>Ga0315294_10008225_pt1 | contig 11469 bp, 7 predicted proteins | sample YL17G13_40_MG_FD_203626 | JGI IMG/M metagenome (GOLD analysis project Ga0315294, IMG submission 203626) | Sediment microbial communities from Yellowstone Lake, YNP, Wyoming, USA - YL17G13_40 | ecosystem: Environmental > Aquatic > Freshwater > Lake > Sediment | place: USA: Wyoming | collected... | reverse complement strand
AACTCCGGCGGCGGCATCTCGCCGCGCGCCAGCATCTCGCGCACCTGGGTGCCGCTCAGGAAGACGTGGTCGTCCTGGCCGTGGGGGCAAGTCTTGGTGGAGGCCATGTTGCCGCAGCGCTTGCAGAAGAAGGTGTGGTCGAAGAACAGCGGGGTGATGCCGATCTCGGCGGGATCGAACTCGCGGAAGATGTAGTGGGCGTCATAGGTGCCGTAGTAGCGGCCCACGCCCGCATGGTCGCGCCCGACGATGAAATGAGTGCAGCCGTAGTTCTTGCGCACCAGGGCGTGGAAGATCGCCTCGCGCGGGCCGGCATAGCGCATCGCCGCGGGAAATACCGAAATCGCCACCCGCTCCCGCGGGTAGTAGTTCTCCAGCAGCGCAAGGTAGCAGCGCATGCGCACCTCGGCGGGGATGTCATCCTTCTTGGTCTCACCCATGAGCGGATGGATGAGCAGCGCATCCACGATCTCCAGCGCGCACTTTTGCAGGTACTCGTGGGCGCGGTGGATGGGGTTGCGCGTCTGGAAGGCGGCGACCGTGTCCCACCCCCGCACCTTGAACAGCACGCGCGTTTCCTTGGGGTCGAGGCGGTAGTTGTGGAAGGCGTCGTGGGCGGGGCGGCTGATCACGCTTACCGCGCCGCCGAGATAGACGCCCCCGATGCTGTTGAGGTACTGCACCCCCGGGTGAGCCTCGTCCGCCGTCTGCAGCACCATCTTGGCCTCGTGCTCCTTGTCCGCCTCGTACTTCTCCTCGAGATGGAGCACCCCCAGGCATTGGCCGTCTTCGCTGTAGAGCGCGACGTCGGAACCCTCGGCGTACTGTTCGCCCCGGCCTTCCTTCACCGCCAGCGTGATGGGGATCGTCCACGGCAGGCCCTTGGCCAGGCGCATGCCGTCCAGCACGCCGGTGTAGTCCTCGAGGCCCATGAACCCCTCGAGCGGGCTCATGGCGCCGGTCGCGATCATCTCGAGGTCGCTCTGCTCGCGGGCGTTGAGCGCCACCCGCGGGAGGTCCGCGGCGCAGCGCTCCAGCGCCTCGCGTTCCTTGCCGATGACTATGCGATCAACCAACCTGCCGCCGTGCGGGGCGATCATAGGGCGTGGATCCTCGGACTCTAAAGGTAGGGGTGCACAGCCGTTCGTCCATACTTGCCGCGCGTTCGGTGTGCTTTGATTATAGCGAACCGGCGCGCATCCGTCCACCGGCGCTGCGGTGTGGGTGTGACCTGGAAACTTTGGGATGTGTGCCAGCCCATGTGGCATAGCCGCCCCCGGCTGTGCGGGCGCCGCAATCGCGGCGCCTTATATCCACAGGCGAGGGCGCCTGTGCTCCATCCGGGATTGCATGGCGTCACCTGGGTCTGGGCGAGCCCACCAAAGAAACTCGGTCACACCCTGCGGATGCGCCTCACGATCCGCTGCACCAACCCCGTGCTTTCCGCAGCAGGTCGCGCGCATCTGCCTCGCTGGGGCAACCGCCGACGGCGAGCATGAGGCCCTTGGGCGACAACTCGCGCAGGATGGTCTCGGCGTTGGCGATGTCGTCGTGCAGGTGCAGGATCTTGCCCGCCTTCTGCACTTTCTTGAGCATGGGGAGCCACGCCACAGCGGAGGGCGCGCCCGCGCCCGGCGTCCATTGGATGCCGTCGAGGTTGGGCATGGCGAGCAGGCGGTCGAGATGCTGCAGCGCCCCCGGCCCGTCGAGGTGGTACGTCACGTGGTCGAGCCAGGAGCACAGCGCCTCCAGCTCGGGCGCGACGAACTCGTCGAAGTGGCGGGGCGAGATCATGCAGCAGAAGTCGCACTGGATATTGTAGGTGCGCCCCGGCGCCCATGCGCCGAGCCAGCACGCGGCGCCCTCCAGGCGTTGATGAATGATGCGCTCCTGCTCCTCGTACCAGCGAAACCACAGAGGAATGATCTGGTCGCGGACGCGCTTGACCTCGTGCGGCACATCAACCAGGTCCGTCAGCAGCTCCATGGTGCCGCGCAGGCTCGCCTCGATGTCCGTCATGCCGCCGATGTCGGTGACGGCGACGAAGAAATTGCCGTTCGACGCCTCCACTGCGGTGCGGATGAGATCGAGGGTCGCCCGCCACCACTTGTTGTCGGGGGCGAAGCGCGGCTCGATGTTGGGCCAGTCGTGCGGATGCTGGTTGAACCACACGGTGTCGGGAGCGAAAACCGGCTCCACGCCGAGATAGGCGGCCGCGATGCCCGGGCCCAGGTTGGGCCACCACACCGGCAGGCACTCGCCGCCATAGAAAGTGTGGCGCATGTGATAGTCGGCGGCGGCGACGCGGTATTCCGCGTCGAGCCAGCGCTGGGCGATGTCCTGCGGCGTCGGGGGGGCATGCGGTCCGGGCAAGGGCTTGGCCCTGGGCGCCCCGACGGCGATGGCCGCGCGGTCGATCGCGTCATTGGCCCACCACGCCTCCAGGTGGCGGCGGGCGCTGTCCCAATCATCGTGATAAGTGAGATCCAACGTTGCGTATCTCCTCAGCGGAGCCCGGCTGGCGTCGCTCGGAAGGGCGCTGTGGGCATTGGCGCATGATTCGCCGCGCATTCCCGCCCACCTCCAGCCCCGGCCTCGGCCCGGCGAGCGCGACCTTGGCGGCCGGATGCGCTTGACAGGAGCAGGCTTTGCGCCTACTATGAACACCGAGGGGAACGGGGGAAAGAGGTGGCTGCGGTGGAGTCTCACGACTCTGCTTCGAAGCCGTCGGCGCCGCCCAGTCTGGTCTTCGATCACAATCTCGATTCGGGATCCGTGCTGTGGCAGCGCCTGCACCGGCGCTCGCAAGATGAGCGCGGCGTCCGGCTGATAGTGCACCTCAAGAACGGCGCCACCTACGTCGGCACCCTGGTTTACTTCGATCCCACCAACCTCACCATCTCCACGCGGGGGCGCCAGTACGAGTTCTGGGTGCGCGATCTCGCCCACGTGCTGGCGGTGCCCGGCGCGCTCGGATTTCAGCCGACCTACTCGGATTAGCCCGCGGCGCGCGGCTGGGCGTCCGAGCCGGCGTGAGCATCTAAGTTCCTGCAGGTGGCAGGTGCAGTCATGCCGGCTCCGGCTGCGGTTCCACGCCCGGGCGGATGCGTCAGCCCGGAAACGGCATGGCGGCGCGCTCAGACGCGCGTGAGCGGTTTCCGCGCCGGCGGCAAGTGCGATCGGGCTCCACCCTGGGCAGGAAACGCCGGCTTGCTGCGCGAAATGACACATGCGGGGGGGGGCCTATCAGGGCCTGGACGGAGGCTCGTCGGATGCATGGTAGCTTGCGGCTGCTCTGCGCCCTAGTGCTGGCGGCGATGGCCTGTGTGCCCGCTGCGGCCGGGCTGTTCGAGTATGTTGCGCAGCCTGACCCGGCCTACCGGTGGTCGAGGGGCGAACAGGAGACGGTGGGCACGACCACCGTCATCACCCTCTCCCTGACCTCGCAGGTGTGGCACGGTCGCGCCTGGACTCACACCATCCAGGTTTTCATCCCGGCCGAGATCGGCAACCCCGACGCCGCCGCGCTCTACATAACGGGCGGGGCCCCCAATGAGGCGGACACGGCGATCGGACTGAAGGTGGCCAGCCTCAGCCGGCAGCCCTTCGCCATCCTGTTCAACATCCCCGACCAGCCGGATTCCGGGCCGCTGTCCATCAAGGACGGGAACATCGGCTACACCTTCCAGCAGTACCTCGAAACCGGCGACGAGACGTGGCCGCTGCTGGTGCCGATGACCAAAGCCGCGGTCAAGGCGATGGACGCGCTGCAGGAGTTCGCCAAGCGGGATTTCAACACCGATGTCGACACGTTCGTTGTCGCGGGCGGCTCCAAGCGGGGGTGGACGGCGTGGCTCACCGCCGCCGTTGACCCCAAGCGCGTCAAGGGCGTCGCGCCGATGGTGATCGACACGCTGGATTTCCCCGCGCAGTTTGCGCACAAGGTCGAGGTTTGGGGCGCGGCGCGGGCACAACTGGTGAACGACGTTGAGCCCGGGCTGGAACAGGCTCTGGGCCAACGCGACGCGCCGCTGGTGAAGATGCTCGATCCGTATTCCTACCGCGACCGGCTCACCATGCCCAAGCTCATCATCAACGCCACCAACGACCCGTTCTGGGCGCTGGACTCCCTCAACCTCTACTGGGACGGCCTGACCGGCCCCAAGTGGGTGCTCTACGCCCCCAACGCGGGCCATGGCCTGAACGATCGGACGCAGGCGCTCAACACGCTCAGCGCGTTCATACACGCCACGGCGACGGGCGGCTCTCTGCCCGCCATGTCGTGGAGGCACGGCGACGCGGACGGCCGGCTCACGGTGACCATCGACGCGACGCCGCGGCCCACCGCCGGGCGCCTGTGGGTGGCCCACTCGGAGGACCTGGATTTTCGCGACGAGCGCTGGGAAGCCGCGCCGATGTCCGCCGAGGGGGACGCCTTCGTCGGCTCGATTGCTGCGCCGAGCGAGGACAATGTGGCGCTCTTCGGCGAGGCGGAGTTCGATGTCGGCGGGGGCACCTTCACGCTTTCGACGCAGGTGCGGGTGGCGGCCAAGTAGGGGCAAGGCATGCCTTGCCCCTACTGTGCGATGTGCGCGGTCTGCGCGCCGATGCATCGAGACCGCCCGCGCCGAAGGCGGCGTGGGGCTTGCAGGTTACGTGCCGCATGTGCATAATATGCTGAGGCTCATGGGTCGCGGCGCGCAGGCGCTTTGCGCGACACGGGACGAGCGCTAGCCGGTGCGAACCGCACCAGCCCGCGCAAAGAGGAGGGCGTGATGAAACCAGTTGAGCGGCTGCTCGTGTGCGGGGTACTGCTGGCAGTCCTGCTGTGCGCGCCTGCAGCGGCCGGGCTGCAGGACTACGTGGCGACGCCCGACGCGGCGTACCAGTGGTCCAAGGTGGGCGATTACTACTGGGGTTCGATGCGGGTCGTCCAGCTGAAGATGACCTCCCAGGTGTGGCAAGGCATCCCGTGGACGCACAACGTCTGGGTATGCATCCCCAGCTATGTGCAGTATCCGCACGCGGCGCTTCTCGTCATCACCGGCGGCAGCGGCGAAGGGGAGATGGATCTCGCCTCCTTCCTCACCGATGCCATCGGTGCGCCGGTGGTGATCCTGGGCGGCATCCCCAATCAGCCGCTATTCGACAACCTGCGCGAGGATGCGCTGATCGCCTATACCTTCCAGCAGTTCCTGCAAAGCGGCGATGAGACGTGGCCGCTGCTGTTCCCGATGACGAAGAGCGCGGTGCGGGCGATGGACGCGGTGCAGGAATTCGGGGCCAGCGACCTGAGATTCACCATAGACACCTTCGTGGTCACCGGCGCCTCCAAGCGTGGATGGACGACGTGGCTGACCGGCGTGGTCGATCCGGAGCGGGTCAAGGGCATCGCGCCGCTGGTGATAGACACGCTCAACATGCCCGCGCAATTGCCGCACCAGCTTGAGACGTGGGGCAAGTACAGCGAGCAGATCGACGATTACACCAAGACCGGGCTGGTGGACGACCTCAGCGGGGAGGGTGCGCCCCTGGTGCAGATGGTTGACCCGTATTCCTACCGCGACCAGATTACCATGCCCAAGCTTATCGTCAACGGCACCAATGACCGCTACTGGGTGATAGACGCGCTCAACCTGTACTATGACGGGCTGGTGGGCGAGAAGTATATCCTGTACGTGCCCAACTCGGGGCATGATATGGAGGACATATATCGGGTGCTGAGCACCATGACCGGGTTCTTCCACTACATCGCGGGGGGAGCGCCGTTCCCCCGGATGACGTGGAAACACGGCGGCGGCAATAGGTCGCTCACCGTAACCATCAACGCGTCGCCCGCCCCTTACGGCGCGCGCATCTGGTCAGCGCGCTCGCGCGACCTGGACTTCCGCGACGATGCCTGGGTCAGCACCGAGATGGGGAGACGGGGCAACGCCTTTGTCGGCGCCACCCCCGTGTCCATGGGCCAGAACGTCGCGCTCTTCGGCGAAGCCGACTTCTACCTGGGCTGGTACCCGTTCACGCTCTCGACCCAGGTGCGGGTGGTGCCCCACAAGGTGATCACGGCGACGCTGCCGGTCAGCCCGGCGCCAACGCCGACGTCCTCGAGCCGGCTGCAGGCAGGGGCGGCCAAGGTGGCCATCACGCCCTGGCCCGGGCAGTATCTGGCGGGCTACGACAGCAACCGCGTGATGCGCGGCGTGCACGACGACCTGTGGGCGCGCGCGCTGTATCTTGATGACGGCGACAACCGGTTGGTGCTGGTGAGCCTGGATTCGATCGGGATGATGAAATCCGACCTGGACGAGATCGCCGACTGGCTGGGGTGGGTGACTGGCGGCAACGTAATCATCTCCAGCACTCACACGCACTCGGGACCGGACGTCATCGGCCTGTGGGGGCCGGATGAATCCACGCCGGGATGGGACGAATCGTACATAGACTGGGTCAAGACCTGCGTGGTGGATGCGGTCTACCAAGCGTCGGAGAACAGCCGTCCAGCGCGCGTGCTGTACGGATCGGTCATGACCACTCCCGCCGACCGCATCGCGTGGAATGTCAACGAGCCCGCGCCCGATCCCAGTGACCCGCTGGGCCGCGATCGCGGTCCCCAGGACTACGAGATAACCGTGCTGCAAGTGATGGAGCGATCGCCGAGCCGCGCGCGAACCTCGCGCACGATCGCCACCGCGTTCAACTTCGCGTGCCACCCCGAGGTGGCGGGCGACTCAGACGACCCGACGGTGAGGAACTACGCGTCGTCCGACATAGCGCACTACGCCTACGGGGAGATCGAGTCGGTGACGGGCGGCATGGCGATGTGGCTCCAGGGCGCGCTCGGCGCGATGGTGACGGCCGACAAGGATGCGAAGAGCTGGGCGGAGTGCGAGCGCATCGGGCGCGCCCTCGGCCGGCGCGTGATACAGGGGGTGGGCAGCGCCCACGCTGACGCGAGCCCCCGCATCGCCTTCGCCACCAGGACGCTCGACGTGCCGCTGTACAACGAACGGTTCTACCAGGCGATCCTGGGGGGGATAGTCCGCTTCGACTGGGCCAATGTGACGTTGAACCCCTCCAGCCCCGTTTTCGGCCTCGGAGTCGTGACCAAGGTCAGCGTCGCCCAGATCGGCAACCTCCAGATCGCGACGACGCCGGGAGAGCCTTATCCCAAGATCGGCCTCAACATCAAGCGCAACCTGCTGACGGCCCCGTACAAGATGGTGGTGGGGCTGGGGCAGGACGAGGTGGGCTACATCATGTACCCGTCCGACTATGGCACCTCCGAATACGCCTACGAAACGAGCATGAGCGTCGGGCCGACCATCGGCGAGGACGTGGAACGGGCGCTCAGGGACGCGATCGGCGGCCTTGCCCCCTAGGCGTGCGCGAGGCGCTCTGCCGCCAAGCGGGGAGGGCTGTATGCCCTCCCCGTTTGCCGTTTCTGCAAGCGCAACCTGAACCGGGCGGCACTAGGTTTCGCGCGCGGGCTCTGCCTCTTCCCAATACAGCATGCGCCCGCAGGACTCGCAGGAGACCGGCTTGTCGCCGCGCTTGAGCTGGCGCATGGTATCGAGCGAGATCGCGATACGGCAGCCGGGGCAGACGCCGGAGGTGAGCTTGACGATGCCGAGGTTGCCGCGCTTGGCGCGCAATTCGTCGTAGCGCCGCAGGAGATCCTTCGGCACGGACGGGGTCAGCGCGGCGCGCTGCGCCTGCAGTTGCGCGATTTCGTTGGCGATGCGCGCGCTTTCGGCCTGGTAGTGGCTCTCGACCTGCGCGAGCTGCGCCTCCTGGCGCTTGAGTTCCGCCTCCCGCTCTGCCAGCGCGGCGCGCCGCTGTTCGGCGTCCTCCATCAGACTGAGGCCCTTGTCCTCCAGCTTGTCAACCTGGTTGCCGAGCATTCCGACCTCGCGCTGCATGTCGTCGAGTTCCTTGGGGTTGCGCACGCGGCCGCTGTACATCTTGTCCTCGAAGTCCCGTTTCTTGGCCTCGCGCGTCTTGATCTGCAGCTCGGTATCGCGCAGGTCGTTTTCGATCGCCCGCAGCTCGTCGCGCGCGGCCGTCACCTGCCCGCGCAAGGCCTCCGCCTGGCCGCGCAGCTCGGCGCCGGAGTCGAGCGCCTCGCGCTCGCGCTCCAGGGCCTGGATGCGGGTGTCCACCTGCTGCACTTCGTAGAGCGTCGCCAGATCACTTGCCAAGTCGGGCTCCTCACCGCCGAGCGGGCCCGGGCCCGCTGGCGCCAGTCGGCGGTCTATTTCGCTGGTGTGGGCTGCAAGCCTCTCCGCCGGCCCGCGGCAGCCCCCCTCACACCGCGGCGGCGAGGGGATCGCCCCGCGCGCGGCTGGGAATCACCTCGAGGCGCGGCCCGAGGTCGTGCTCCAGCCACCGGCACATCAGGTCCACCGCCGGGCGTTCCGTCGGGAAGTGGCCGGCCTCGACCACGCTCAGACCGAGCGCGCGCGCCCGCAGAGCGTCGTGATGGCGCAGCTCGCCCAACAGCAGCGCATCGGCGCCGGCCGCGGCCGCCTCCTCCACCAGGTGCCCGCCGCTGCCACTCCCCACCGCTATCGCCTTGAGCTTGCGTCCGGTGTCGCCGCCGATACGCACCACCGGCGCATGCAGCTTGTCCTTCACCCGCCGCGCGAAGCTGCCCACAGAGATCACCCGTGGCAGCCGGCCCAGCGCGCCTCGCGCCGAGCGCGGCCACGTGTTGGCCAGCGGGTGCAGGTCGTATGCGACCTCCTCGTAGGGATGGGCGGCCTCCATCGCCCCCAGCACCCGCGACAGGGCGGTGCGCGCCACGACCATCTCCAGGCGTGCTTCCGGGGCTTGCTCCAGGCGACCCGTGGTCCCGCCGTAAGGGGTCGCGCCCGCCAGCGGCCGGTAAGTGCCGGTTCCCTCGACCCCGAAGCTGCATTCCTCGTAGTCGCCGATGCGCCCTGCGCCGGCCTGCGCCATTGCCTCGCGCACGGCGGCCAGGTGGGCGGCCGGCACGAAAACCGCAAGCTTGGTCAGGGCTGCGCCTCCCGCCGCCGACAGCGGACGTATGTCCACGAGCCCGACTACGCGCGCCAACTCGACGCACAGCCCCCGGGGCGCGTAGTCGAGGTTGGTGTGCATCGCGCAGACGGCGACCCCGGCGCGGGCGGCGGCATAGGCCATCGCACCGCCAGGTTCGTCCGCGCGCACGCGCTTGAGTGGATCGAGGAACGGCGGATGATGCGCTACGATGAGGCGCGCGCCCGCGGCGCCTGCTTCGGCGATTACCGCCTCGGTGGCGTCCACGCACAGCAGCGCCCGCCGCACCCGTGCGCGCGGGTCGCCGATGATGAGTCCGACGTTGTCCCACGGTTCCGCCAGCTCGCGCGGCGCGCGCGCGAACAGCGCCTCCACAACCTCCTGTACGGTGACTGCCATAGCCATCAGCTCACTTCTTCGTTATCTGGTCTATCAGCACCGCCAGCAGGATGACCGCGCCCTTAACCACCGGCTGCCAGTAGGAGGAGATGTCGAGCAAGTTGAGGCCGTTGTTGAGCACGCCCATGATGAGCGCGCCGATCAGAGTGCCGAGCACGGAGCCCTTGCCGCCGAAGAGGCTGGTGCCGCCGACGACGACGGCGGCGATGGCGTCGAGCTCCATGCCGATGCCGGTCTTGGGGTCGCCGCTCGCCAGGCGGCCCGCCAGCACCATGCTCGACAGGCCGGCGAGGGTGCCGGAGATGATGTACACCGCGAGCTTGACGCGCGCCACATTGATCCCCGATAGCCACGCCGCCTCCTCGTTGCCGCCCACGGCATAGACGTGGCGGCCGAAGGCGGTGCGGGTGAGGACGACGTGGCCGGCGGCGACGGTGACGAGCATGAGAATGATGGGGATGGGGACGCCGCCGATGTCGCCGGCGCCGAGGAAGGTGAAGGACGCAGGCAAGTTGTACACCGGCTGACCGCCGGTGACGATAAAGGCGAGGCCGCCGTCGCGCCCGGCGATGAACCACATGGCGAGCGTGGCGATGAACGGCGGCAGGCGGAAGCTAGTGATGGCGACGCCGTTGATGATGCCGATAACGGCGCCCACGGCGACGCCGGCGGCGATGCCAAGCGCCAGGGCCCAGCCCGGGGCGAGGCCGGGGCTGACGACGACGAGGCAGCCGACCACCCCGGCGAAGGCGATGACGCCGCCGACCGAAAGGTCAATGCCCGCGGTCAGGATGACGAACGTCATGCCCACGGCGACGATGGCGGGAAACGAGGTCTGGCGCACGACGTTGACGAGGTTGCTGGCGGTGAAGAAATTCGGGGCGGAAAAGGCGAGAACGGCGCAGATGGCGATGAAGACGAGATAGATGAGGTAGTCGCTCAGCCATCCCAGGCGCGGCAGGCGCTCGGCCGGGGCCGGGGCCGGCGCGGCCACGGTTACTCGCCCCCCGTGGCGTAGAACATGATCTTCTCCGGTGTCGCCTCGCGCCGCGAAATCTCGGCGGCGATGCGGCCCTCGTGCATGACCAGCAGGCGGTCGGCCATGCCGACCGCCTCGGACAGCTCGGAGGTGATCATGAGCATGGCGACGCCGCGCGCCGCGAGGTCGCCCATGAGCTGGTAGATCTCGGCCTTGGTGCCGACGTCGATGCCGCGAGTGGGCTCGTCGAAGAGCAGGATCTTGCTCTCGGTGAGCAGCCACTTGGCGAGCACCACCTTCTGCTGGTTGCCGCCGCTGAGGTTGCGCGTCAACTGCTCCATGCTGGGAGTGCGGATGCGCAGGCTGTCGATGAAGCGCGCCGCCGCCCCGCGCTCCTGCCGGCGGCGGATGAAGCCGTGGTACGACAGCAGCTCGAGGTTGGCCAGGGTCACGTTCTCGCGCACGGTGAGGCCGAGCACCAGCCCCTGCTCCTTGCGGTCCTCGGTGACGAAGCCGATGCCGCGGCGGATGGCGTCGCGGGGGCTGCGAATGCGCACCTCGTGGCCGGAGACCAAGATGCGCCCGGCGGCCTTGGGGTCGGCGCCGAAGATGAGCCGCGCGACCTCGGTGCGCCCGGCCCCCACCAGTCCGGTGAGGCACACGATTTCGCCGGCGCGCACGCCGAAGCTCACGTCGCGCACGACGCCGCCGCTGAGCCCCTCCACCCGCAGCGTCTCCGCGCCGATCTCGACCTCGCGCTTGGGGATCTGAGCGCTGAGCTGCCGGCCCACCATCATGCGGATGACGTCGTCCTTGCTGACCTCGCTCACCGGGTGAGTGGCGATCAGGCGGCCGTCGCGCAGCACGGTCACGCGGTCGGCGATTTCGAAGATCTCCTCCAGGCGGTGGGAGATGTAGATAATGCTGACGCCGTCGGCGCGCAGCGCGCGGATGAGGTCGAACAGGCGCGTCAACTCGTGCTCGGTGAGGGTGGCCGAGGGCTCGTCCATGACGATGATCTTGGCGCGCGCGGAGATGGCCTTGGCGATTTCGACCATCTGCCGCTGGGCGAC
>Ga0315294_10008224_pt1 | contig 11469 bp, 13 predicted proteins | sample YL17G13_40_MG_FD_203626 | JGI IMG/M metagenome (GOLD analysis project Ga0315294, IMG submission 203626) | Sediment microbial communities from Yellowstone Lake, YNP, Wyoming, USA - YL17G13_40 | ecosystem: Environmental > Aquatic > Freshwater > Lake > Sediment | place: USA: Wyoming | collected... | reverse complement strand
CGGGGATTCCTCTTTGCTACCATAGAAGGGATGGACGGAGAAGATGTGGTATTTATACATTTAAGCTATGTAGATCCTAAATTGTTTAAAATCGGTAATGAGTTATTGGCAAGAGTAAAACTCTGGGCTAAGGAACACAAAACAAATTGGATTTACATGATGACTGACCGCAATATCAAAGGATTCCAGAAGAAGTATGGATTTAAATTTTACACACATATCTTAAGACGGAGGGTTCAAGATGAGATACTTAAAAAGTAGAATAAGCAGATTTTTTAACCGGTTATTCCCCTGTAAATTCAATGAGCCGTTGTGTAAGGGTAATTTTTTCGGATGCCGGTGCGGTAAGAATTTTTTCAGTAGTAAACAGACGACGACAGGGGTGGAGTCTATTGCAGATCCTTATAAAGATGTCCGGGAGAAACTTAACGCCTGGCTTACCGGTCCTACTGGCATAGGTCAACCTGCCGAGCAGTATAAAGGCGAAATGGTGGCTCCGATGTCCGAACAGGAGAAAAAATCTCTTGGTTGGTTAGGAGAATATGAGACAGCCGGTCCTTCTGCTACCCGGACCGCAGCTACTGGTGAGATAGGCAAGATTTTAGGGGGCCAATACGATCCTACTAGCTCTCCTTATTACCAGGCGGTTAAAGCTGAGGCAGCCAGGAATTTAGAAAAGTCTATGTCTGATATTGCGGATGTGTCTGCTGGGAAAGGCCGGTATATGACCGGTGCAAGGGTTTCAGAACAGGGGGAGGCATCGAAAGATATTGCGCTTGGCTTAAATACCGTCTTAGGCCAGTTAGCAGACCAGGAAAGGCAAAGGATGTTTGGAGTCCTGCCTATTGCTGAACAGTATGCTACTACAGAAGAACAGGCGCCTTTAAGGAAGACCGCGGCATTGCAGGAGTATGGCGCTTTACCTAGAGCTCAACAGCAGGCTTATGATCAGGCCGTATATAACGAATGGCTTAGATCTAGTCAAGAATGGCCGTTGAATATCGCGCAGTTAGCAGCTGGAGTGCAACAACCTCCATTATACGGGACAGGAATGACAAGTTATCAACCTTCTGGATTTTCACAATTACTTCAGAATCCAATAACGAAAAAGATAGCAGAAAAGATTTTTAAATAAATAAGGAGGATTTAATGCCTATTCCATTTTTACCAGCAATTTTAGGTGCATTGAAAACTGCTGGCACTTTTGCGTCTACGAAAGCGGTCCCTTGGTTAGCAAAGAATATATTACCTATGGTGTTAGAAGGTTTAACTGGAAAAGAGACAGGAACTACTGGTGCTGGAGGACAACCACAAACTCCGCAACTCGAGTCTGGTAGAGGGCCTATAAATTTAATGGGATTTCCGTCGATGGCGGCAGGAAATACAAACTATGGCGAAATTATTGCTAAAATGTTAGCGAAGAATAGAATGATGGGATAATTTATTATGTTCTCTATTATTAGCAAACAGTTGAAGATTCTCTGGTCTATCGTCATCAGTAATTTCATTGATATGATGCATGACTTCTTTAGGTTTAAGATAGCGTCCGATCATTTGTTCCATAACCAAATGCGATCTACGAACATATCCTTTAGAATTACAAAAAGGATGATTGGGTTTATAGATAAGGATATATCCGCGTTCGCCTTTTTGAATTCCGCCTTTCCACATTGGATTTCTTTCTCCCAAAAATGTCCCTTTGCGAATAAGACGCCATCTTTTTTTTGTTTTTTCCGCATGGTGTCTACCAAAAAAAGGATTTTTAGAACCTTTATGGATTTCACTCATTTTCTTTTTATATTCTTCCGAATGGTGTTTTCCTTTAAATCCGCCAATACGCCCCATAAGAGCAAGACTTCTTTTTCTTTTATGTTCTTCGGTTTGCTTATATCCTTTTTTAGGCATTTTTATCTTCAATCAAAACGCCTCTTTTCTGCGTGTTCAGAAGTAACGGTTAAATTACTAACGCATACTCAGAGGCGAATATTAGCAATAAAAAATCCGCTACCTCTGAACGATTTAAGTATAACAGATTTTAATTTAATGTCAATAAGATTCTCTAATACAGGAGGAATTTAAAATGGGTTATCAAGTTGTGCAGTTTGAAACGCCAGCAGGAAATTATGCGAGGGATCCAGGTTTTATGCAGAATGTTACGAGTGCAGCTAAAGCCTTAGAGGATTGGATGAAAAAAGCGGAGAAAAAGAAAAAGGACGCAGCCATCCGAGAGGCGATTAAGAATGAGCAACTGACTCCGGAGTATAAATATGATCCTGAGAAAGAAACCTGGTCCGAAGAGTGGAAGAAAAAAGAAGTAAAAAAGGAGAGTGATCCTGTTAAGGAATTTAAGAAAAAGATACAACAAAAACTTGTCTTAGGCGAGAAGATTTCTAAAACTGATGCGGATGCCTATAATAGAGTTGTAGGTATGAGTGAGCCAAGAATTCCTGATGAGTTGATAGAGACACCAACAGGAGTTCCTGGTGTGCCTGGTCAACCTACCCCATATAACCCTCAGGGAGTTACAGACTGGACACAGGTGCCGTGGTGGCAAAGAGTCAAGGCTGCACTTACCCCTTCTGCAACGCCAGAAGAATCTCGGCTGGGTGGTTTAAGGATTGGTGGTATTTTTAAGCCTCCGACAGCCGGTTGGCAGCCAGGATCTCAGCCTCCTGTAAAATTACCAGGAATTGTAGAATTTCCTCAGGGCCCACAAGAATCTTTGCCGGGTCTTAAGGCTACCTTGCAGGATCCTCGTATAACTGAACGCATAGACGAACTCCGTAAAAAAGGCTGGAAGGATGAGACTATAGCCAATGCTTTAAAACAGAAAGGCGTAGATCCTTCTTTATACGGCCTATAATTCTATGATGAATCCTTTTGACGATATACTGCCTGAAAAAGGCTCTGGAACGGCTGTTTTAGAGCCTCCAGCGAAAGAAAACCCCTTTGATGATATAATACCTTCACCTAAACCTCCAATCCCCGAAATAAGAGCAGTTAGGGAAGGAGAGGTCCTTAAACCAGCGCCATCTAAACCTAAACCCATAGGATATACTATTACAGAGAAAGAAGGGAAAATTATTAAGGGAACTGATCCTTTTACTGTAATGGGGAAATTTGTAGAACAGCACCCTTTAGTTCTTCCTATGGGGATTTCTGCTCCTGCTTTTACAGCTACATCTTTAGCGCTATCAAAATTACCAAGAGCATCACGAGTATTCAAACCATTATTAGATAAACTGCCAGAAGAAGCAACCACAGATTTGGCAAGTTTAATACCCTTACCTTATTTTAAAACTTTTGCTGGTAAACAAGAGGTTAATTCACGACAACTTGCTTCTGCAGTATTAGATTCAGCGCAGATTGTAGCAGAATATTTGATTGCCGGAAAGGTTGAGGATGTTGCCTCAATGAAGTTATTAGAAAACGCTGTTAATAATCTTGGAGGAAAACTTACTGCGGCTGGATATGGAAAAGAAGGGGAACTGATGGTAAGTATTCCTCCAGAGAATATAGCAAAAGTAGGCAGATATACTCCTTCTGGAGAGTCTTTATTATTTAATTTACAGGCAAGAAGGATTAAGATACCGCCTCAGCCTCCTGCTATGGCAGCTGAGGAGATGGCCAAGGCAATTATGCCATTTAAAGCGGAGATGCCGCCAGTTACTCCGGTTGTAAAATCTACCATCCCACTGGTTCCTCCTACCATGCCTGAACTAGCTAAGAAGATCTTTGTGCCCGAGGTGCCGGAAGTAAAACCATCCATAACTCCGCCAGAGATTACGGCAACTATAAGATCTCCACAAGAAATAGTTGAAAAATTAAAACCATCTGAAGTCGATAGAGGAACTATCCCTGGGGAACCAATAGAGATTTATAAAGAACAGAAAGCTGCTTTATTTGATACTGAAGAAGGTAAGTATTATATCCAACGGGAAGATGGAAGTTATATTAGAAATCCCAAGACTGGCGATGCTCTTTTTAGTAAAGCGCATGAAGCTAAAGAACAATTATTAGAAGAAGTTAAGCCAAAAGTAAAAGTTTTTCGTGAAGGTCAACGAATAACATCTCCACAAGGAGAAGGAGTTGTTACTGGGTCGTATGTCAACCCAATGAATAAAAAAAGATATTATGAAATAAAAACCACAAAAGGAGAATTTAGATATTTACCAGAAAAATTAGAACTTATTAAGCCAGAAGTTAAACCAGAAATTACTGCACCCGAAGTTAAAAAAGCCAAAATCCTTAAAAATGTAATAACTGTTCTTCCAGAGGAGATAGAAAAAATTAAAGGTCTAGCAGAAGAGATCTCCGCAGGTGAAGCAGGCAAAAGAATGCCGACGGAAGCAGGGACATGGATCGGTATTGCTTCTTCTTTCCCGGATTATTTTAGAGATAAAGGCTATACAAAGAAAGAAACTCTTGGTATAATAAATAAAGTATTAAACAACCAGCCTATAACCGAGAAACAAAAAGTAGTCTTTGACGATTTACTTAACGGTTATAAAGAAAGATTAAGTCAGGAGGTAAAAGCCTATGAACAAGGAAAACAAGAAGACGAATTCAGGGCAAAACTTAAAGAACAGGGTTACAGCGAATCCGACACTGAAGAAATTATACGACTCGCACAAGAAGATGCACAAAGCGAAGTTACTACTGAAGGCGTTGGCGTAAGCGGCACTAAATTATTCAAGACACCTCAAGAAGCAGATGTTTATATTAACGATATAGAAAGTAAGGGCGGGCAAGCCCAAATTGTCCGCGTAGGTCCAGAAGAAGTAGAAGTAAATTACACCTTCCCCGAAACAATCACTCCGAAAGAACCTACCCCAACTGAATTAGCCAAGAAAATATTTATTCCTAAGGGCGAAGCACTTAAGTATCCGAAACCTGAGGCTCTTGCGGCCAAGACTTGGGAAGTAGAGATGCCTAAAGAGCCGGCAGGACCCAAGACAATCAATAAGACCGAGATTATCTCTTGGGTCGAGAAGGCTTTTAAAATCCCGATTAAAGGCAAAGTTACTCATAGATTCAAGATGGCCGGCATGTATTATCCTAAGGAAGAGATAGTAAGACTGCGCAAGTGGGGAGAGTTAGAACCAATGATGCACGAAATCGCCCACCATTTAGACGCAAAAGTAAGGAAGGCTCTGGGGAGTAAATGGCGGCAGAAATATGTGCCTTACGGAGAAAAGAAAAAGGCAATCGGAGAGCTGGCTTCACTTGATTATGATAAGAAACGCCGGGCCACAAAAGAAGGCTTTGCTGAATATATACGCTATTATCTTACTACCGATCTGGCCGAAAAGAAAGCCCCGACTTTTCATAAATACTTTACTACTTATTTTCTGGATGCTAACCCGGATATCAGGGTAAAGTTAGATAAACTTAAAGGTCTTATGGATACCTGGCAGAAGCAGGGTGCTGAGAATAGAGTTATTGAGCAGATAGATTTTAAAGGGGAACATACTGAAGTCCCGGGTTGGCAACATAAATTAGAGAAAACTAAAGACTGGATTTTAAAGAATTGGAATAATGAATTTTATCTTATGCAGAAGATAGAAGACGAGATGGGTTTAAAACCAGGGACTGGCGAGAAACTCCGGCCTTCCCAGGATCCGTTTACACTGGCCACTTATTCTAAATCTAAGGCTTCAGTTATAGCTAGGACCTTTGTTATGGAAAAGGCAATAGATGAGACCGGTAACCCTGTGGGTCCGGGGTTGGTAGAGATCTTAAAACCGATTCCTAATAAACAGATGAAACAGTTTATTGCTTATGGAGTCTCAAAGAGGGCAATCAAACTTGATGAGAGAGGAATTGAATCTGGGATAGATATCGACGATGCTAAGTATATCGCGGAGAAGTTTAAATCTGATGTTTGGGATAAGGTCTTGGATGAGGTAACTGCCTGGAATAACCATCTACTTGACTGGGTAGTCAGAGCTGGGGGCTTAGGTCCGGATGAGGCAGAGTTAATGCGAGAACTTAATCCGGTATACATGCCTTTTAAGCGTGCCTTTTTAGATGAGATTCAGGTAATTCGGGGAGCCGGCGGCAGCATAGTAAATAAAGGCCAGGCAGTCAAGGCAATCAAAGGCTCAGGCAGGCCTATACTTAATCCTATTGAGGCGATGATCGGCCAGGCTACGGAGTTTATCGCTAAGTCCCAGAAGATAAGGATAGCCAGGGCAATAGCGGATTTGGCGGAGAAGGAAGGGGTAGGAGGCTTTATTACCGAGGTCCCAGCACCTATGGAGGCAACCACTTTTACTTTAGAGAGGCTTAAGGATTCCCTCGAGCAGTTGGGGATAGAGATAGGGGACGCGGATATAAATTCTGTCTTGACTGTTTTTACTCAAGGTTGGCAATATAGGGGTAAAGATAATGTAGTCTCAATATGGAAGGACGGCAAGCGCAAATTCTACGAGATCCATCCGGACCTCTATCGCGCTGTCTCCGGAGTAGATCAGATGCAGGTAGGTCCGATATTAAAATTGCTTTCTCCTTTTGCGAGGTTAATGCGTTTAGGTGCTACAGGTTTAAGGTTTGCCTTTGGTCTGGCCAGGAATCCTTTTAGGGATGCTTTTACTTATGCCTTATTCTCAAAGAGAAAATTTGCTACTATATTTGATTCTTTTATTGGGGCTTATAAAGAGATTACCGCTAAACCCGGAGATGTGGCCTGGAGGTTTAAGTTTGGCGGAGGATCTTTAGGCGGGATGATGGGTTATGACCGGGCAGCTAATATGGCAGTTTATGATGAGATGCTTATAGAGAAATTAGGTCCTTTAAAAAAAGTTTTAAAAGTAGCCAAGCATCCGATAGATTCTTTAAGGGGACTTTTGTCTTTCTGGGAGTTAGCTCCGCGGACTATGGAAGTAGAAGGCATGTATAACAAATATAAAAAGGAGCATCCGGACTGGTCCGAGGAGGATTGTTTTATCCAAGCCTTTAATGATGCTCAGGATGTTACGGTCAATTTTACCAAATCCGGATATTATGCTAAAAGAGTAAACGCCGCAGCTGCTTTTTTTAATGTGGCCATCCGCGGTCCGGAAAAACTCTTTAGAGAGATAAGGGCTAATCCTATAGGGATAATTATAAAAGGTTTGCTCTGGATTACTCTGCCGGCGATCCTTTTATGGTATAAAAATAGAAATAAACAATGGTATAAGAATCTACCTCCGTCTTACAAATACAATAACTTTTTCTATGAATTGCCGGATGGGACTATTGTTCGGCTGCCTATTCCTTTTGAGTTAGGGATCCTGTTTGCCTCTGTGCCTCTGGCGGCTTTAGATACCATGATTGAGAAAGATCCTGCTTATGTAGAGGGCCTTATGCAGCAGATTAGGATGCAGGTCCCGGATCCTACGCCTACGGCTTTAGAACCTCTGATAGAAGTATGGAAGAATAAGGACTTTTTAGGCAGGCCCATAGAATCAGAAGGGATGAAATTCTTGCCTCCGACAGAAAGATCCAGATATTATACTTCGGAGATCGCCAAGCAGCTATCCAAAGGATTCAATGCTTTAGGCATAGAAGCATCTCCTATCCAGATAGACTATCTCTTAAATTCCTATACTGGAGGAGGTATCCAGCAAATACCCCTTAGGCCGATAAAAGAAAGGGCAGATATTCCGATTTTAGGAGAAGTCCTGCAGCGGATGCCGGAGAGGCCTCAGAGGCAGTTAAACTCATTCTTTTCTGATTATGAGAGGTTATCTCAAAGGAAACAGGTTGATATAGCGACACGGCAGGAATTAGATAAACTCAAGAATCTGCAATACTACTACAATCGGCTTATCAAGTGGCATTTTAAGGACCTCAGGACTGCCGAGGAGAAAAAGAATTTAAAGAAGATCCAGGAGATAAATGTCAGGATACAGAAGGAACTGGCTCAGGCCGGATACGATTAAGGATATAAAATTGGTTATCTCTAGCTTATTGCTTATTGGGATTTTTGTTGGTGTGATTTTATCTCATCTGTTTTGGTTGGTTACTCCGGCGCGGCATGATAATCCTTTTAGGGAGGATATAGATCGATATTACTGATTAACTTGAAAGATTTTAGAGCTTGGGATAAGGTGAAGATCCCCAGTTTTTTTATTGCAACGGATGATATTTGTGCCGGCTACTTGGAAAGAATAGGTATCAAAAAAGATAAGAAAGAGATATAACCAAACAATAAATAGAGTAAGTAAAAATAGCAGATATTTTGGAATTCTCATGGTGAAATAAATATATCTTAAAATTTTATCCTTGTCAAGCAAAAAAGGAGCCAGATATGCCCTTAAATGGGGTTAATACGAAGTGCCAGAAGTGTATAGAAACCTGTAAGCAGAAGTCACAGGTAAAGGTTATTGAGTGTCCTTTTTTCAAGGATAAACGTAGAATAGGGGCAAATCAAAAGACCCCTTGAACTCAAGCACAGCAAAACACACAGGAACCCCCAGGTGAGGCGATTTTTGACAAGAAGTATCAGAGGATGGCTAAATGGAAGTCAGTGAGGATATCCTTCACGATTTAGCGAAGATTGCCGGCAAGTTAAGGTCCCTTTCAGGCGAGGCCCATAAATTCAGGATCAGCCATTTAAGGATCCTTAAGATTGTGGGAGAATTAACTACCGCCTTTGATTGTCTCTTTAAAGATATCCAGAGAAGGAATGGTGTGAAGGCTTAAAATAGGAGGTGCTAGATGATTACATTACTAAAGATTGTTTTCAGTGCGAATTTTTGGATCGGAGTAATAGTGACTGCCTTAGCGGTAGTAGGTTATCTCTATTCAACCGGTTCAACACTTAAGTGGAAAAGGTGAAAAGATGACAGGAAAATTTAACTTAGGATACTTTTTTAAGGGTGCAGGCCTTGAAGATTGGTTTAAATCCTGGGGTTTGGGATGGAGGTTTCTTGTTACCATCCTTGCTATAATTTTTGTGGTGCTGACCATCTGGCGGGCCTATTTTATGAAGACGCAGACTCAAAACCAGAAGCAGACTGCTACTGTTATCGCTTTACCTGGATCAACCGTAACTTACGCCCCACAGCAGTCCCAGAAGCAGGAAGTAAAGAAACGGCCTTGGTGGTTGCCTATTTTCTTCATAGAAGGATACGGATTCTCTGAGACCTCCGGTATAGGAAATTCAAGAACAGGAATTGGCGGCCGGGCAGGAGGAAGATTAGAGTTTTAGTAAGAAATCAATAAATAATCCTGTTAGATTCTGCCATCTCTTGCGTCTATTATAGTGGAGGTGACAGGATGGATATCAAGGTTCTGGTAAAGAATATCAAGAGAAAGCGTTGCAGATGCAATTTATGCATATTCTTGAAGAAACTGGTTAGGACTTTAAAAATTTAACCCCTAACCGCCTCTACAATCAATTATCTTTATTCAAGCCATCCATTATCATTACCCCAAATAGACTAACAGCGACGGAAAGAAAATAGAATCTTAATAAAGTTCCTAAGGCAAGATTTTTCTTGACAATCATTGAGAGGTATGATAATATAGATTACAATCATTGAGAGGTATATATGGGTAGAAAAAAAATAGGTAAATACGAAATGTGTCTTAGCTGCAGAAAGCCAATCTATCTTCCTCCAAGTTATCAAGGAAAGCGTAAGAAATTCTGTAATCGGAAGTGTTATTTTGAATATCTCCGAAAGGTAATCAAAGGGTCAGGTAGCTAAACAGAGGTAGAAAGTGAGGATTAACCCCATGTTTAAGTTAAATAGTATTTTCAGGAAGAAGAAATCCTTTTTACCTAATCCTGCGCCTGCCCTAAAATTAGTATTTAAGGAAGGGGCTATTAAACGGATAAAGGAAGTCAAAGGTTGGCCTTCGGACAAGGAGATGGCTCAGGCTTTAGGTTTTACCAGAACCTATATCTCTATGCTTACGAAACGCAGGGCTGAAGTAACCGTTGAAGTAATCAAACGCCTTGCTTATGTCCTGGGGGGCCTTAATGGCAAATGGTGGGTTCACTATGATATTATTGACAGCGGAGAATCGGTTGACTCTAATCATCCTCTCTGGAACGAAGAGAAATATAAAGGCAGGATGCCTTATGATCGCTATTCCTCAAGTGCAGAGTTAAGAAAGCGGGATTATAAGGTGGAGACCAAATAACTTTGCAGCTATATGTTAAACTTAATAAAAACAGGTAAGTCATGACCTCAAAATTCTTTATTATCCACAGTTTATTCGCAGCAAAAATATCCCTTGACAAATCAATAAGTTATGATATAATTTTTACCATGGTAAGTTTACATAAGAACCATAAGAAAAACTCGTCGGGAATAGGCAAATTCCTAACGAGTAGATTTTTAAATACCATTGACCCAACCCACTCATAATTGAGTGGATTGGGTTTTTCTATTATTTAGGAGGTATAATGAAAGACCTGGGAGTTAAATTTAATTTAGTTAAAGAATCCCCGGTTAAAACTCAAGCCTTAACGACTTGGGTTTTTTTATGTCTATTTATAGGCATAAGCTCCCAGGCACCGGGGTATTCTTTTACTCAGGATCGGATCGGGTATGCTAGTTGGTATTCGATAGAGAGCTGCAAGAAAGAAGGCACATCGGGAATTATGGCAAATGGGGAGGTCTTTAATGATAAAGAGATGGTTTGTGCGTCTTGGGATTATCCGTTTGAAACTCGTCTTAAGATTACAAGTCTGGCAAATGCAAAGGCAGTTATTGCGGTGGTTAAAGACAGGGGCCCGGCGAGAAGACTGGTTAAAAAAGGCCGCATCATTGATCTATCCAAAGGGGCATTTAGTAAAATTACTGATCTCAAGCAAGGCGTTATACAGGTTAAGATAGAAGTAATTAAATAATGGGTATTATTACCTCCGATAAAAGAATCTTAAAAAGATACAAAACATCTTCCATCCAGGACCTTCCAGGAGTAAAACTCTGTCCTCATTGTGGCAAAGGCAAGCAGTATTTAGTAGGCCGCATATATACTCCGTGTCCTTTTTGCAGGGATATTGCAAAGTTTCCTAAAAAGATCCGGATTAAAACGAGGAGGTGATGTTATGCCGGATGTAAGAAAGTTGGGTGGAGAGTTACCACCAAATCCCACCGTAAACCAGATAAACGCGTATTTAGATCTTTGTGCTAACGAAGATATAAAGAAAGAAATTAAGGAGGAAGTGCCATGCCAGATACAAGAGACTTAAACGAATTTGTAAGCGCCAAGGATGTAGAAGATGGAGATATCCTGGAGATTATGGATGCAGGAGAAATTATCTCTACGAATTTTCGGAAAGAAGATGAAGATGAAAAGTTAGTTTTACAAATGGGAATCAGACTTCCCAGTGGCAAAGTAAAGAAAATGACGATTAACCGCACCAACCGTGAGAACATCGCGGAGAGATTCGGACCACTTACTGAGCATTGGATAGGGATTCATGTAAAGGTCCTCAAGATAAAGCAATCGGTCTTTGGCGAGATGAAA
>Ga0315294_10008220_pt1 | contig 11473 bp, 8 predicted proteins | sample YL17G13_40_MG_FD_203626 | JGI IMG/M metagenome (GOLD analysis project Ga0315294, IMG submission 203626) | Sediment microbial communities from Yellowstone Lake, YNP, Wyoming, USA - YL17G13_40 | ecosystem: Environmental > Aquatic > Freshwater > Lake > Sediment | place: USA: Wyoming | collected... | reverse complement strand
GGGGGATTACACGCTGTGGCTACAAAGGGACATCAGCGTAAGAACTTGACGAATGGGAATTTTTGACTCCCCTCGTCGTCTATATCAATGAGGCGATTATTTGCAAAAAGCGTCATTTATTTTCGTGAGGCTAGCTTGCCCGGCCTCCATGTGCCTCCTGTGCTGCCTCCGCTCATAGTCTTTCGGCCCTGATACAAAAGCGGCTCGGGGGATAATCAATCCTCCGGTTTAGTCCACGTTGGGGGGAGCCGGATTATTTCTTTGTATGTTCGCTTTTTATTGAGAATTTGATGAGAAGGCCGAGTATGAAAATCCCCCCACCAACTAAAATAATCGGGAGATACGTCTTTAGCAGCGACTCTATACTTTTCATCGGTGGGGACTCCGTCCCCGACTCAATCGCAAGGACCGAAGTACGCCAGTTATAATCCACCGCCTTTTGTTTGGCCAAAAAATAGCCGAAGGTTCCGATAGCGGCAACTAATATCCCGACAATGATGAGTCCGAACGCGAATTTCTTAAAGTCCATTTTATCCTCCCTTAACCGCTACTATCTACTTTGGGAAATTTTTTGTCAACAGATAGGCCGGAGAAGGCCAGGGATCCGGGTGGACCCTCGAGGCTACGGGGCGCACAAGAGCATTATATTATCATCGGAAGGCTAAGGAAAAAGAAATTGAAGCCTATCGCACCTTCAGCCCCGCCATCCTCTTCCTGGCATCCTCGACTTCGGGGAGGCCGGTTGCCCGGACGCTCTCCTGATCTGAAATAGACGCTGGTTGGCGAATGATCGCTTCATAGAGGGATAGACGGAGAAGAATAAGGAAAATTCTCAAACGGCAAAATGTGAATTTTAAAAAATCCCATTAATTACAGTTGACAAGGCATTATGTTTTAAATATTGTAAATCCATAAGGAAAAGGAGGGCATCATGAAAAAATCTGTTTTTATTGGGTTATTAGTTTCTCTCATCTTCTTAATGAATGGGATTCCGGAACGAAGCGGAGACCATGCCTCTATGACTGGTAAAGTTGAGGTAACTCTACTTGGACCCAAACAATATCTGAGGACCACTGGCAAACCCAATATTTATACTGACGCGTTTCCAGGAAGATTCGGGCAAGGAAAGCTTATAGCCAAAAATGGCGACGCAAATGGAGACGATAGAATCAGCAGCGCAATCATTAAAATTAATGGAGTTCAGATATTTGGCACAAGCGATTTCAATCAAAATGTCCAATTTATGGAGAGAACCACTAATCTTCAGGAGGAAAATTCGATCTCGATTGAACTAAGAAGCAAACCAGGCAGTTTCCTGATAATCCAAATAGACCAAGATATCGAAGCAGATGCAGCAATGGTCATAGGAAACTCTGGCGGCATGATAAGAGTAACTAGCGATAATTCTCCGTTATTTGGGTATAACCTAAGCGTCCCCCCAAATGCTCTGGATAAACCAATTGTGATTTCTATGCAACATGCTGCTGAAATTAATCCGCCTATTAATTCGAATATTGAGGAAAGAATTAATCTTCCGGCATTTAGAATTAGCCCCGACAATATTATTCTAAATGGGCTTGCAACTATTCGAGTTCCACTGTTAGATATGAATGATGATGATATCTTTGATGGGACGGATTTGCCTTTGGAATCAGCGAGATTCTCGGTTTTCGATACAGGTGACTTAGAAATGGTTAGGATGGAGAGTAGGATTGATAAGGTCGCAAAAGAAATTGTGGTAAAGACCTCTCACTTCTCTCTTTGGTTACCTTGGCTAGGACGCTGGAAAAAGGGAAGTCAGCTTAAGTATTATGTTGAAAGCGTTCCCAGTAATGAATTCTATTCTGCGGAAGGCTTTCGGAGCGAAATCTACCCAGCACTAAAGCAATGGTCAGATGCAGTCGACGGTATTATCACTTTCGTGGAGGTGTCTTCTGAATTACAGGCCGATATAAAAATTAAAGCAACGGATATGTGTACGCTCTCTTACTTTTTTAAACTATACTGTAACTCGGCGGCAATAACCAGTAGCCCAATTGAGCGTATGTTTAATTGTACAGTGGCCCTCAATATCGGTAATAACTCTGGTATGAATCCATTTTTATGGTTCACCGTTCCATACGGAGAGTATCCTCCCCCCCTTGGAAATTATGAGTATCTTCCCTTTACGAGAATTTTACTTCACGAATTCGGGCACGTGATGGGTTTGCCTGAATACTCCGACAAGGAAACTTATGAGCCATGTAATTTTCGAACAAATGCTGAATTGCCTATTATGTACTATGATTGCGGGTCCGCCCTCCCTTTTTTAGTGAGTTTATCTGCATTTGATATTAAGGAAGTAAGAAGATTATATGGGTTGAGTACTTCAGGGCAAAACCTTGCTCCTAATCCTTCATTTGAATCAGGAAGCGGGCAATGGCCTGACGGATGGGAGCCTAGTTATCCAAGCATGGCAAATTATATTTGGGATAATACTGTAGCTCACACTGGTTCACGGTCTTTAGGAATAACCCATTGTACCAAAACAAATACAAGTGCTGGATGGATAACAACTGATTTTATTTATGTTGATCCTACCAAAGAACATGAAGTATCTTTGTGGTATCTTTGGAGTGATACTCAATTATATGATGAAAGGGCGGGCCTATGTGTTTTTGAATATGACAACCAAGGAAACTTTACCCAAGGATTTGGGACTGTAACATTGCCCAATGTAGTGGGCTCTTGGCAGTATTATAAATGGAAATGTTATCCCTTTAATGCGAAAACCGTTAAGATAGAGATAGTTATACTTCGTGCTATTTTTACTTCATCAAATTACAATGCAACTCTTTGGTTCGATGATGTAAAATTTATTCAAAAGTAATCCAAATGATTCTCAGGGTGGGGAGGTATCAAGAGACTCGTAAATTTACGAGCTGAATCGGAGCATACTTTTACGAGTTTGCTGACATCACTTAACCAGCTTCGATTCCAGAAATTTATCGATATCTTTTTTCCGGAAAAGAATGAGGCGAGTGGAGGCCGGACATTAACCCTGGCCTCCCGATTCTGAAATAGACGGCAGAGCCGGATATCCGCCTCGATGAGATAGACGACGCTAAGAAGGAGAAATTCTCACCACCTAGGCGATTATTCTCTCCCCCGCCTTTCCCGCGATACGGCGGCCTGAAGGTCAACCCTTTAATCTCTAATGGGGTCAGGGTTGGGCTTCTGGTTAACGATAATTACCCTAATTCCACTTATGCGACGCAGTTAAAAATCCAATTATCAATTGACTTTTAAATGCGATAAAAACGGGAAATTCTAAACACCCCCTGTTTCGTCTGAGATTTGGGTTTTTATCCCATTTTGGCCTGAAAATTAGGCCATATCTGACTATCAGACTACCTAAAATATGCATTTTTATGGGTAAAAATCCCATGCTCAAAAATGAGTCTTGAAGGCATTTTACAGGGGAGAATGCTCTGCCCTCCCCGAGAGGATTATTAGGACGCACTCAGGGCTAGCATGAGGGCAGATCAAGGCTGCCCTGGCACGTTAAAGGCGGCGTCGGGAAGGTTGACAGTTCGTTCGGCTCGGCGGTTGAATCTTTGCCGGCCATCCACAGACAGGCTTTGAATTCGTCGTGGCTCTGGCCGGCTTTCCTTCCCCAAGAAGATTATTACGACTCACCTTGCAAATTGCAATGGCTCCCATGAGGCATGAAAGGCGGGGGAGGGGATGGCTGGCTAGGAGGATATAGTTTCAGGGATTTAGTTGCTCTGACCAATATTTAATCAGACAACAAGTCTCAAATTATGTTCGTTCAATGAAAACCCTATTTTTGAACTGCCTTTGGCTTGAGCTCCAGGCCGAGCTGCTGATACAAACCCAGCCTATCATTCATAATCACCCGAGCGGAGATCCTGAGCCTTCATATGCGGACAAAGAAATAACAAAGAAGAAGCGGGCAAGATATTTAACATCAAGGTGCTCGACCACGTCATTATCGGCCTGGATCGCTTTTATAGTTTCGTTGATCGGGGCGAGCTTTCCCTATTCTAGGTGTACATTTATGGAAGCGCACTGAGATGCAAAGCACTCTCTGGAGTATATTGCTCAATAACTAAACAACAACGATCTTGATATTATTCAGGTTTAAATATGAATCCTTAATCTCTTTCAGATACCATTCGGCATTCTCTTTTGCTCTCTCGGGCATATAGTGGTTAGTAAGCGTTCTAATTGCCGTCAGGCCAAAAGTGATTGCCATGACAGCTACAAATGGAGCCTCAGAAGGGAACCTGAGCTGCGAAAATGAAACTACGCCCGGTGCTTCAATCGAAAACTTATCCTTCAAAATATCTGTTCCATGAACCAAATCAGACCAAGAACGATAAAGTATCTCATACTGTGCAGGAAATCCTAAATGGTCTGCTAATTGGCATAGGTCATTTGGGCCGTTTCGCATGCTATACCAATGCTTTGGCGGCTTCCCTTTTGTGGACTTTATTCTTTCATACTCCGTGCAGGAATCTTTGTAGGAAGGCAACTCGAAGAGCTTCTTAAGATTATTTATCCGCTCTTCAATGTCCGGAATAGTTCTTGACGGCACATCCTTGATAATTATGTCTTTTGCTTTCTTCTTTTCATATTGAATGTATAGATCATCTTTTGGATCAAACCGTCTGAGGGAAACTATTTCTTTGTGCCTGTACCATACCAAAAAATCCATGCCTCTTAATTTGAAGTCTTTTTCAAAAAAGTAAATATAATTGAGAAAAGATTCAAAGAGCGATCGCAAAAGTATATTACACGGCTCGACACAGGAATGTCTTATTAACACCGAGATGGAATCTATTAATTCAAAAATATTCCTATACATGAGAAATGCGGGCACATTTTCGTCGCCTTCTTTAATACTATCTATGCCCCACCTGAAAACATGAGAACCATAGTTTACGACCTCTTCTATCAACGAAGAGATATGGTCCAAAATACTTTTGATTTCAGGATTGTCTATTTCCCTGGAAACAAATTCATTTATTGATGTTGTAGGCATCGCAGCTTCCTATTAGGCTTAAATGAGAATTTCCCACTCCCCGCCTTCGTCTATCCTTTTGAGGTGGTCAATCGCATTAAAGCGTCCTTTTCACAACCGGGAAGCCATGCCCCTGGGCCTCTGGCTTCCACTCGCGCCTAAATTCTAGATTCCCTTCGTCTCTGTTCGGAGATTCCAATCTTTCTATTATTATGCCCGGTCCTATAATCGGGGAGCAGGTCAGGTTCTCATATATTTCGTTCCCTATGTGTATCCAAAAGAAATCGGGCCAAAGTGGACGCAGCTCCTGCGGCCAAACGGGCATGTCTAGAGGTCAATCCCCGCGATTTGCCAGGTTTGCCATGTCCGGTTCCATAAAGATTGCGAAGCTCGCCCAATCCCTGGGCGATAACACCTAGATTGCTGAGAAGCCGTCGTATAATTTCGGCCCCTTTCGCAGAATCAGGGATACTAACTGGGACTAAGTCCAACGCTTTCCTTGTTTCCTTTACTAGCTTCGATATATCCTCTTCATTTCCAAAGGGGACCCCTCTTTCCTCCAAGATAGTTTTGCATGTAGTCTCTACTAATTCTTTGGCGGTGCCAATTGCCAACCCTGGGTCGTCCTCAACCGCCTCCTGCAAGCGTTCAATTTGTCGATGTAGTTCCGGTACGTCCAATACGGCTGTCTCATCTGCTATTCCTTGCAGGGCTATCTCTCTTCCTTTGGCCACGAGCTTGCCTCCGGCATATATAAAGCTATCTTTTTCGAGCCACTTCTTTAGTAATTTGAAATTTCTTTCTGCCCATTCAGAGCTTCCCATAAGATTCTTAGGATCAATTTGTCCCTCCAATCTGGCAAGGACATTCTCAAAGACCGTAAGCACCTTACGGACATCAGCCCACTTGGTCCAATCCACAGAGTGGTAGTATTTCTCAACAAGTGTCCGACGGTGCCCAGTTTCGGAAGGTCTATAATCTGAATCGACAGGCACGTCTGCTGCATCGAATTCTAGTTCGATTTCACGAAGCGTCCAGTTCACAAAAAACTCTCGAAACTCATATCTTGTTTTCTTGCTGATAATGTCTTGAGTCATCTAATTTCTATTATTCTGAAATTAATATTCCAGCTACTTGGTTTCTTCGATAATTTTGATTTCGTCTTCGCTCAGCCCGTAAAGTTCATAGACAAGCTCATCGACTTGGCGGTCGAGTGATTCGCACTTTCGATTGTAGTAGTTCTTATCCTTGTCAGTCTTTGCTGCTTCCAGAGCTTGGGTAGCCGCAAGCAAATTTTCGACAAGCTGAACCATCTGGCTTTGTTTTCGTTTATCCGATGGACTCGAAAGCTTCAATTTGGGCACTGGCAGTGACTTCAATTGCGCAACCTTGATTTGCGGGAACGATTGATTGGCCTCGTTAAAGTATGCGCGAATGAAAAACGCGATGAGCCGACTTCCAAGAATTCCGGCCAGGAACGCAGCTCGTACAAAACTCGAAATAGACTTTGTAATGTAAACTTGCTGGTCTGCGATTGAGTCTGTATATTCCACTGTCACAACTAGTCTGTTACTAAGAATCTTGCGTGAGTAAACCCGTTCTCCTTCGAAGAACTCAGGACTTCGCGGTTCGGCCAGCCAAGGCCCATATTTGACCCATTCCGAAGGCTTCGGAGGCTTGAAGCGGTGAAGGTCATAGCCATAAACAAATGGCCGGTAGCCGGGTTTTTTCGAAGAGCTGTGGTAAGGCCGCCCTTTTAAATCTTTTTCTGTTTGTGGTCCTTTTCCATATGCCGTTCGGCCATACCCTCCAAGACGGTACGGATGGACGCCGCGCGTTATCCGTGCCATATCCGAAAGTGATGCGAACTTTCTTTTCAATTTTTCTACTAAATCCGTATTTATGGGAGAAGTCGCTGTCGAAATTGGCCGAACGCCGTCGATATACTTCTTAGTTTCAAAGGAAGCAATTTCTCTAAGTGCCGTCTCTGTAATTGTCTTTGCCTTAAAATCCTCTCCAGGTCTATCGGATTTTTCGAGAGTATAAACAACCGTATCAACCGTAATTCCTGGAAAGACATCGGGAGGAGGAACTGCAAGGCACAAATCACGAGATTTTTTCAACACAAAAGAGCGAGTTGTCGAAGAATAAGTATTCGTCAACCATACATTCGGCACGATTTGTCCGATTTTTCCATTGGCCTTTGTCAACTGGAAAACTCGTTCCATGAAGAGCGAGAACATATCAAGCTGATATGGAGAGGCCGAATAATGCCGGTTGAAATAATGCTTTTGTTCGTCACTTATGTTTAATGCTTTCCAGTCGCGTCCGAAAACATATGGGGGATTGCCGACGATAACGTCGAATCCGCCAGCTTCCATTGTTTTCTGGTATTGGTCTTCAAAGTTCATAGGATTAAGCTTTCGCTCTTCTTCTGTCGGAAACAGTTGACCTTCCAAGATATCCATTCCAATAAGGCTATTTCCACAGACGATATTCTTATTGAGTGGCGGTAACAAAGTTACGTGGAATTCGAGTTGATAATTACGAGCCGAAGCCGTAGTTTCTTCCTCCAGCAGCTTCAAGTAGAGTGAGAGTTGGGCGACTTCTACGGCCTGATTATCAATATCCACCCCGTAGATATTATTGAGCAGGATTTCGCGCCTTTGTTTCAGCGAGAGATGCCAAAAGCCGTCATCGCGCATCATGCAGCCAGCCTTCGCCGCCTTTTCTGGATGGTCGTTATACCAGTCGCGATGATAGCGGTGCAGAAGGTCATATATGGTGATGAGGAATGAACCACTGCCGCAGGCTATGTCGGCAAAGCGCATCTCTGCAATCTTGGCGGGAGTTTTGCCCGCAATGAGCTTGCCCACGGTGTTTTCTACTATGTAGCGAACGATGTAAACAGGCGTGTAGTAAACACCGCCAGCCTTCCGGACTTCAGGCTTCTCCTCAACGTGGGCACGTTTATCTGTGACGACAATGACCTTGCCGAGGAAACGTTCATATATGCTTCCGAGAATATGGATAGGAATGAAGTTGAAGTCATACGGGGAGTTAACGTGCGCCAACTCTTCGCAAAGGTCGCCAAATTGAGTTTCATCTACTTTGAAGTCTGGCGCATCGAGAATACCGTGCTTTTTGAAGACGATTCCGTTATAGGTATGGTCGAGACGGCGGGAGAGGGCAACGAATTCTTTCCATGGATGACCTTTATCTCCGAACTCTGATACATGGTGCTCAGATTCAATGAGCTTGTCTTCGAGAAAACGGATGAAGACAAGACGGTCGAGCGTACGTTGCGTAACTTCGGTTAGCGTTTCGCCGTCGAGTTCTGGATTATGATTTTTGAAATTTCGGGCTAGAACGTCACGATAACTATCAAGTTCTTCAAGGAAGGATTCGTCCACTGGCTGCCAACCGCCTTTGAATAGTCCCCTCTGTATAGCTTTTCCTCTGAGTTTTGGAAGCTTTTCCGCGTATTGTTCTAATGAACTCGCAGCAATCGCGTCATGGCTGAATAGGTAATAAATCTCTGCAAACTTCTCAGATTTACAGTATTCCAGTAGTGGTATTTCTGAATGATTTGCTGCGTAGCGGTTTCGATATCAGGTTTGTATCGACAATCGAGGACTATGAGCTGTTCAAAATTGGTAAGGACTACGACTCGCATTCCCGCATTCCACCCGTAGCGGATGGTCTGGAAGCAATTATCGGCAGAAGAAAGGTCACTGGCGGGCTTTTTGGCTTCGGCGAAAAGTCGGGGGTCACGAAAGTCTGGGTCGATATAGAAAGCATAATCGGTGTGCCGTTGAGATTGGCCGGTGGCAAGGCCTCTTTCAACTTTGACCTCTTGTCTGAAGGGGTTCTTCTGTTTTTCATGGTTAACGTCCCAGTCAAGTGCAATGAAGAATTTGTCGATGAAATCTTTGCGGACTTCTGATTCTTGATATTCAGTGGAGAGGTAGAATTTCTTATTCTCATTGAACTCTTGGGCGAGTTTCTGCACTCGCTCAGATGCACTCTCGAATGAACCGTTTCCCATTGTTATGAATAGTAAATCATAATGAAAAGGGATGTCAAACGAGGGTAGCGTCCTAATTTGACAATGACAAGGGAGTTTGATTAAAATGGGCAGAGATAACTTTTTAAAGAGGGGATTAATGCAAATAAATGGGGAAGAATTCAATGTAATATTTAAGGGCGAACTTGAAACCATAGACTCTGAAATCTTGATAGCTAATCTTCTAACAACAAGCCAAATAATACAGGAAATCAATAAAGAAATTGGAGGAAAAGAAATCGAAATAAGTATAAGGACATTTGCACCCGGAAGTTTTGAAATTGCTTATATTATCGCTCACGTAACTGTCATTAGCGGCTTATTTGGTGCAATAGCTGTCACGGATATTTCAACACTTAGAATGATTCTTGATATATTGGGAGATATCTTTAAATTAAAAAAACTTTTAATTGGAAAGAAACCTACAAGAACTTATGATGTGGGTGGAAATAAAATTAAAATTGAAAACGAAAATGGAAATATTATTATTATAAATAATCCATCTTTTAAGATATATTCACAAAATCCCCATATTAACGAAGCCATCAATAAGGGATTTAAAAATTTAGAAAAGAATGAGGAAATCGTTGAATATAAAATTACAAAAAAAGATGGAAAGGATTTATTTGGTGCCAAACGAGAAGAATTTAAAAATTTATATGCGCCAAACGAATTCATAGAAGAAAGCAAAAAGGAGATAATTAAGGAAAAAGCAAAATTAAGTATATTTAAAATAGTTTTCGAAAAAGGATATAAATGGACATTTATTTATGAGGGTCAAAAAATTAATGCACTCATAAACGATGAAGATTTTTATAAAAAAATTGATACTTATGAATTTAAGGATGGCGATTATTTTGAGGCAACATTAAAAATTACTCAAATATTTGATTCAAGATATAAAACATATATAAATACAGACTATGAAGTAACAAAAATAACTGACCATATAAAAATACTGCGAGATATTAGACTCCCTATAAGCTAGATTTTGAACACTTCGTCTTATAATCATTGACAATAGAAGCCCTCGCTGCCATTTCGATTTTCTCTCCATCTTCTACATTTATTTCATTACTTTCATATCTTCTTTTTTTTCGTAAGGAAAATCAATCGTCGCATATACCTATTTGCGGATAAAAACTGATAGACAGCTAGTCCCCTTCTGATTCTCATTAACGTTCTTACATGGAATAAGAAAGGCAAAAAAATCCCTCCGTTTTTTAGGCGGAGGGTTTCGGGTTGGCTGCCCTGGCTCACCGGCGATGGCTGCGAGTTCCGAAAATCTTCTGACGTATAGTGCGGATGAGATTCAAGCCGTTTACAATAATTGATGTTAATAATAAACTGTTTACAAGGGCTAAAAAATAAATGTAAAGTAATTCCATCAAGCTCAATTTAGACGAAGTAAAAAAAAATCGAATAAACTGGAGGGAACCATGCGAGGAGGCGTCACATGAATAAAGATGATTTTGATCCGATGGATTATTATAAAGAAAAACACCCGGAATATTACCGGGAGATGAAGACGTTATATCGACTTTTAGCGAGAATTAATAAGGCCAAAGAATTTGAGAAAAGCGGAGATATTGCCGGAGCAATACAACAACACGAATTGAATATTAGGGATACTCCTAAATGGGCCTCTGTCCAACGACTCGCGATACTATATCGAAAAGTCGGGCGTCTTGACGATGAAGTGAGGTTGCTGGAAATGGCGCAAGGCGCTCTCAAAGACATCAACACGGAATATGTGCTAGACCTCATCGCCAAGCGCCTATCTAAAGCTCGCGCGTTACTTACGAGGGAAAAATCTTGATCGACCAAACCATTCACCATCCTCCCCTGCTCTTGTCCTTTCCCCTTTTATCCCCCTAAAAAAGGAATCCTTAAGCTTGCCCATGGCCAAATCAGCAAACCTCAACTCGTATCCTTGCCCGGAACGTTTGTAAAAGCCTGTCCTGGTGTCACCTGGCGCGAAATTCCACTAAAAAAACACCTGTCCTCAGACTGCAACGCTTCCCCTGATAGGCCAAACCCTGACTCATGATCTGCAACCCTGAGGACTCAGCCAACCCCCCAATCTCAAAATCAAATTAAAAGTGCTTATCCTGAGGACGATCTGCAACCGGTTTTTCAGACTGCCTCAATTCGCCCAACCGATTTAAAAACCCCCTGCCTTCCCCAAGAGACAAACTCCCCCTGGAATTAAAAGTCGATCCGGCCAACGTCCCCAACGATCCGGCCTATTTTGCCATTCCCCCTGTAGGCGGCAGTAAAAAGGATACCAAAAAGGGCAAGAGTGGAGCCAGAAGCGATTAGGCGGGCGTTCTGAAGCCGTCGCAATATTTTTCTTCTCTTCTTTTTTGAGATCATCCTTT
>Ga0315294_10008218_pt1 | contig 11474 bp, 9 predicted proteins | sample YL17G13_40_MG_FD_203626 | JGI IMG/M metagenome (GOLD analysis project Ga0315294, IMG submission 203626) | Sediment microbial communities from Yellowstone Lake, YNP, Wyoming, USA - YL17G13_40 | ecosystem: Environmental > Aquatic > Freshwater > Lake > Sediment | place: USA: Wyoming | collected... | reverse complement strand
CGAGAACAGGATGATGTTCTTGGGGCCGGGGACGTAGCGGAGAGCCTTGGCCAGGTTGCTGAGAGTCAAGACGAACTGCCTGGCCTGTTCGACATAGGACAGCCGGCGGATCTCCTCCGGCTGGCGCACTGCGCGTAGACTGGCCTGGTTCCTGAAGAACTCGTCTTCGGACGACCTTTCGCCCGCGCTGCCGGGAGTGTCGCCCTCGATCCCGCCGGCATAGATGAAATCCGTGAGGATTTCGGCTCGACCGACGGCGTTTTTCATCCCAAAACCATCGACGATCTGGAAGACCTTCTGATGGTCGGTCGTCAGGTATTCGTGGAGCGTCAGCCCGCGGGCGGCCGTGTAGGAGAGAAGGGTCACCTCATCGGCGGGCAGAAGCAGGTTCCCCAGGAAGTGGAGAGCCGCCGTTTTGGCCCTGATGACTCCGCGCGGATGGATGAAGGCGAAATCGAAGAACAGGAAATACTTGCGGCTCAAGCGCGGCATGGGCAGGGGGGTCGCCACGATCTCCTCGCTGATTTCGGCGAAGTGCTTCTCCAGATGGTAGACCGGAACGGGCCGGCCGTTGTCGGAGATTTCGAAGTCCTGAGCCGACAGGTCCGCGACGGACTTTCCGTCCTTTCCGGTCACGAAAACCTGGATGAGCTTGAGAGTGATTCCGGTCTCATGCTGAAGCGAGGGCGGACGCTCGGATTGCGTCTGAGGCGCTCCGGCTCCGGACGGAAAGACGCTCGCTCCAAAGCCGCCGACAAGGAAGACCAAGCCGACGCGCCTGAGCGCCGACAGAAGAGATTGATTCATGACATTTTCTCGCTTCAAGCTAGGAATTGGTATCCCCTTCCACAATAAGAGGATATCCCCGGCCGCGGACCGGTGTCAATCCCTCGACCAGCCCGTCTCAGGGCTGGGGCAAGTCTTGAAACGGAAGCTCCATAGACCCGTATCCTTGGAGTGCCCGTACTCATGAGACGCTTCTGGATCATGAGTATAGCCCTGAGCGCCAACGAACGGGCAAATACCGATGATCACCGGCGGACACGATCTGCCCAACCCCTACGTCATCCACTGCCTGGGCCCGGTATACGGCGAGGACGCTCGCGAAGACGCTCGCGAGGACGAAATCCTGGCCCGCTGTTATAAGAATGCCTTGATGCTGGCCGACGAGGGCCGGCTTGATTCGGTCGCCTTTCCCTCCATCTCGACGGGCGTCTTCGGATATCCGATGAAGGAAGCGGCTCGGGTGGCGCTGAAGACGATTCTTGCCGTCGCCCCCACGCTCCGCTCGGTCAAGCCCATCCGCATGGTTCTCTTCCGGCCGGCGGATCTCAAGATTCATGAAGACGTGTTGAGGGAGCTCGCCGAAACAGCTCTCCTCTCACGATGAAAAAGCGGAGGTCAAACCTACGCGATTACCCAAAGTGCACTCATGTAGAAATACACTAAGCGATAAAGTGTAGGTTTGACCCCAACTTCAGCTCCGGTCACCATTTTCCCACGACCGGCTTGTCTCCGCTCATACCGAACTTGAGCGTTCTATCTTTCGAGCTGCCGTCCCATTTCCCATTCCCGTTGTAATCCAGCATCCAAGTCCCGTCCTTGAAGACTCCGATGTTCGCCAAGCCGTCGCCGTTCCAATCCCCCGCCACGGGGACATCCGCGCTTGTCCCCAGCTTGTATTTCTTATCTTTGGGGCTGCCCTCCCACGTCCCGTTTCCGTTGTAATCCAGCATCCATATTCCGCCTTCGACTATGCCAATCTCCGTTTTCCCGTCACCATTCCAATCGGCCGCGACCGGTTTGCCCGCGCTTTTCCCAAAAGAATATTTTTTATCCTTGGGAGCGTCGTCCCACACGCCGTTTCCGTTGTAGTCCAGCATCCAGGTTCCGCCCGCGAAAACTCCGATTTCCGTGATCCCGTCTTTGTTCCAATCGCCCGTCACCGGAACGTCGGTCGCTCCTCCGAAAGTAAAGGTTTTATCCCCGCCGGCGGCCTCCCATTTCCCGTTTCCATCGTAGTCCAACATCCAGGTCCCTTCCCTGAAAACGCCGATCTTTGTCTTTCCGTCCTTGTTCCAATCGCCCGTCACCGGAATGTCGCCGGACTTGCCGAAAGCGTACTTGTCGTCCTTGGGCGTTCCGTCCCAAACTCCGTTCCCGTTGGCGTCCAGGAGCCAGAAGCCTTTCCGAAAAGACCCGGGCTGGCTGTAAAGGCCGCTGAATTTCGAAACGTAGGCATCGACCAATCCGTTATAGCTGACATCGTAGGCCCCGGCCGTGGTGGGAAACTCCGAAGACCCGGCGCGGCCCGTGATATAGACGTTTCCGAAGGCATCGACCGCGAGCGAAGAGCTGGAATCTAAGTCGGCCACTTTCATCAAGCCCAAAGACAAGAGCTTGGATAAGGAGCCGTTGAGCCTCGTAACATGGAGGTAATCTTCTGTCTCTTCACCATCATGAATGGTTCCGGCGCGGACGCCGGGCCGAGCGGGAAAATCGGAAGAGTCGGTATGGCCCGTCAGACAGACGTTCCCCAGGGCGTCCAGCACAATGGAACCGGCGCCATCCCAGCCGTCGGATCCGAGATAGGTCGAAGCCAGGAGCTTTGACAGGGAGCCGTTGAGCCTCGAAACAAAGGCATCCATATTGCCGCCCAGCTTTCTGTCATAGGCCCCGCGGACCGTCGGGAAGTTCGAAGAGGAGGTGTAACCCGTCACATACAGATTGCCGGAGGCATCCATGACGATCGAACCGCAGTACTCGTCCTTCTTTCCTCCCAGATAGGTCGAAGCCAGGAGCGTCGCCAGGGAGCCGTCCAGCCTTGATAGGAAAAGGTCATAACCCTGATTGTAGGTTGTATCGTAGGCTCCGGACGTCGTGGGGAAGTCGGAAGAGAACGTGTCGCCCGCTACGTAAATATTGCCCGAAGCGTCCGTCGCTATGCCGTCGCCGCCCTCGCTCAGCCATCCTCCCAGATAGGTCGAAGCCACCAGCGTCGACAGGGAGCCGTCCAGCTTCGAGATAAAAGCGTCTTTGTTTCCGCTCTGGACCTTGTCATAGGCGCCGGACGTGGTGGGAAAATCGTTTGAGTAAGTCGCGCCGGTCAGACAGAGATTCCCGGAGACATCCCTGCAAACGGAATAGGCGGTATCATCATTATAACCTCCGAGAAAGGTCGACGCCCAGAGCACGGACAAGGAGCCGTTGAGCTTCGAGACAAAAACGTCCGCGTAGCCGTTATGGTTTTTATCGTAGGCTCCGGACGTCGTGGGAAAGTCCGTGGAGTTTGTGGAACCCGTCACATAGACGTCTCCCGAGGCATCCATGATGAGAGAAAAAGCCAGGTCGGAGGACTCTCCTCCTAAAAAGGTCGAGGCCAGGAGCCTGGTCAGGGAGCCGTCGAGTTTGGAGATAAAAACGTCCCTGTAGCCGCCTTGGTAATATCTGACGTACCCCCCCGGGCTGGCAGGGTAATCGGAAGAAGCGGTATGGCCCGCAACGTAGACATTGCCGGATTTGTCCAAAGCAACGGAAAATCCGACCTCAAAATTTTTGCCCCCGATAAGGGTAGAGGCCGAGAGAACCTGCAAGGCCGGATCTATGATGAGCGGGATTTCATGGTCGTATTCTTCGCCCGCCTTGAAACCGTAGGCGTTCTCGGATCTCTTCTCGTAGCCGACCTTCACCTCTTTTTTCCGCCCCCCGGTATTTTGATAAGCGCAGGGGCTTTTCAGAATGGCCTCTTCCGCCCCCGTTTGGATGACCAGTTGGCCCTCGGGCGATATCTCGATTTTCCGGGCTCCCTCAACTCCGATGAGAATGTCGTCCATGTCCGAGCCTGGATCGAGATAAAAAAACTTTTCGACGCTCTTCTCTCCGACCTTGAGCTTGACCTCGATGGACGGATAGACCATGCCGAGGGAGACGCCCTGATAGGTCGGGATGTCGCTCTGCCAGCCTTGGGGATTCCGGCCTTTAAAGTAGGACATTCTTGCAGGGCCAGGATCCTCCCCCCTCGGAGACAAAGCGAGCGGGCGATTCTCGCCGTCCCAAAAAGCCTCCTTGATAACGATCATGCCCTGCCCTTCATCCTGTCCTCCGTCGGAAGGCGAAAGAAAACTATAGACAAGCCCTTTATCGGTCACAAAGAAGGACCCGGAGAAGAGATGGGCCGAAAACTTGACTTCGCCCGGAAACTGCCCTTTGTTGACCGTAAACGGCGCGGCTATTTGCGCGATCTTCGAAGACAACTCCGCTTGATCGAACGGCAACGCCGTACGACGACTTTGGCCTCGGACGTCCCCGGAACGCGTCGATAATCCTAAAGCCCCGGAGCAGAGGACGACGGCTGTGAGAGCCGTAAAAAGATTTCTTTTAGAACAACGCCTCATGGAAAGCCTCCTACGGAATATCCTTCCTCTTCTTTGCTTCTCAATATATCAAGTCTCCCCAAAAAATATCAATCTCTTTTCCGGGCCAGCCGTGGATCAGGAGCAACCGGTTCCTTACTCTATTTCCAGGATCGACAATTCCGACGACGTCCAAGTATAATTGTCACATGAAGCCGGGCAAATATAACAGCGTGCGGCTCGGGGCGGCCTTAGGCCTCCTGACGGCTCTGTCCGGGGCGGCCGTCGCCCATCAACCCCGTCTCGTCGGCGACAAGCCCTCGATCGAGGTCCGCAATCCCGAGGTCTCGCAAGCCTTCTATGCCCGTCTGGCCGGAGGGCCGCAATCCTACTATATCCGCAGCGACAAGACGATGCGGCTCTACATCAACATCCTTGTGCCCGACCTGCCCGGAATCGACACCGATTATCAAGCGGTCATCTATCGGACGGCCGAGACGCCCGAAAACGTCATCGCCCTTCTGGACGGCCGCATTTTCGCCTGGAAGCCTTTCTTCGAGCCTTTCGGCGGCGATCGCTACCTCGTGGGGCCCGAATACGACCAAGACGTCCCGGCCGGCACCTATATCGTCGTCGTTTCCAGCCCGGACCTGCAAGGAAAATATGCCTTGGCCGTCGGTAAACAGGAAAAGTTTCCCCTCGGGGAGATCGTCCGGACGATCGGCGTGCTGCCCGGCCTGAAGAAGGAGTTCTTCGGAAAGTCTCCCCTGACGGCCTTCTTCAACCTGACCGGCGTCTTTCTCCTCGTGGTCGTCGGCGCTGCGGCCGGGCTGGCGGCGCTTTTTTTCTGATTCGGCGCCGCCTCGGGCGGCGCGGAACCCGATCTTGAGAATGACCGGACCATGCGTCATTCTCCAGGCGGCAGCGCGGGAAGGATGAATTTTTCGAATAGGGAATAATAGATCGGTTTGGGATCGAGGCCATAATTACCGGCGGTCAACACGACCACCATTCCGATTTCAGGAAAGACAGCCAGGATCTGGTTGCCGTCGCCGGGAACGAAATAAGAGCGCACCATCCGGTCACCGACGCGAGATTCCGCCTGCGTCCAGTGATAGCCATATCCCCATCGCTTGAAGGGGCCGAACCTGAGCCTTTCTTTTGTCGATTCACGCACCCATTCTTCCGAAAGGATTCTCCCGCCCTTCCAAAGACCGTTGTTCAAATAGAGCTGCCCGATCTTCGCCAGATCGCGCGGCCGCAGCGCCAGCCCGCCGTCCGTTTCTATCGAACCATCCGGATAGCTCGTCCAGACGTATTCGGAAATTCCCAAAGGCTGAAAAAGATATTCCTCGGCGAACCGGCCGACCTCCATGCCGACGGCGTTTTTTAGGATCGCCCCGGTGACGGTCGGAACGCCGTTGGTGTAGTTGAATTTTTTGCCAGGCTCGGCGTCCAGGGGCTTTTGCAGCACGAACCGAATCACATCGTCGGTTTCCCACATCTGCATCCCATCATTCTGGGCGTCGGGGACGCCGAATTGATGCCATTCGAATCCTGGCGTCATCTTGAGCATATCGCTTATTCTGATTCGTTTCTTGTCGTCGCCGAAGAGGGATCCGTATGCCGGCAAGTATCGATGGATCGGATCCTGAACGCCTTTGATGAATCCATGGTCAATGGCGAGGCCGACAAGGGTGGAGGTCACGCATTTTGTCGTCGAAGCCAGGTGATGGGCTTTATCGCGAAAAAGGCCGGTGATGAACGGACCGTGCTTTTTCCCCTTTGCGGCAAAATATTCCTCGACAACGAGCTTGTGATCTTTAACGATCAGCAAACTGTGAATGTCATCGTGATCGCCCCGCATGATGTCTTCAACCAGCTTTAAGATTTTCGTGTTATCCATCCCGCTTTCCGTTAAGTCAGCGCACGGCCAGCCGTCGTTGCGCACATCGGGCATTTGATAGACATAAGGCTCCGCTATATCGTCGCGTAATCGGACCATGAGCGAATCGGCCGACCTCTCCCGAACGAACAGCCAGGTCGTTTGATAATCGCGGAGCCCTCTTGTGACCCTCATGGAATCTTTATTCTCGCTCAGAACTCCCTCTTGATGATCCCAGCGTATTTTCCCCTCTTGAACGGTTACATCGGAATTTAAGATCCAGACCCTGCTTCGGGGACCGATTTCATAGATCATGGACTGAGCCAGGGAACCGTCCGGCCTTAACGAAAAGAGAATTTGTTCGGAATAGGGGCGGTCAAACCTTGCGATCTGACGTCCTTTCCAACAACCCGCGATAGATTTCAGGACTTCCCTATTCTCCGTCTGTTGTCCATCGCAACCTACGCCGCAAAAGACAAATACGAATAACATGATCAGGTTCTTTTTCATAAGATTTTCCCTATTCGAAATCGAAGCTTCCCTCGGTGTAATGAGGATAATCCCGGTCGGAAATCGATGTCAACAACCCACTTTCATGTCGCCTATTCGCATCATTCCATGCAAACGTGGCAAACACTCTATTTCAAAGGCTTTGCGAAGAAGAGAATGTGCCGGGGGCGGGAATCGAACCCGCACACCCCTTACGGGGCGAGGGATTTTAAGTCCCTTGCGTCTGCCACTTCCGCCACCCCGGCGGCATATGCGGTATTAAGATAACACTGAAGAGATGGAGTGTCCACGGGGACGATTCCTCCGTAGATTGCCGATAGGCAGCCCCTGTTCAAGCATAAAGTCTCCTGGTATAAGGGGTTTGTAAGAATCACGCCCTCACCCGGTGGGTGAAGGCCCTTAACCAGGAGAGTATTTAAATGATAGCGCAAGGAATCTTACCGTTCAAGCTCGAACGGACCGATGAAGCGATCACGCCACGCGGGGGTTTAGCGCTGTTCGCGGAGCTCGTCCGAACGCTCAAGGTTCGGGACAAGGTGAGGTCTTTGTGATATGGCGGATGTCGGAACCCTTTTCCAGCAGGTGGGTGGCGAATGAGTGGCGCAGGGTGTGGACGGTCGCCTTTTTCCTTATCCCGGCCTTTTTGCAGGCGTTTTCCATGACCATCTCTGCAGTCCGGGTGCTGATGTGCTTGCTTAAGTCATAACCCGGGAAAAGCCACTGCCCGGCCTGGAAGCAGGGGTAGCCTTTCAGGCGCTCCGCCACGGTTGCCGAGAGCAGGGTGTAGCGATCCTTCCGGCCTTTGGCGTTCCGGACGTGGATCATGCCCCGTTCCAGGTCAAGGTCCTCGGGCCTCAGGCTGACCGCTTCACTCACGCGAAGGCCTGCGGAATAGATGAGCATCAAAAGGAGTTTGTGCTTGGCGTTGGAGCAGGCGTCGAACAGGGCGGCCACCTCCTCCATGTTCAGCACCACGGGCAGCTTGCGGTCGCGGCGAATGGCGGGGAGCTCGCATTCGAATCTCCTGCGGAGAACATGGCGGAAGAAGAACTGCAGGCCGTTCAGGGCCAGGGCCAGCGTGCCGGTCGCGTACTGCCGTTCCCGGGCAAGGTGCTGCAGGTAGTTTTTGATGTCGTCGCCGGAAAGCGCGTCAGCGGGTTTGCCGGAGAATCGGATCAGGTTTTTCGCGTGGAAGAGGTAGGATTCGGCCGTGTGGCGGCTGTACCTGCGGGTGACGAGTTCCCTTTCCAGGCAGGCCAGGGCGCCGGTCGGGGTCTCAGGCGGCTGCGTTACGCTGATGTTGAAGCTGGAGAGGATTTCAAGCAGCCGGCTGCGAACCTCGGGCGTGTTTTCGAATGTCCAGGCCTTCCTGCCGGGAACCCACTCCCTGCCCGGGATCTGGCGCAGCAGGGGCAGGCATCCCGCATGGTAAGGGCAGGAGAGGACCAGGCGGTCGTTTTCAACGGAAAGGCTGGCCAGGATCTGCGGCATATTGTCCTCCTTGTCCGGCGTGTCCGGGGATTAGACCCGGTTCAGGAGGGAATTTATCCCGATTTCGTGAATTTCCACACCCCATTCCCGGCAGAGAAACAAACCCGTAATGTAGCCTCCTTCCCTATTCCATAGGGAAGGAGGAAAGGTGGATGGGTCACTTCGAAAAGAGATAGATGGGTCACCTTGGAAGAAGGGGAACGAGATTGAAAAAATGGGCGACACAGGAGTCGAACCTGTGACCCCTTCTTCATAACTCTCTCAATCACATAGCTTTAGCAATCTCAACTGTCTGCCCGGTCTCCAAACTATTGCTACTTTTCCCCAAAACCAGCTTCTGAAGGTCCTGATTTCCGAAAGAAAGGTACCTCTGAAAGCAGGAGAGGGTCTTATGGCCGGAGGCCTTCATTATCCGGAAATGGTTGTGTCCGGCGTTTGCCCAATTCGTAAGAGCCGTGTGGCGCAGGTCATGGAATCTAAGGTTTTCAAGGCCCGCCAGCGTGCAGGCCCTCCGGAACGCCTCCTTAACGTATTTGACCCGCTCCCCGTTGTTGTGGGTGAACACATACGGGCTTTCAGGGCATTCCCTCACCAGACACAACAGGATTTCCTTCAGTTCTGGCGCTATCGGCACATAACGGTTTCCCCCGTTCTTTGTATCCCGGAAATAAACCGTGTTCTGAAAGAAATCCACATCCTTCTTCAGCAGGGTCAGGATTTCCGTCTTGCGGGCACCCGTGTAATAAGCCGTGGCCACAACGGGCTTTAAATGGTCAGCCAGGCAGCGGTAGAGGGTTTCAAACTGCCCCTCTGTTATCACGATGTCCCTTACGTTATTTTCAGGCAGCTTCCGGACCAGTGAACAGGGGTTTTTAAGGCCCCTGATGGCCTCTGTCCGCAAACCGTGATTAATAGCTGCTGAAAGGAACTGGAATATCCGGTTTACCGTCGCGGGTTTCATCGTGGCAGGTTTTTCTACTAAAATATGATAAATACTGGCTCAGTCAACCTCGGTTCCATGAAAAATGGCCAGGGATTGGATCATTGTCCATTTATGGCATCGGATGAGTCGTATCTCGTTTTTTCAAGGATGGACAATACCGGAGCAGGATTCTATATAAGCTTCAAAAGCAAGGACGGCCAATGGTAGCCTGTGAGATTGAACGGAGAACTTGATACTGTGCTGGTTTAAAATAGCCGGGTATTCGCTCGTCGCGACGGTGTATCCGGTTGCGACGAGGACGTCGCCGGGAGCCGCAGCCCCGCGGACCTCCTCCATGTAATCCAGATCATATTGGTATCCGTCCGATCGTTTCCATTCTCCCGGGCAAGCGTCGACTACGGTTGACGTTTTCTCGACCTGACTGCCCTTCGGAGCCGGGGCTCATCCCGTTTTTCCAGGGAGACGCGGTCCGATCCGTGATGTTGGCCCCTTTCTTGAGGCTATTCTCCTGCTATGGCGGGAGAAAAGCCTCAAGAAACGGGCCAACGTCTCCGATGAAGCCGGATCTCCCTGAAAATAAAAGGATGACCAGCTCGAACGGACAGTTTTGGCCGGGAAAACGTCAACCGTAGTCGACGCTCGACCCGAAGAATGGAAACGGCTCGAGGCCATTCAAAGTCCGAAGAACTGTGTCCGTTTTGTACCCCCTTTCTGCATCAAACCATGCAAACAATGCAAACCGTTGGAACAGTACACTACACCTCATATCTCGGTAACCAACTGAATTTTCAGTAAGTTGCTGGCAAATGAGGGAATTACGATAAATCCCTTATTTAAAAACGGAAAGCCTGGTTTGCTGTGCTGCCGGTCATCCTGGCGGTATTGGCTGCATGCGGCGCCGCGCCGCAGCAGGAGAAGCGTCGCCACTTCTCCTTCGCCGACAAGCGCGAAGCCTATGACCGCCAGGAAGTCGTCTCCGCTGTCGCCGTCTTTTCCCCGCAGTCGGAAGGCCGCTACACGATCTTCGACGAGATCTGGAAGCCGCGCTTTTCCGTTTCCCCCCATTATCATGCCACGCACTGCGAAACTTTCTATTCGTCTCGGGCGAAGTGGAGTGGACGGTCGGCGGCGAATCCCATCGGCTGAAGGCCGGCGACGCGGTCTACATCCGCCCCAACACCGTGCACTCGGTGCGCGTGCCGGACGGCAAGAATCTATATACGCTGATGATCTACACCCCGGGCGGCTACGAAGAGTATATCGAGCGGGAACGCGCCTAGAGCGACAAGCAGCTCAAGGATGCCAAGATCCTGGATCAGCTCCGCCGCCTGAACGACTTCCATCCCGGGGTCCAGAAGTTGGCCGGACAAGCTTGGCTGCTGTATCCGGCAAGCCTTGAAATTCGACAAGGAACTACTTTTTCAACTCGGGCAGCAGCTTTTCTTTTTTCAAATGGAACACTCGCCGTCCTTGCGAGTTTTGTATTTCCAAGTTTACTTCCTTGATGCCGCCGTTCATGAGCTGGGCGATCAGCTCAAATAGATCGGCACGGGCGAGGGGGTTTCCGTTCAGCGCAACGATCTCATCCCCGGGACCAATACCGGCTTTGTCGGCTGGTGAGGCTGTCCATATCCCGCTGACAACGATTTTCCCATCATCGTTAAGACGGGGATACAGCCCAATGGAATATTCGTTGGTTGGCATGGATGTGGGAGAAATGGGCTGGGGGACAAATAGTATTTCGTCTTTAGGATAATTGATAATCGTTACAAAGGGAACTAGAAAATCCCGGCCCAGGAGGGGAGTCGAAAGCATTTTGGGAAGTTCTGCGGAAAAGGCGAGGACATTCCGGGCTTTCAAGTCTCCGATGGCGAATGAATCGATGCGGCCCAGATAATTGTCCCGGGAGGTTGTTAACGGCCATTGGTAGATATTTCCCTTGGCTTTGATCCAGCCTCTTTGTTCTGAGAGTTCCAGTTTGCCAAGGATGTCTGGCGGCAAAACAAGGGAGTATGGCTGGCCGGTATCAACCATGGCCTCCACTTCAAGTCTTCCGTTCAGTTTACATTTAAGCATCGGAGCGGAATTGACGGGGTGGTTTTTAAAATTGAATAGAAATCCTTTTTGCGGGTCCCCGGTGACGGCAGTGTCGTTTGCAAGAACTATGATTTTTTGGCGATAGTCGATGGTGACTTTAAAACGATCCAGGAGGTCGGAGCCGATCAAGCCATGGATGGTGACGCCGATTTTTGACTCGAACTTCTTGAAAAAATCCGGGGAGGCCAAACAAAAT
>Ga0315294_10008216_pt1 | contig 11476 bp, 5 predicted proteins | sample YL17G13_40_MG_FD_203626 | JGI IMG/M metagenome (GOLD analysis project Ga0315294, IMG submission 203626) | Sediment microbial communities from Yellowstone Lake, YNP, Wyoming, USA - YL17G13_40 | ecosystem: Environmental > Aquatic > Freshwater > Lake > Sediment | place: USA: Wyoming | collected... | reverse complement strand
GATTAACCTGTTTTTTTCATTAAACGCTGATGAACATTGTTAATGCCGTAAGATATTGCCTTGCATCTTTCGGCACCACCGAAAGACGCGCCTCTACTATTAGCCCGATATGCGCGTTTGATACGAAAATCTACAAAAATGTAGGCCGTACTTTCATCATAAGTGCTTGTGGAGAAAGAAATAAAAAAAATTTCAAATTTCCGATTTTTGTTTCCCGCTATCATCGCTTTTGGTTGAAAAATTCTTTGAAATCTTACCTATTTTAACACTTAAAAATATGAGAATTAACCGCGGATTTCGCGGATTACGCGGAAGAAAAGAAAAAATCGCAAATCGCAAATCGAAAATCGTAAATTATAAGGGCCACAGAGGGTACAGAGCGCACAGAGAAATATCAAATAACCAAAAATATTTTTGGTTTAACTCCAAAATAGTTGGTTGATTAACACATGATTATAAAAGGATTTATCGCTTTATGGGCACCAGCATAATAATATAAGTGGGCGGCACCGTTGAAGATACCGCCCTATGCCGTATGCCACCATCGGGGCGCTCGGATCGCTTCCCAGAGTTGCCCCATTCGGCTGCGCTGCGGGCAAGCTCTATCGGCCCCGATGGCGGTAGTATTATACCCATTCATGCTGTTGCCTTAAAGCGTTAAATCCAAAAGAGTTGCAGGGTTTATTTCTTATCAGCCCATCAACTTTTTTGCAGTTGAGCCAATTTTTTTAAAACTTTGTGGTAAGAAAATGGTTTTTCTGCCTCGAAAAGAAGCCTTTTAGTAGTAGATGAAAAAAAATTGCTTTTTTGGGAATTTTACTATCAACATTTAGCCACTCACAAACGCTGTACATATTGAATAGTCGATAGATGTCGGCCGAAGGCAAAAATATGTGAAAACTACGTAGTTTCCACAATAGACAGATATTGATTGTTTCTATATTTATAATTAAGGCTTTGTAATCGGAGCGGCGGATCCACGGATGAACAGCGTTATTTTGCAGCATTTAGTGTTATGGAGGAGTGCTGAGGAAGTTTCTTTTGAACGTATCGAGTTTGCATCTGCGAAAGGGCTGTTTTTGGCAGGACAAAGCTATAAACAGAAAAGACAGTTTTGTTGTGAACCAATGAATCTTTTTGGAGGATAATAAAATGCAAAAAGCAAGAAACACGGTTATAGTCAGTATCATCCTTTTTAATGCTATTGCCGTTCCCGGATGGGCCGGCTCGCTCGTTTCCTGGGGATATGATGTCTATGGTGAAGTCAGCAATACCCCGTCAGGCAACGACTTTGTAGCCATCGCATCCGGCGGCAGGCACAGCGTGGCCTTGAAATCAGACGGCAGCCTGGTTGCCTGGGGGGTTATATACAGCAATACACCGGCAGGCAACGACTTCGCAGCCGTCGCGGCCGGCTATGCTCACAGCGTGGCCTTGAAATCAGACGGCAGCCTCGTTTCCTGGGGATGGGATGATGGCGAAGGTCAAGTCAGCGATACGCCTGCAGGCAACGACTTCGCAGCCGTCGCGGCTGGCGAATTTCACAGCATGGCCTTGAAATCAGACGGCAGCCTGGTTGCATGGGGACGGGATGGCGAAGGTCAAGTCAGCAATACGCCTACAGGCAACGACTTCTTAGCGGTCTCGGCGGGCGGGTTTTACAACGTCGCCTTGAAATCAGACGGCAGCCTGGTTGCATGGGGAGAGGATGACGTGGGGCTAGTCAGCAATACACCTGCAGGCAACAATTTCGCAGCCGTCTCGGCCGGCTACTTGCACAGCGTGGCCTTGAAATCCGACGGCAGCCTCGTTTCCTGGGGATATGATGTCTATGGTCAAGTCAGCAATACCCCAGCAGGCAATAACTTCAAAGCCGTCTCGGCTGGTGGATGTGGATGGCACAGCGTGGCCTTGAAATCCGACGGCAGCCTGGTTGCCTGGGGATGGGATGACTATGGTCAAGTCAGCAATACCCCGGCAGGCAGCGACTTCGTAGCCGTCTCGGCTGGTGGATGGCACAGCGTGGCCATCTATGAGACTTGTCCACCTGAACCTCCACATGCCCCGTGGTCGTTTGTCCAAATGACGGACACACACATAGGGTATACAGAAGAAGATTGTATGCCGGTCCCACTCCCAGGCGGTGGCACGGTCCTTCGCTGTTGGGAGGTCGCCAGCGCCAGTGACAGGTTAGCCGCTGCTATCGACCAGATACTGGAAGAAGTTAAATCGGGAACAAGGATAAAGCCGGACTTCATTTTGGTGACTGGTGACATTGCCGATTATGGCTGTAGTAATTTGTCTGCATGCAACGATTTGTATGGAGACTTCATCTTGGCTCTGCAGCGACTCTTCGACCAGAACATAAAAGTGGTAACGGTTCCTGGCAATCACGATAGAGCGAAGCCCGATCCGTTTTATCTAGCATTATGTAATGATGGCCTTCGCTGCTACTATCAGAATCTTGTTCTCGGCACTAACGGGGACATATGCGCAGACTTATGTTCTTTTGATCATAAGGGCCTTCTATTTGTAGGGCTCGACACAGGATATAGTGGTCTCTGGAACGGCATTGGCGCAAGAGGTGAGGGTTTAACTGACCCCCAGTGGGGTGTTTTCAAGGCGACGCTGGAAGACGAAGAGAACCTGTGCAAGCCCAAAGTCGTATTCATGCACCATCCCCCGGTCGATGTGGGCTCGCCAGACCAAACTTTCAAGCACTACAAAGAAGATTTTATCACATGCTGTGCCAACAATAATGTGAGGTTGGTGCTTGCCGGTCATACTCATGAAGATCATGTTTTAAATGGAGATGAGCAGGAGCTGGAGGTGGATACAACAGAGCGTCCGCTTTTCATACAGACACGCAGCATAGGGAAAGATCAGTCGCCGTCGCATGGTTACAGATGGTTTAACGTAACCTATACGTCGCCTCCTAATGCACATCCTGAAACGTCTAGTGATATCCTTGACGATTCTGATAGGATAAGGGTTTCCCTATATTCACCTGGGAGTCTGCATATGTATGATTTACTCGGGGAGCATCATACCGGCATGACAACCACCGGAGAGGCTGAGCTAGGCATACCTCGTTCGTATTACTTCAGTCACCATGTAGTAAGTACCGATGACGGGGATGAGGTTTTGCCAGAGAAAATAATCGTTTTCGGGCAAGCCAATGACTATCTGTACGAGGTGATTGGCAGCGAAACAGGAACTTATCGCGTGGAGATAAAGGCAGTCCAAGGCGGCGGTGAGATTGTATTTCGGGCCACTGAGATACCCACCTTACCTGGAGCAAGGCATATATATGCAGTGAATTGGGAAGCTCTTTCCGCTGGTGAAGAAGACGCAGTTGTCCTTGAGATAGACGCCGATGGCGATGGTATTTTTGAGAGAACTGTTATCGCAGATAAGGACCTTACCAGCGAAGAATTTGCCTTGCAGACAAAAACGGTTATTGATTTTGAGCCGGACACTCTGAATCTTCGGAGTCCGGGCAAGGTTGTCACCGCCTATATTGAGCTTCCGGAAGGTTTTAATGTAAGCGACATTGATGTTTCGAAGCTGAAATTAAATGACTCAGTTCCTGCCTTATTGAAACCCATTACAATAGGCGACCATGATGAGGATGGAATAGCCGACCTGATGGTAAAGTTTGACCGCCAGCAGGTTATCGAAGTACTCGGCTCAGGAACACAAATGGTGACCTTGACAGGGCGATTATCTGATGGCAGACCGCTTGCTGGGATTGACTTTATTCGAGTAATAGACGGAACAGAAGCCGAAGCAGTCGCAACAGAATTTGAATCGACCGTACCAGAAGGTTTCATAGCAGATATGGAAGATAATTTGCAAACAACAACTGATGACTCAGTCGATATAGGCGGAGAAGATGCGTTTGGTGTTAAAGAAGTTGTTGGTTTTATGCTCTTTGAAGCCAGTGAGACAATCAATGAGCTTGGTCCGGAGAGCTTTAATAACGAAGAATCGGCTTTTGAATTGGCTTGTGTTATAAATGATGTATTTACAATGCTCGACGAGGGTATGTACTTCGAAGTGATGGTCATTCTTGATGGCGATATCTTAGAAAGAATGGATGGCTATACTAATATCGGCCAGCCGGATGAAGACGACTGGGTAACGAGTATTGAAGGCCAGGTTTTACTCTATCCGCTTTTGACAGAGACAATCGAGCTGCTGGAAAGCATGTTATAGTAGTTGTGCAAGAAATGAATCCAAAGGGCTGCGAGTATAATGCTTGCAGCCCTTTTTTGATTGATGTCTTAAAAGAAATTTGATATAATTTACTTGATACGGATACGAATACAAGTACACTTAAATGAAAATTAAAGGAACAAAGAATGAGAAGGTTCTTTACTCTTGAATACTGGCAAGATGACGGCTGGCTTGTCGGTAGATTGAAGGAGATTCCGGGAGTCTTTAGCCAGGGCAAAACCCTTGAAGAACTAAAGGAAAATATAATCGACGCATACCGTATGATGCTTAACGAATATGAGATTGAAGATGCACATGACGGGGCCAAGAACATAGAACTGGGAGTCGAGGTTTGAAACGAAGTGTCCTGATAAAAGACCTTGTCAAGAGCGGTTGTTATTTGAAAAGGCACGGTAGCAGGCATGATATCTACGCAAATCCCCGGAACGGCAAACAGTCACCCATTCCAAGACACACTGAAATAAAAGATTCATTAGTTCGACTTATCAAAAAGCAGCTATCAATATAACGTTAAAGAGTGAATTCGAATGGGCTGTGAGCATTATGCCTACGGCCCTTTTTTGATTCTTAAAGGTCGGGGCTTTGCATTGTCATTGGGGAGTGTGTTTTACTCGTTGACCAGATGCTTCGACTACGCCTTCGGCTTCACTCAGCATGACAAACAACGGGAAAAAAAGTCCTATATTTTCTTGCTTTGGTGATTAGTTTTTGGTATATTGACGTGAAGTGTCGGAATTCTTATTCCCGGCGGGCGCCGGTTAGCGAGATGCTTCGACTGCGCTGCGTTCCGCTCAGCATGACAGACAATGGTGAAAGAGGAGAAAACTAATCGGAGGTTGTGCCATGAATTCTTTCATTCGCAGAGGAGCACTTTTCTCAACTTGTATTTGCTTATTCCTATTATGCGGCCCATCGGTTATAGCCGGGCCGGTCGGTTCGCAGCAGGCGCAAAAGGTCGCCGAGACATTCCTTAAAGCGAGAAATGACCAGGTATCAAAGGGATTCGAGCCATTATCGGTAAGAAGCCAGGTAGGGCCAGCCGGCTTACGAGAAATCCGCGACGATAATGGGACCGTTCTTGCATATATTACCGAGCTGGAGCCCCGCGGATTCATTGCGACTTCCGCCGATACGGATATAGCTCCGATTATCGCTTATTCCTTCAGGACCACTTTTCCGGCAGACAATGACATTAAAAATCCGCTGTACCGCATGTTAAAAGCGGACATGAAGCTAAGAGCCGGGGCGCTGGCCGAATACGAACAATTCGATACGGCGGAAAACCGCAAGCTGTGGAATCTTTACGCCGGAGAAGATGGGCCGGACGCCGCAGGCGAGACATTCGCCCAGTGGCCCGAGGAGAACACGACCTCCACCGGCGGGTGGCTTGAGACGGTGTGGGACCAGGGGCCTCCTTACAACGAGTTTTGTCCGCTCGACCCGGTCGATGCCAACAGGTCGTATGTGGGCTGTGTCGCGACGGCCATAGCCCAGCTCGTCAATTACCATAAGCAATGTGACGTACATTTCGACGAGAATGATTCATATATAACATACGCCGGTATCGATTTCGACGGGGACGGCAGCCTGTACGATTTTCCCTCTTTCGAAGAGCTGAACGAGTATCTTGCCGGCGTCCAATCCAAATACGACGGCAATATCGATATAAACGATACGGATGCCGCCGCTCTTAGTTTTGCCTGCGGCCTCGCCATCCAGATGGATTATTCCAGCGAAGGCTCGGGGGCTTCGCCCTATGCAATGCGGGACGCGTTGATTGATAAGTTCGGTTTCTATTCGGCCGATATGACCGGCGGCCTGTCAGGCGAATTTTATCAGGTGCTGCAGGAGAACATGATCAATCGAATGCCTGCTTTGCTGGGCATTGGTTCACCGGATGGCTGGGGCGGGCATGTCATTGTTTGTGACGGCTATAACACGAACGGCGAGTATCACCTGAATTTCGGCTGGGGTTCGGAATACCCCTGGGAAATAACCGAGGTATGGTATCACCTTCCACAAAACCTTATGTCGGATTTGAGCATCGTTACCGAAGCTATATTGAACGTTCAGCCTGTTCAGCCGGACATCGATTTTGAGCCGGCATCTTTGAGCTTTTACGCCGTTCCGGGGCAGGAATCCGAGTCCCAGACGCTTTATATCGAAAACAATGTCGGAGGAGCATGGATCAATTCGATATCCGGCCCGGAAGGTTTCGTATTTACAGAGTGGGGCGGTACGTACTCAAACTACATGGAATCCTTCCAGCTACAGGGCCCGGGGTCCCGCACTTCGATATATGTGAAGTTCTCGCCGGACGAGGCGCGGGGCTATTATGGAACGCTCGTGATTGACTACGGCGACGGGAACAGGAAGTATATCGTCTTAAAAGGATACTCCTTTACGGACGGAACGGAAATCCCCGCCGGCGAAGTATCCGGAACCTGGACACAGGCGGAATCGCCCTATTTCGTGTCCGGGGACATATCAGTGCCGCAAAACGGCGAACTGGTTATTGAACCGGGCGTCAAAGTGTTTTTCGCAGGACCATACGGAATGACCGTCAGTGAAAACGCACGGTTAGCGGCAGAAGGAACTGAGAACAGCCCGATAGAATTTACCGCATGGAACAGAGACACAGGCTGGACCGGGTTGCGATTCGTAGATTCGGGGGGCGACGACATACTTAGTCATTGCTCCATCAGTTTCTCGAAGAAAAACGCCGGTTTCATCACAGAGTATAATCCTGACGCCGATGAGAACAGTTGTGGCGGGGCTTTGTACTGCTATTACTCGGACCCGATCATTACGAATTGTAAAATCACCAATAATACAGGAGACATAGGCGGGGCTATCTACTGCGATGAAAGCTACCCGATAATCAGCAATACCGTGATAGCGAACAATGTTTCGCTGGGGGGAGATCCTCAGTGCGGCGGGATATGCATAGGAGATTGGGGCAAGCCCGAAATCCTGAACTGTACCATAGTAAACAATTCGCCCGGCGGCATTTTCACGCAATCGTGGGAAGGTATAGACGTAACAAACACGATTGTATGGGGCAACGACAGGTACCAGATACAAACAGTAGAGTCAACAGCCACGGTATCGTTTTGTGACATCCAGGACGGCTATGACGGCCAGGGCAATATCGACGCCGATCCCTGCTTTTTCGATCCGAGCATGGTCGTCGGATCGCAGTACGATGGACTGGCGGCCAGTTGGATGCTGCAAAGCTGCTCGCCGTGCATAAACTCCGGAAAACATATAAACCTTGCTAAAACGGAGCTGGCGGGCAATACGAGGATTTACAGTGACATCATCGATATCGGGGCTTACGAGAATCAGTCTGATCTTCCTTTGATCACAATCGCCCCTTCCGTCACGGGCGATGCTGGCTTCGTACTTCTTGATACGGAGTCGAGCATCTTCTTCGATGTTGTCAACACCGGCAAGATGGACTTCAACATCGAAAGCCTGAGTATTCCCGATGCGAACAGTGTCTTTTCGATTATCACTCCTATTTATAATCATCTGCTGGCACAGGGCGATTCCGTAACGTTGGAGATTGGATTCAATCCCGTAGAGGAGAAGGTATATACCGATACACTCGATATTCATTCGAGCTGCAGCAATGCTCCGATTAAGTCTGTTTATCTGTGCGGTGTCGGAGTCACCGGAACACTCGTTGACGAAGGCGAGGTGCACGGCACATGGACGAAGGCAGAGAGTCCCTATACAATTTCCGGAGACATCCATATTCCAAGAGGGCGAACGTTGACCATAGAGCCCGGAGCGGTGGTCAAATTCGCAGGTCATTTCAAATTTACGGTCGGCTACAGAGCGACTTTAAGCGCGCTCGGTACGGAAGAGGAAAACATAGTATTTACAGCGACAGATACCGATGAGGGATGGTTCGGCCTGCGTTTCGTCAATAGCGGCGACGAAGACACGCTGGAATATTGCACGATCGAATATTCAAGGAAACCACGCACAGAAGGAGGTGGTTATGAGAATTTCCTGGGCGGAGCAATTCTCTGCTGCGGTTCATGGGACGCTGAGCCGGGCTACATGGTCCCTTCCAGCCCAACAATCGACCATTGCTTAATCGCTTACAACCATGCTGAATACGGCGGCGGGATAATGTTAACGGATGATTCGGAGGCGGTGGTCACCAACAACCGCATCGTTGACAATTCGGCCGACGTCGCAGGCGCCGGAATGTACATCGTTTACGGTGGGGGCAAGATCGCCAATAATATCATTGCCCACAACTCTTCAGGCGCCGTCGGCGGGGGCATCATGAACTTGATGGGATATCCTTCGATCATCAACAACACAATCGTTCACAACAGGCCCAGCGGGCTGCACCTTGAGATGACACCATTATATCCCTGGGACCCGGATTATGGGCGGCCCGTCCTCAACAATATCATCTGGCAGAATGAGATATGCATGCCGGATGATGTCTTTGAAGATGAATACGATATTCGCTTCAACGACATCCAGGGCGGCTGGGATGGAGATGGTAACATCGAAGTGGACCCATTGTTTGCAAATCCCGAGAACAGGGACTACCACCTTAAATCGGAAGCCGGGCGATGGGACCCGGTGAGCGAAAGCTGGGTCGTTGACGAGACTACCAGCCCCTGCATTAACGCCGGGGATCCGGACAGCTTTGTCGGCGATGAGCCGGCTTCCCACGGTGACCGCATCAACATGGGCGCTTTTGGCGGCACGCCGGAGGCGAGCAAGTCTTTATAAATTGCGGATCATGCCGTTAACTTAAATAAAATGATTTGCGGCTAACGAAGACTTGCGGATAGACGGCCGGCGGAAAATTGTGCCGACCCGAGCCAATCCAGCATTTTCTTTATGCCTAATTGGAACGGAATCCCTGAAAATGCCTTCTAAAAATCCAGGGAACAACTATTCACAGCCGCCTGCGCTCGAAACAACAGCCTCGACAAACCAAACGCAGATCAGGACTTAGCCCGGCTAAACAACAAATGGCGGAGTTATAACTAAGCAAAAGATAATGGAAACGTAATCGAAAAGGAAAATTACAATCCTTCGAATTCGAATACGTCGGAACATTCTTTTGCTTCTTTGAACTCCTTTCGACCATGCCGGAGAATAATTAAGGCAACAAGTGTTTGACTATGGGCTTGCCTGTGGGTAAAATGCCGCTTTGGTACGAAGAAACTAAACGTTTTAATATAAAATCTAAATTGTGGAATTGTCGCAAAGCGGCAATGACCTGGTTCCCGCGGAGCGGGGGCCCTTCTCTAATTTTACTTTTTGCTATTTGTATTTTGGACTTATAAATTATAGGCAGGAAGCCGATTATGGCAGGCGAAGAAAGACGTCAGAAAGCTAAACCGGCAGGATCCGTGCGTAATAAACCGGATGCTCCCGATACGCTTGCGACGCTGCGCAGCATGCCGGAATCGTTAGCCGCTGAAGCGGCGGTCTTAGGCTCGATGCTGATCGACCCGGAATGCATAGGGGAGGCACTCGAACTGGTGGAACGAGACGCCTTTTACCGTATAGAGCATCGTCACATATTCGAGGCGTTAATTACGCTTTATGAAAAAAACAAGGGTATTGGGATCGATGCTGTTCTGCTTCGCGATGAGCTTGTCAAGCGCGACCGTCTTGAAGAAATAGGCGGCGTCGAGTATATCGCGAAGATTTTGGACTCTGTACCTTCGTCGGCAAACGTCGCATATTATGCGAAGATCGTCAAAGACAAGATGCTGCTGCGCGAGCTTATTTCCACCACCGGCGCTATCCTTGAAAATGCATATAACCAGACCGGCGAACCCCACGAGGCGCTTGACGATGCCGAACAGAGGATATTTGCCATTACGGATAGAAATATCAGCGGTAGTGCCGTGGCGATCAAGGATTTGGTCGTTCGCTCTTTCGAGCTGATCGAGAATCGCCAGGGCAGTCACGTCACGGGATTAAGCACCGGTTATTATGAGCTTGACGATTTGACCTGCGGCCTGCAAAACGGCGAGATGATTATCGTCGCCGGCCGGCCCAGCATGGGAAAAACCAGCCTCGCTTTAAATATCACAGAGCATCTCGGGCTCATTGAAAAGGTCCCGATTGCCATATTCTCATTGGAAATGGGCAGGCAGCAACTGGCTGAGAGGTTCTTGTGCAGCATCAGTGAAATAGACAGCCAGAAGGTCAGAAGAGGCCTTCTGAACGATGAGCATTACAAGAAGCTGGCAGATGCATGCGCGGAACTGTCCGAAGCACCCATTTATATCGATGACACATCGACGCTGACGCCTCTTGAACTTCGCGCCAAGGCAAGACGTCTCAAGAGCCGCCACAATATACAATGTATCATGGTGGATTACCTGCAGTTAATGAATCTCGGCTCGGGGTGGACCGAATCTCGTCAGCAGGAGATCACTACGATTTCAAGATATCTCAAGGCCCTGGCCAGGGAGCTGGATATTCCGGTTATGGTTTTGAGCCAGTTGAATCGGTCTCCGGAGGGTCGAGAGGGACACAGACCGAGAATGAGCGACCTGCGGGAGAGTGGCAGTATCGAACAGGACGCAGACGTTGTGATGCTTCTGCACCGCGAAGATTATTACCATCGTGGAGAGGATAATTACGAGGAGGATAATACGGCCGAATTGATCATCGCCAAGCAGCGAAACGGGCCAACAGGAACTGTTAAACTGACATTCAGGGAAAAAATTACACGGTTTGAGAACGCCGCCCGTGCAGGAGAACAAGTGGCACCATTTTAGTATGAGGACAGTAATTCGTGCCTGGTCTTTCTATTCACGATGCGCAAAACATGAGATACGAAATACAAAATACGATTTTGATTGCTCTTCTATCGATGGCACTTTCGAATCTGGAAGTGGTTCGTGCGGCAACTTCGGGCCCCGTGGAAAACAACAAGACAAATGAACCTGTCATAGACAGCGGTAAAAAAGATGTTATCAAGTCAATCAAATTTGAGAACAATCGCAAATATAAGGACAAGACATTGCTGAAGAAGCTGGACTTCGAGGTGGGCGACTACATCGATCCGGTTCTGGCTGAGTCAGGCAGAAAAATCGTCATTGAATTCTACCGAAGCAAAGGTTTTCCGCTTGCCGAGGTAATGCTGAACACAAAGAAGCTTTCGGAGGGCCATGTCATTTACACGGTCGTGGAGGGCCCGAGGCTACAAATTAAGTCTATTAGGTTTGAAGGCAAT
>Ga0315294_10008215_pt1 | contig 11476 bp, 6 predicted proteins | sample YL17G13_40_MG_FD_203626 | JGI IMG/M metagenome (GOLD analysis project Ga0315294, IMG submission 203626) | Sediment microbial communities from Yellowstone Lake, YNP, Wyoming, USA - YL17G13_40 | ecosystem: Environmental > Aquatic > Freshwater > Lake > Sediment | place: USA: Wyoming | collected... | reverse complement strand
GCGCAGGAGATTGCGATGTCGCTGGTGGGACCCTTAATAAATGTTGTGATTGCGGGTGTCCTGTATCTGTTTGTGGGGCATTGGGCGGGAATCGCTTCGCCGAATTTAGAGCCGGGTTCGGTGCGGGCGTTCTTTGCAGAGTTAATCGGCGTCAACATAATGCTCGCTATCTTTAACCTTATACCGGCATTCCCGATGGATGGCGGCCGGGTGCTGCGTGGGATTCTGGCGATGAAAATGGATTATGTGCGGGCGACATCAGCGGCGGTGCTTATCGGCCAAGGGCTGGCTGTGGTTTTTATATTCTACGGGGTATTTTACAACTGGTGGTTAGCTATAATAGGGTTGTTCCTCTATATGGGCGCCGGCAGTGAGAAGCAGCATGTGCTTCTTCGGTCTTTCCTGCATCAGGTTCCGGTCAGTGAGGCGATGGTAACCGACTTTCGCAGCGTGCATCCTGATGAGGCGATTGCCGGTGTTCTGGAGCATTTTCACCACGGCAGCCAGGAGGATTTCCCGGTCATAAGTGAAGCCGGGCTCGAGGGAATTTTGACCCGTGACCGTATCCTTGCCAGCATTCACGATAAAGGCCTTGATGTGCCTGTCAGAGATGTGATGGACCGGACTTTTGTTTCGGTTGACCCTGATATGCCTCTCGATGAGGTCTATAAGACGCTTTTAGCCAGCCGGAAAACAGCGGTGGCGGTGGTGGATAAAGGTGAGGTTAAAGGTATGGTCTGCCTTGATGGTATCAGTCGATATTTTATGTTCAAAACAGCTTTGAGGAGAACCGGCCCGCAAAGCATTCCGGAAAGTCGTTAATCCGCCTTTGGCAACTCTTCCGTGCGGGCTGTATCGTTGACGCCAGAGCAGTTTGAGAAACGCCGAGCCGCACTGCTGAAAGCCCTGACCGACTTGTGATTCGTCTCTCGTCTCGTCCATCAATCTCTATCGCCGGGTCAACCGCCACTCGGGCTATCTGTGGATACCATACTCACTTGGCAATCGAAATGGAGCCCCACGGGCAAAGCCCGTAGTACCTCACTTTCTTCGGCGAAATCTACTGAAGCATATCATCCTGCGCACAAGGATTAGAATGGTTATCCTTTTCGCATCCGGCTGCGGCTTGGTGCCTTCGTCAAGACGAGTTCATCCACGGCTAAAACCCGTGGTCTTCGCTCCGTCGCCATAGCTTTGGAGCGTCGGCGACTGCGAAGGCGGATAAATAAGCTGTCCCCGGAATCCACCTTGATTTTGCTGGCTGGCCAGCCTATTATGGCCGCGAGCCGGCTGAGGCCTGTGTGTGGCGGAGCCTCAGAGGCATAAACGGCATCAGGCTGGTATGAAAGGTAATCGCCCTCATGTGTGGTATCGCAGGGTATTACAACATAGACAGGACCGCGACGGACCCATCGGTCCTGAAGCAGATGTTGGACATACAACGTCACCGCGGGCCGGACGACCAGAGGATGTATCTATTCTCTCTGAAGAGCGGACAGTCCCGTGAGGTCGGCGGCGGGCGAGCGGAAGGCATCGATGGAGGATTCGAAGGGGCCGTCGGCTTCAACCGCCTGTCCATCGTGGACCTGTCCCGGCGGGCCCGACAACCCATGAGAAATCACGAAGGCACACTGCTCATCGCTTTTAACGGTGAGATATACAACGCGTCCGATTACCGCCGGAAACTGGAGGCCGTAGGATTTACATTCCGCAGCAGAGCGGATACGGAGGTCCTCCTGCATCTCTACGAGCACATCGGCTTCGATGCGATGATAGAACAGATAGAGGGCATGTTCGCTATCTGCATCGTGGACATGAGGCGAGGAGAAATCCACCTGGCCCGCGACCCGTTCGGCATCAAGCCCCTGTATTGGACGCAGCAGGGGCGGACGTTGCTGTTCGCTTCGGAGGTCAAGTCGTTCCTCGCGCACCCACAGTTCCGCGCAGAGATAGACGTAGAGGCACTGGACGAATACCTGGCCTTCCGCTACTGTGCCGCCGACCGCTTCCTGCTCCGTGGCGTCCATCCGCTCGAGCCCGGCCGTCGGCTTCGGCTGACGATGGACGGGATGACGATACAGAGGTACTGGCAGATCCCCGATATTCCAGACAAGTTAAATCTGGATAAGCCGAGTGCGATAGAGATGCTGGACGGCCTGCTGTGCAGGAGCGTCGAATCGCACCTGATGGGCGACGTGGCCATCGGCTGCCAGCTCTCTGGCGGGATAGACTCGTCACTGGTCGCCGCGCGTGCGAGCCGCCATGTTCGGCCGCGACTGCAGACCTTCTCCGTTATTCCGCGACAGCCCGCCTATTCCGAAGAGCGGTGGATATCGCAGGTGGCGCAGGCCATATCGATAGACAGCCACAGGCTTCTCCTCGATGAGTCATACGTCCTGGACCATCTTGACCCGGCGACGTGGCATCTCGACCAGCCCTTGGGCATGCCCAGCACCATAGGCGTCTATCTGCTGGCGGAAAGGGCCAAAGACCTGTTCAAGGTCCTGCTCAGCGGCGAAGGGGCCGATGAGCTGTTCGGCGGGTACAGCCGGTTCCACGATGCGGCACTACGGGAGCGAATCATGCCCTGGATGCCAATCCTGGGCAGGGTCCCTCGATGGGGGCACCGCCTGGCGCGCAGGCTCAAATGTGCACGGACGGCGGCGGATGCCTTCATGATGTCGTCACTTACTCTCTCGCCCCGGAGACTGCTGGAGTTGCGGCCAGAGGCCGATCTGGAAGGTGTGCTCGTTCGGCGGCGGACCATCTTCGACCAGGGGAAGGCGGACCATCTGAGCAACTGCATGAAGTACGATATGCAGACCTATATGGTTGACCTGCTGGTAAGACAAGACAAGATGAGCATGGCCCATTCGATCGAGACCCGCGTCCCCTTTCTTAATCGACAACTGGTGTCTTTCGTGCGGTCCCTTCCCGTGGAGTATTTCGTCAGGGCCGGGATTCTGTGGCCGCGGGGACATTCGAGGAACACGAAAATCCTGTTGAAAGAGCTGGCTCGCCGGACCTTTGGCGAAGCCTTCGCATACCGGCCGAAATCGGGTTTCAACCTTCCCGCGGACTGCTACTTCGCCCACCCGCAGTTCACGGAGATAATGGAGGAGCAACTCCTGCCTGGGATGCGGCGACGCGGCTGGCTTCAGGAGAGTGCCGTTCGTCGCTGGTGGCGGGACGGGGGCACCACCCGCCATGGGGTCGCGATGATGCTCTGGGTCCCGGTCGCCCTCGAGGTCTGGGCGCAATTGTTCCTCGACCGCAAGATAACCCCGGCAGGCGTGACTCGTGGTTCGTGCATCGAGAATCGAGCATCGAGTATCTAATATCGAGTATCGAGAATCACTTCCTGCGTCTTTTAAGTAACGCCAGGCCGCCCAGTGCAAAAAGCGTTAATGTGGCGGGCTCGAGGGAATTTTGACCCGTGACCGTATCCTTGCCAGCATTCACGATAAAGGCCTTGATGTGCCTGTCAGAGATGTGATGGACCGGACTTTTGTTTCGGTTGACCCTGATATGCCTCTCGATGAGGTCTATAAGACGCTTTTAGCCAGCCGGAAAACAGCGGTGGCAGTGGTGGATAAAGGTGAGGTTAAAGGTATGGTCTGCCTTGATGGTATCAGCCGATATCTTATGTTCAAGACAGCTTTGATCGCAAAGCATTCCGGGAAGTAAATAGACGAAATTAGGAAAGCCGCTCTAATATCGCCTCGATTGGTATTCTATTCCTCGTGGTTGAGTGCACGAATTGGGCCTGTTTGTTCAATAATTACCGGGTAGCCCTCAATGGTTGGCGGGATTTTGGCCCGCAGTTGCTGCGGTTTGGCCGATGTGAAAATCCTGATACAGGGTTTGCCTTTGGACTCTCCGATTGCCACGCCTACGACTCCGGGGATTGCCATCCATTCGTTTGTTCTCTCGTTAAGGACTTGCTCAATGGTCTTGGCTGGCATACGCCCTCCTTTCTTAAGGTCGGAGGTAGCGCTCCGCAGACACCTGCTGAGACCGGCGGCTATGGTTATAGCGCCAATGCTCAACACAATAAGTGGAATCCGCCTGCTCACCAATAGTTCTCTTAAAGCAGACCGGATATCTTTTCCATATTCGTGGATATGATTATGTCAACGAAGTTCGCCGACACACAGCGCCTACATAAGTCCCATTCGCCCGGAGATTTTTTACATTTCTCTAATTATCTTCTGTATCTTCTTAACAAATCCAACCTATTTGCGGGGCTTTTTAGAGACTACACAGTCCCAAGTACCTGTTGTCCAATCGCTGGAACCCGCGCTGTTCGTAGCTTTCACACGATATCGATAGCTGCCATTACCAATATTTTCCTGGTAAGAATTATTCGGACCAGAATAAACCTGTGACCATCTTCTCCCACCATTACTTGACCTTTGCAACTGATAGGAGGTGGCTGTGGCCGATAAAGACCAGTTCACTGGGTAAATGCCCGTACTGCTGCTGGAAGGATAATTAATCGAGGTTGGTGCCTGTGGTGGGGGAACCGTCGCAGCAAAATTAACACCCCATTTATTTCCAGAAGTAATCTGGCGATCAGCAGAGGTCCCAGTCACAATGGTTTTGTCAGTAAAAAAATATCCTTCTTTTGTTACACTGATGGTATAGGATGACGAAGAGTTAACCTTTTCCAGGGCGTAGATACCCTTACTATCGGTCGTAGTGCTATAAGGCCCGCCCGGTCCTTGTGCTGTCACTGTTGCATCGCTGAACGGCTGGCCCGAACTATCAGTAACGCGTCCACTGATGATTTCACCGCTGCCTGAGGTATATACATTGTAAATACATGTGGAAACAACATTATAAGAATAGATAGACGGGAGGTTGTACCACGCATCGGCTAATCCAGCCCACCCCATATTAATATGGTGATAGAGCGTCGAGGCGTCATAGCCATATCCGTCAGCAATAACAGCATGCCCACCACCTACCCCACTTTTCCGAATTGCCAAGAGAACAGGATAGCTGGCATCCAAATCAGGGTTAATCATTTCGTTGCGGCCAGATCCTATTTCCGTACTCTCATTACCTCCCATAATTGCATTAGTATAGAAGAAGGTATTCAATAATGCGGCTTTTGCATCATGCATGTAAGCCCCGGAACCACCACCTGCATACTGCATAGATGAGGCAACACCTGCATCATAACACAACGCTCCTATTGCCTCACGCTGCGCTTGCGTTGTAGAGCAAGCCGGGAGTAAAACCATATTAGTCCAGTCATACGGCCCTCCAATCCCATCTCCACCACGGGTATTTGCTGTCTGCTGGGAACCGTCCACCCAAATGGTAAAAGAATAAACGCCTATACCTTTATCTGCAGCAGGCCACTGATAATACCGCATAAATTGTGCCATTGCCGTAGCGACACACCCGCATACGTAATTATTGGTGCTGCCTGCCGCATAAGGTGGTGTGTAATAGTTATAACAGGCCAGTGTGCCTGAGCAACACGTACTCTGGCTCCACTTGCTTTGTACCAAGGGGGCAACCCTGACATCGGTGACATCGGAAACACTGGACAAACCTGTTACTACGCCGGAGTCAGCATGTTTCTGCAACTTGCTCCATTTGTCTTTGGCTTTAATGGCTTCAATTCCCAGTGCAGTTTCTTCCGCAGCAAGGTCCTTTCCGGCGTCCCAGTCTTTCTGAAGTTTTTGCGCAGAATCAACCCGGGCTGGCAAATCTTGGCTTATCATCGCCCCGAGAGGATTTTCAGGTGATGGGTCATAATAGGCATCCCCTGTGACAAAGCATACCACTGGCTCAACTATGTCATCGGCGGGCATAATAACAAAACCGCTTGGTTTTAAATAGATGACATAGTAAACAGGGCTCCCATCATCTCCGCTGAAAACATCTGTCGTTTCTATTTCACTGCCAAGGATTGCATTAAGCGGTTTAGGGTCTATCTTGAGCCACCCCTTTACTGCTTTCTCAGCCTCTGTTTTATTTACTGGGCGTGCCCAAACCAGTCCAGATATGAGAAGTGTAAGTAATAATGATGATATGGCTAACTTTTTATACCCTTTCATTTTGTTTTCTCCTAAATTTTCATTCGTTCTTTCGCAACAAAATAGATTTTCCCCTATAAAATTGCCAACATAGATCTTGGCTATATCTTTGACTCGAATATACATCTTAGCCAAAAACGGCAGGCCAACGGTTGCCCAGAGCTTATGGCGAACCACAGCCGAGATAGTTACCCACAGATGGCCATAGATAAACTTAGCCCCGTCAGGGGTGGTCGTTGGATTACGATGTATTCCTGCCCCTTGAACCTTAGGTCCATATCTCTTTGTCGGGCCATCATCAATAGCTCTCTTAAAGCAGACCGGATATCTTTTCCATATTCGTGGATATGATTGTGCCAACAAAGTTCGCCGACACACAGCGCCTATACAAGTCCCATTCGCCCGGAGATTTTTTACATATCACTATTGGCCGTCAACGGTAACGCCGAAGGCACTAAGCACCAGGTCAATCCGGTTTGCAACGGCCCATTGGCCACTCGGGTCACCGGCAAAAAGCAAGCCAACTGGGTTTTTACTGGCATTAGTAACAAGTAGCGAACCGGAGTCGCCGCCCTGGATAAATGCTCGGCTGCTGTAAACCCAAATCTGGTTAACAAAGCGTGCTGTTCTTCCGAAACCATAACCAACATCAACGGTAGCGTTAATCGCATAGATTTTCCCTTTTGTAAGGGCTGTTGTGCGGCCATATTTCTGGACCTGCATACCTACAGAATCCCATACCGATACCGTGGTTGATTTGGGCGTCCCGTAACCGTTGGATGGTGTAGCCTTACCTAATCTACCTGTGTCACTGAGAGCAATGGCTGCATCGACGGTGTTAGTTGGAATCGGTATCGGAGGATTTGCAGAGTTGTAGAAAACGATTGTCACAAAAGCGGACAGCTTGCCGATAGCATCCTCGGGGTCTTTACCTCCATCATACGGGCCTGGCTGCAGGACGTTATCACCGGTCGAAGCCAGATTTTCATTCGCATAAATATGGTTATTGCTCAAGGCATAAACGTTTCCTGATGCATCCTTTACCCTGCAGCTAATTGTTCCAGCCGTGATGTTTGGGTGGCCGGTTGAGACACCAATCGGCACTGGCCGGGCAAACCGCGCCTTAGGGTCGATGCTGGGAGCTGGTGGCGGTTTCGCATTCGCACCAGGTTTTAGCGCGTAAATTTTACCAGTGACCACCACATCCACAGACACCTCATCAAGTTTCTTCGGGATTCCGGCAACTCCCGGTTCCTCTACAAATACCTTGATATTGGGCTTGTCCTCTGTGTCAACGCCGACGGCGGTACCCACCACGCCTTTGATTGCCATAAGCTTTGCGGTGTGCTTTTCCTGAACTTCCTTGACGCGTTCAAAGGCGTTGCCGCTATTCCCCTGGGCAGAGAGAACGCCTGAAAGAAATAAGACCACAAAGACTGCGACAACTACTAACAGGATTTTATAGAAGATTTTCATAGACATAATTTTACCCCTTTCCCTTCTCCAAAATCATTAAACATTTTACGCCGGGACAAGCGCGCATACTGTACTCCCCTATTTTCCACTTCAACTTTGCGGCATTATACCATAATTTTTGGAAAAAGCAACAATTTTTTTGCATTTTTTCGGGGAAATTCGCTGCTAAAAGCCCCGATTCCTGCTCCAAAACCTGATTTTATTAGCATAATTTATCCTGCGTTTTCGCAGGAGGGCTAAACCGCCCAGATGCTTCGTCCTGACACATAACAAGGCCGGCAATTATCCATCACGGAATTACGGGCAAACGTCTCTGGTGCATTCGAGCCAGTGGGTAGCGAATATAGCCAGGTCGAAGAAGTTCACGATGCAGTCTTGGTTGAAGTCGCCAATTGGAATCGGGTGGATGCTGTCGCCGCAGTAGCCGGGTTGGTATAGCGTATGCCCGATATAGAACCCCGTTGGATTTCCGTTGTCGTCAACAAGAGGAATAGTACCAAAGCTCCCATAAGATGCATTCTTCGGGGGCTTATGGTTGATAACATTCCCCCATCGCAGTGACTGGACGTTGTGAAAGACGTTGCCTCCAAACTCCACCTCGAAGAAGATATCAAAAAAGCTTTCCGCGGTGCCAGTCGCAGTAAAGGGCGGCAGGTCCAGTTTGCCGGGATTATTGTTGACCTGTTCTTCAATCTCGCCGAGTGAACGAATGTCCGGGCTCAGGCGCATTTTAACAAGGCCGAGTGTGGGGCCTGTGCCGGAAAGGTCAAGAGCGGCCATTTCTGTCCTGACCTCATCACGGCCATCGGGGTCATTATCGTTAGCGGATCCTTCTTGTGGGCCATAGAATTTGGTGTACATACTCGAAAAGCCAGTCAGGTCCACTGTTTCGATGCCGCCTCCTGGTTTGTGGAATTCCATTTTCACAAGGTTAAACTCGAATGGGTCAACCTCCCAGAAGGGACGGACCCAGTCATCTCCCAGGCCGAAGTAGCAGCGCGATATGCTGCCGTCGGCGTTCAGCAGGGGCAGAAACTGATTCACCGAGAAATAGTCGATAAGTCCAGGGGGCTTGTGATTGATGACTGCTTTAAGCGTCGATGGCTGGTTGGTGTAGAGGACCTGTCCGCCAAACTCTATTTCGAAGTAGAAGTCGAGGGTCATATCTGCCGAACCGGCAGCCGTAAATGGAGGCACATCTAATTTGCCAGGAGTGTTGTTCGGCTTCTCCTCGATGAGACCTACGGATGGGATGTCAGGGTGCACGCGGAGCTCGACAGGGCCGAGAAGTAAACCGTTGCCTGTCCAATCCAAGTCAACGATTTCGAGTTCGACCTCGTCGCGGCCGTCGCTATTATCGTCATCAGCGTCACCTACGCTCGGGCCTTCAAAAAAGACGTGCTGAGTGAGCGGACCGCTTACGGTGAGCTTCTCTTTGCCTATGGGCGTGATGATTTCAGTTTCCGGCTCGGACATCGGAATCTGGTCAACTTCGACCGGGTAACCGCCTGTGATGACAAAGGCAAGGTCGTCGGCGGCGTGCCCGATGGCTGCCCAGCCGCCCATCACAGTCTGATACACTGCTTGGCCAAAATATGAGCTGGCAGAGCTTTTCCAGCCGACTTCTGCCGTTGACGTGCCCATCTGTGCCTGGATGACTAACCAGTATATGTTGCCTTTCGTCTGGTTGTAGGGGTTGCCTATTTTGGTAATGTTCACCTGGTAGATGTTGTCGTGGTCGTGCGAAATCGTCAGCGAGTTGCGCGGGCAGCGCCAGCCCTGGTCGCCGGTTCCGTAAAGTCGGGGGGGCGAGATGCTGGCATGGTCCGGGTTCAGTATCCAGAGGACTGTTCCTGGCTTGCCGAATGAATTTGCGCATAAGGCGATGTTCCAGGTTACGTTTCTGAAGTCATCGTTGTCGCCCTTCCAGGAGACCCAGAAATGGATGTCGTTTATCGGGCCTGATTGCGAGCACTTAAAATCGTCGGCGATTGCCTGGTGCACTAAGCAGATGTCCCAGCCGTTTTTATTGGGCAACTGGGGGCTGTGCATCTTGTAGTCGTCACCCGGCGACCAATCTGCATATACAAGCGTGCTTGAGACTAATAGAACCAATACCGAGACGATTGAGAACGTTAAACTTTGCTTTTTCATTTTTACCTTCTCCAATAATGGCTGACGATATGCTTTGATACCTGTTAAAAAAACAATAAGACTATTCCAATATCATACACAAAATATCTGCTTTATTCAACAAAATAACTGAAAAATATGCAGTCCTGTGGCGAAGGTTTAGCATTCGGCGTAGAGTGTGGAGTTTCCCTTCGATTGGCCTATACGCTGTAAGCTATACGCTACTTTTCTTCTGCCAGGGCGGATAAGAGTCTGCTGGCGGTTTCGGGGGGAAGCGCATGCCATTCGTTAGAAAAAACGGGTTGTCCCTATTTACTCCTACTGGTTCATCACGCGTGTTTTGATGGGTTGTCATGTTGAGCCGAAGGCGAAACATCTGGCCTTAGCAAGGGAGATTCTTCGCTTCGCTCAGACCTGCTCTTGAGCAAAGCGAAGGAATGACACCCATCATTTCATCTGTGATAGAGTACTACGGGGTCTTGGTCCTTGATGAAGATGCAAAGCACCACAGGTTCTTCTCCGTGCGCATGAGCAGCTCGCCGTTTGAGGCAGCGAGGGAGGCATTGGTGAGCTCGCTCACCGAATTCGTGGCGAGCAGCTCGAACTGGGGACTGGCGCGGAGTACGAATACGTCGCCGGACTGGTTCGGCACGTAGATTTTCCCGTCCGCCAGCAACATAGAGGACCACGAGCTGCTTTTTGCTCCCTGACCTTTCAACTGTTGTTCCCACACCGTCTTTCCGGTCTTGAGTTCGACACACTCGGCGATCCCGTGGTAACTAATGGCATAGAAGTGCCCCTCATGGATGACGCCCGAGCCGATCCGGCTCTTGGCGATTTCGATTTCCAGATGCCACAGCCGCCGGCTTTCGGTTACGTCGCCGCTGCCGCCCGGCTTGACGGCGATGACATTGCCTTTCCCCATGCCGATGCTCATGGTCACGACGACATTCTCGCCCCACACGGGCGTTGCGTAGATCGTCGCGCCTATGCCTTTGCTCAACCAAAGCTGCTTACCGGTTTTCGGGTCGTAGGCAGCAAGACGGTAAGGGAAAGCCATGACGAGTTCGTCGTGGCCGTCGGCCTTGACGATGATCGGCGTGCTCCACGTGCCACTGGGGCTTCCGCGATCCTGGGGTCCCCTCGGCCCTCCTGGACCACCGGGGCCGCCGGGGCCGCCAAAGTCCGGTTGAGGCAGCACAGCATTCAGACCGTCCCGGAGCTTCTCTTCAGTCAGGCCGTTGGCCTTGTCGGAATCCCATTGCTCATACCATTTTTCAAAGGTGCTTTTCAGCTCGGCACGGGTTAGTGAGCTGTTTTTGTCGGCGTCTGCGATGCGGAAGATGGCCGGCCCCACAAAGCCGGCGGGACCGAACATAGGTCCGCCCTCAGGCCGCGGTCTATCTCCACCCGGCCCTCCACCGGGGGGACCGAACCCCTCAGGCGGCGGGAGCACGTCACCGAGTCTCTCTGTGAACTGCTCCTGGCTCAGATTCCCTGTCTTGTTCGAGTCCATCTTGTCGAACCAGGCATCTGCCAAGGCGGTAAACTCGTCTTTCGTGAGCTTCTGGTCGCCATTCTTGTCGGCTTGGGAGAGCATCTGCGGTGCGAGAAACATCGCCGGTTCAAAACCACCAGGGCCGCCCGGGCCACCGGGACCGCCCGGTCCACCAGCGGCGCCTGGTCTGCCGGGGCCACCCGCTCCGCCCGGGCCTTCGGACGACTGTTGCTCGCTGGGGTCAACCTTGGGCGGCTCGACCTCCCATACGGTCTCGCCGGTGCGCTTGTTGATGGCGATCAGCCGGGCCTTCTCG
>Ga0315294_10008212_pt1 | contig 11478 bp, 5 predicted proteins | sample YL17G13_40_MG_FD_203626 | JGI IMG/M metagenome (GOLD analysis project Ga0315294, IMG submission 203626) | Sediment microbial communities from Yellowstone Lake, YNP, Wyoming, USA - YL17G13_40 | ecosystem: Environmental > Aquatic > Freshwater > Lake > Sediment | place: USA: Wyoming | collected... | reverse complement strand
GCCACGGGGATGGACACGGGCACGTCCTCAAGAGTCAGTTTGAGCCCTTGGGCATTGCCGGCTACTTTCCGGATCTTGGCGGTATTGATGATGAACGCCCGGTGACAGCGGAAGAAGCCGGGCCGGAAATCGCCGAGCTGCTGCTCGACTCGGGTCAAACTGCTGCGGAGAAGGACGTCCATCGACCTTTCAGTCTTGGTGTGGACGGTCACATAGTTTTCGTCCGAGGAAATGTAGAGAAGGGCTGAAGCCGCGAACCGGAGGGAATCCTTCCCGTTTTCGGCCAGGAGCTCGACCTCCCGATGAACGGAGGCGACGGGCGCCCGCGCGGGCGGAGGGTGAGGGGCATCGATCCGGGCGTTGGCTTCAGCCACGGCCCGGTCGCTGCGCCGCAAGAGCATGTTGAGGTCGATCAGGGTCAGGATGGTGAAGGGGATGGCGCCGATGGCCAGCGCACCGCCCACCACCATCAACAGATGGAGCGATTTCAAGGGTATTCCCGCGGACTCGAAAACCCGCTTGGTAAACAGGAAACACGCCAAACCGATGGTCAGAATGATCCAGGTTCCGAAAATGAGGTGTTTGGCGATGGTCCATTTTTCTTCGCGAAACAATCGGGGAAACAGCCTCGGCCCAAGGATGTTGTTCAGGGCGATCAGGATGAGGCACATAAAGCCGTACCCGGAGTAAAGGAATAAGCGGACCGGGTCGGGGAGCGCGGCCAGGCCGAACGGCTGGAGAAAGAGGAAGAAGAGGAAGATAAAGATACCCGAAATGAGTCCGACCCTCAGGGGGGTTAAGAAAGAAAAGTCACAGGGATAGGGAGCGGCAAGATTTTTAGCGAACCGGAAGACCATCGCCCCGGATTATATGACAAAGGCCCCGGACCGTAAAGCCCGCCGCCAAGGGTACGCGACGCCGGTGGGTCAGCCGGAGACGATGGGGCTGAGACCCCGGATGATGTTAAGAATTTCCTTCAGGCCCAGATAGGAAAAAAAGGCCAGAGTCGCGGCGAGCAGAATATTGACCGCACGGCTGTTCCTGAAACCGGGTTCGATCAGCGACCGGCGGTTGTTGAGGAGGAGCAGGGTCAGGGCCACCAGGGGCATGAACAATGCTCCCATCACGGCGTAGGCCAGCTGGACCTGCTGGACATTAAGCCAGAGGAGGCTCATGGGCAGGACCGTCAGTGCGGCCAGGAAGACACGATACTCAACCGTTTTCTTGATGTCGATGGTCTGATCGCGGCCCAGGGAACGACCCCGTCTCAGGTAGAGAAAATCCGCGAACAGGTACGGAACGCCTTGCCAGACGCCGAGAAGGCTTGTAAAAACAGCTCCCCAAAATCCGAGCAGGAAGAGCCATTTTCCGACCGGGCCGAGGGCCTTGGCCAGTTGCTCGGCCAAGACCAAGGCTACGGTAGCGCCCTTGCCGGTGATATGGACCCTCGAACCGATGATGATCATGGCCGCCCCGAAGAACGCCGTCAGGCCGTAGGCCACCGCGAGGTCGAAGCGCGACTCCTTGACTCCCTGCCGGCCGCTCCTGTTCTTCTCCCGGATCCAATAGCCGTAGGACATGATGGTCACTGTTCCCCCGACCCCGCCCAGGATGCCCAACAGCCAGGCTTCCTGTCCTCGAGGAATGGACGGGACGAAAAGGCCCTTGGCGATCGCCCCGAGACTCGGGGCCGCGAGCACGACGTTCAACAGCACGGCCACGACCATCAGGACAACGAGGCCGGACATGACATATTCAAAGGCCTTGAACCTGCCCGACCAGACCAGGGCGAACCCGATGAGGGAATGGACGATTCCCCAGATGATCTTTGAGGTATGAGGGTCTCCGAGCGGCAGGAGCCCGGCGCCGGCCACGCCGCAGGCGCTGATCAGGGCTCCGCCGACGGCGAATGACCAGAGGAGGAGATACAGGAGAAATGCCCACTGGATCCAGGCTCCCAGGTGGGCGACCCAGCCTTCAAGGAGCGTCTCGCCCGTGGCCAGTTGCCAGCGGGCCAGGCCCTCGTTAAGGACCCATTTGAGGAGGGCGCCGGCAAAAGCGGCCCAGAGGAGCATCAGGCCGGTCCGCGACCCGGCTAGGCTGGCCGTGATCATGTCGCCGGCGCCGACGCCGGTGGCCGCCACCATCAACCCCAGAACAATCCTTGAAAAAAAGCCTCGGCTTTTCACAGCTCATCATCCTATCACAGTGCGAGCCCCGCGGTGAACTTTTTTGCCCGTGTGACTCGCCGCTTCCATCAGTATCGATTGAAAGCAGACACATCATGTTCAGACCTACACATTCTTGACTCGGGCGAAAGGGCCAAGATATGATTGGCTGGCGCGAAGGGCTTCGCTTCCGCTCCCAGGGGAGGGATCGACGAAAGCGAATATATTCTTTCAGGGGGTCTAAAATGAAGAGAACGCCGCGCCGGGCCGTATTTCGCTTCGGCTTGATTTTAGCCGTGGGGATGCTGGGAGTTGTTCTTGTTGCCGGGTTCGTGTTCCTGACTTCCGCCCGGGCCGAACACTCACAGCCGCGAGGCGAAGCCATCCCCGAGGTCGAGGCAAACTCGGGAGAGCCGGATTCCATGGATCCCGCAGGCCCGCAGATTCCGTCGCTTAACCAGAATGATCCCTGCGCGATGTACCGTCAGCCGGGGTTTCCCATGTCCTGCGTCCCGCTCAAAGTTTACATCAAGGACACCACCGAGGAAGTCACCGGCGACATCTATTGCGATCCCCCCGGCACTCTGCCGTGCAATGAAAAGAAGTATATCAAGCGCTATGTTCTCTTCGATTATGAGGCCGAGGCCGTGGGCTTTCTTCTTTACATGAAGGATTTCTCCCAATTTCAGGGCATGGCCCGGAGCTCTCCGGCCCAGACTCGGATCAACACAATCGAGGGCTACAACCAGTGGTTCACCCAGAAGGGGGGCTCCAAGGCGCGTCAATGGCATAAGCGGGTTTTCCCCCAGGGTCCGGCGACGGTTCGCGGTCCGGCGGGTTTCACCGTGAATTACCCCGGAGGGGAAGAGCGCGGGTCGAACATCGGCTTCTCCCCTGTGGGAATCGGCACAAACGACGAAGAGCTGCCCACGACCAGCGGGTCCAGAATGGAAGTCGGAGCCGAAGGCCTGGAAACCTGGATGATCACCCCCCAGGAGATGAAGAAGATCATGGCCGACGGCGGAACCGAGAAGGCCTTCCACTGGCGGATCACCACGGAAGACGGAAAAAGCTACAGCGACCACAAGCTCAACATCCGGCTGGAGCTCGGGGCGGGCCAGCCCGACAAGGACAAGCCCGGGGTGCTGACCGTAACGCCCGGAGATGGGCTCGTATCGAGCGGCCCCAACGAGCAGGGCGCGTTCGAGCCCTCCTCGAAAACATACACCCTGAAGAACACCGGGAGTTCCCCGATCAACTACACCGTGTCCAAGAAGGAAGCCTGGCTCGACCTGTCCCAAGCCCAGGGCAGCCTGAGTCCCAAGGCCAGCGCCAGCCTCATCGTCTCGATCAACCAGAGCCAAGCCAAAACCCTGAAGGAAGGAGTTTACAAGGATACGGTGACCTTTACCAACACGACCAATGGCAAGGGCAGCACCTCGCGTCCGGCGGAACTCAATGTCGGCGAGGAACAGGAATGGGAGGTGAAACTCACCGGCCAGGAAACCGACGACCTGGGCGGCGCGCTCATGACCATCAAGCTCGAGGAAGCCTGGAAAATGATCACCGTGGACTACGGCGTTCGTTTCGACTACACGATGGTCGCCCGATTCAAAATAAAGAAGGAAAAGGGCGTCTGGAAATATCAATCCGGCGTGATCACCGCCGCCGCTCCCGTGGGCTATTCCAGCAATTTCGACCCCGATGTGTTTTTTATAAAAAAGATCAGCTGCAAGAATTGCCAGGACGTGCCCAACATGAAGGGGCAGAGCCTTCCGGGAGACGTGTTCAAGAAATCCGTCGAGCTCTACTGGCCCATGGTCGTCACCCGGATCATCGTGACCAATAAGCTGAAACTTCAATTCGAGTCCAAGGATAAATCGCAGCAGGGCTGGAGCGACAATTACTTCGAGTCGGCGGAATTTTTCGACCGGGCGCACGATCATAAGCTGCCGCTGAAAGACGGGGAGGTGACGTTCAGCGTCACGAAAAAGAGCGCCGCGCAAAAATACAAGCTGGACAAGCGCAAGCCCATCAATATCAGCTACCGGTATCTCCTGAAGCGGATCCGCTGACCGCGTTGAGAGGGGAGGGTTGCTCAGGAAATTAATTCGCCGGCTATCGGATGGAGTGAGGGAGAGGGGGGACGGACGAAGATGAAAAATTCTTTTCGGGGCATTGAAATGAAAAGAACGCCGCGGGGGTCTGCATTTCGTTTCATCTTGATTTTAGCCGTGGCGATGGCGGGAGCCGTGCTTCCCGCCGGGCCGCAGATTTCGCCGTTTACCCAGGATGACCCCTGCGCCATGTTTCGCCAGCCGGGTTTTCCCAGGCTCTGCATTCCGGTCAAGATCTTCGTCACGGATTCCCTCGTGGAAACAGCTAATGAGACCTATTGCGACCCGTCCGGCATTATTCCCTGCAACAAAAAAAAATACATCAAGAGCTACATCGCCTATGATTATGAAGCCGAAGCCTCGGGTTTCATGATCTACAACAAGGAGCTCTCGGAATATAACGTCACCGTCCAGGGAACTCCGCAGAAAACCCGGATCAACAGGATCAAAGGCTACAGGCAGTGGTTCACCCAAAAGGGGGGCTCGGGCGCGCGCCAGTGGCACAAGCGGGATTTCCCCCGGGGTCCGGTGACGATCCGCATCCCGGTCAGATTCGGCATTCACTATCCGCCGGGGGAAGGCTCGAAGTGGAATGTCGGCTATGACGCGCTCGAAATCGGCTCTAACGACGACGAGTTGCCGTATTTGAGCGGATCGCAGTTGGGGTCGGAAGCCGTAGGCCAGGGTCCCGAGCCCTGGATGATCAAGCCGCAGGAGATGAAGCAGATTTTGGCCGCCGGCGGGTTTAACAAGACCTTCCAATGGCGCGATTCCCAGCCCGACGGTGAGTCCTACGTGGACTATCGCCTCACGATCAGGGCCGAGTTCGGAGAGCCATGCCAGGAGAAGATACAGCTGGCCATCCGGACCCAGGACGGCCAGGACAAGTATGGCTTCAGCGAGGCGGCGCCGGGCAAGCTCGAGTTCACTCTGGAAGCGGACGTCACGCCGAAAGCCTATGCCGATGACGTGACGTGGACACTGCCCGACCTCGCGGGTTCGACGCGGGTTGTTTCCCCGGCCAACGCCAAAGGGCGGACGATCAAGGTCACCTACACCAATCTTCCCAAAGGCAACTCGGATTTCGGGCCGAAGACGATCACGGCGGCCGTCAGTCACAATCGATGCCAGGCCACGGCCCAGAAAGACCTTAAGTTTTTCTTCCCAACGCTGGCCAAAAATAATCCCAGCGGAACCGAACCCAACTGGTTCTATTACTGGGCACAGACCTCGGCCCGGGTCGGCCCAGCCAAGTTTGGCGGCGGGTCGAACCAGTGCACCATCAGCTCCAGCTCGCGCGACCTCGGTTACTATCGAAGCAATGCGTTTGACACGGTCTTCTACATCTGCGACCTCAAGGCGCTCGGCCCGGATTTCCCCTTTGTCGCCAAGCGCATCGACGGCAACAAATGGGGCGACGTCAAGGTGACCGGGATCGATACTTTCGCCGTGGCCTGCCTTCACGAGAACGCCCACTATACGCACTTCACTCAATGGTGGAAACCTTACCAGACCGCGGATAAGTTCCTGGATACGAACAGGAACGGTATCCTGGACGAAAAAGAAGAAAAGCTGGATAAAGACGGCGACCTCGTTCCCGATTCCCTGGAAGAGGGCCTGCACCTGGACCCCAAGAAAAAGAACACCTACGGCATCGGCCCGGACGGCGACGACGAGGAAGCTCTGTGCTGGTTTGCCGAGGCCGCCTGGAAGGTCGGCAAGGCCGATAAGGAGGACTGGGCTAAACCCGGCAAGCAGTGGAAATAGCCGGGGGGCCTGTCCATTTCGCCCGGAGAGCGTTCAGAAGAGGTGCAGGTTGGACAAGCGCAAGCCCATCGCCATCAGCTACAGATATCTGCTGAAACGGATTCGCTGATTGCGCCGTTCAGGATGGGCGGCGGTAGGGATCGGGATTTTCCGGCAGGCGGGGTGGGGTGAGTGAGGGGTCTCGAACCCCCAACCTTCGGATCCACAGTCCGATAGTTCTTAAGACTAGATCTTTCTGAGCGTTCTGGCATTATTAGTCACATTTTGGTCACAAAGCATAAAAATGGTATGCTTGATAAATCCCTAACTTTTAGATATTGCTAAGGCTAGGGCTATGATTCTAATTATTGGATGACGGATGGAGTATTCGAGGATCATAGGTCAAGTAACTTTCAAAGAATATCGTTGGCCTTTCAGCTCGGCCAGTCGCTTGGTTGCATCCGCAACCTTGGCCAGGCCCGGGTCGGCGTCCTTCTAGAGGTCGAGGATTTTCTTCTGATTTGCGGGTGTTTCGTAACTTATTTTTCTAAGCCGATTCTTCGCAGCAGCGCGGTGAAACGCGGGTCGGAGCGGAGGGGGTCAAAGGTCGGGTCAACTTTCAGATAATTCAATTGCCCATCATTTTCGGGGAAAGCCTTATTGAGCCAAATGAGGGCTTGTTCTTTATCTCCAAGACCTACATATACACGGGCAATCATCGTGGGCGATACATAAATTTTCCGTGAATTCTCAATAATTGTTTTAAGCCTACTAAGTGATTCAACCCGATGGCCTGAAAGAGCATAACAATATGCGGCCCAGAGGAGCCATTCTGTTGAATCCTCTTCAATCTCCAAAGCAAGATTAAATGCGCTGATGGCTTTTTTATACTGTCCAGAAAGAGCATAAGCAAGCCCCATATTTCCGTAATTTGCCGCATGCTCAGGAAATAGTCCCGCGGACTTCCTCAATTCTTCGATCGCCTGACCATATCTGCGGGCGTAAAATAAGATAAGTCCCACATTGGCATTGATCCTCGGAGAAAGGGGATCGAGCTCGCGGGCTTGCAGTATTTCTTTTATAGCTACGTCGTGGCGACCTTCATTTGACAAAAACATAGCATTCCAATGATAGGCCAGTGCATATCCGGGATTAAGCTCGATGGCTTTTTTATATTCCTTTTCAGCTCTTGATCTATTATGTTCATACTCCAATAGCGCTGCCACGGACACATGGGCTTCGGCCAAGCTATCATCTATCTCAAGAGCTTTAAGCGCTGCCGCCTTCCCTGCGGGAAAAGATTCATTGGGCGGAAGCTGCATATTATCTCCAAGAACTAGATAGCTGTCGGCAATTCCGGCATAGGCAAGAGCATAAGTCGGGTCTTTTTCGATCGCCTTATTGAAAAATGCGATCGCTTTTAATGTATTTTCTTTCCCCCTTTTCTCCCAGAAATAGCGGCCTTGAAGATAAAGATTATAGGCTTCCCTGTCGGCCGTATAGCTCTTCACCAGATGCGCTTCTTTCTCCCCAAGCAATTTGATCTTCAGGGCGTTAATAACGGACTTCGCGATATCGTCCTGAATGGAAAATACATCATCAACGGTCTTGCTGTAATCTTGAGACCAGATGGGGAATCCGTCGGTGGTATTGATCAGACGAACCATAATCCGAAGCCTATTTCCGGCGATCTGAATGCTCCCCTCAAGGAGGATTCCGACGCCGAGCTTCTGGCCGATCTCACGGATGTCCTGTTGTTTTCCCTTGAAAGAAAACGAGGACGTTCTTGCTGAAACATGTAAATTATCGATACTGCTCAGGGCATTGATGAGCGTTTCGGAGATGCCTTCGGCCAAAGGCTCCTGGTCTTTTGTGGCGCTTAAGTCCTCGAAGGGAAGGACGGCGATCGACTTTTTCGCAATTGCGGTTGACACGGTTTCTTTTTTGGGAACGTAACGCCAGAGGAGAGCGGCGGCAACGGCCAAAACAAGCACAATAAAAGCGGGAACGAGAACCTTTCTGACATTAAACTTAACCGTGATTTCCTTTGATGTGAGACGTTTTTGCTTGGGAATAGTTCGGTCCGTCGTCGGCAACCCCTGCTCGACCTTCTCGAGGTCGGTCCGCAACTCCTCGGCCGTCTGATAGCGCTTTCCCTTGTCCTTCTCCAAGCACCGCAATATAAGGCGACTCAGATCCTCGGGAAGCTGGGCATTAAGCTCGCGCGGGTTCCGCGGCCGCTCGCTCTTGTGCTTGACCCCGATCGTAAACGCCGTATCCCCCTCGAACGGCACATGACCCGTTACCATCTCGAAGAGAATGACCCCAAGCGAGTAGATATCGGAACGCTCATCGACCTCTTTCCCCTCAACTTGCTCCGGCGACATGTACTCCGGTGTCCCGATCATCACCCCGGCGCCCGTGATCCTTTTCCCCCGGAGCGACCGGGCGATCCCGAAGTCCATAATTCGGGCGTTCCCGTCCTCGTCCACCATGATGTTCTGGGGCTTCAGGTCGCGGTGGACGACCCCGAGTTGATGGGCCTCCGCCAGTCCCTCGCAGATTTGCTTGGCGATCGATACTGCCCGTCCCGCCCCAAGCTGGCCCGTTTTCCGGATGAACTTCTTCAGGTCCTCTCCCGCCACGAACTCCATGGTGATGTAGGTCGTGCCCTCGGCCTTGCCCAGGTCGAACATCCGGCAGACGTTCCGGTGGCTGATCTTCCGGGCGAGCTTCAATTCGTTCGAGAAGCGTTCGACCGTATCCCTGTCCTGGGCGATCTCGGGCCGCAGAAGCTTCAGGGCGATTTTCTCGTTGATGTCGGTGTCGAAGACCTTGTAAACCGTCCCCATCCCGCCGTGGCCCAGCTCTTCGATGATCTGGTAGCGGCCGGTGAAAGTCGAGCCGGTGGTTAGCTCTTTGACCGGGGTTTGAAATGTTTCGGTGTGAGAATCGGGTGGTTCTGTCTTCCCCCGGCGCTGTTCTTGGTTGCCGGTGGACGTGAGCTGAGTTCCGCACTTGGCGCAATAATAGGTATCATTGCGGTTGCTAAAATGGCATTTGGGACATTCCATCTTCCGATCCCTTTGAAGGTTTGATTAATTGATATCAATAAATGGGAAAAGAGTCAATCGTCATCAGGTACTGTGACCAAATCGTGACCATCCCAGGCATACTTCGGCATACTTTCGCAAACCTCCGGATACCACGGCTAAATTGTAGGTCTCTGATAAATCGAACTATTGCTTCAGAATGTGGATGTTACTGGGATCGTTTTCTTACATCCGCAGTCCGATAGTTCTCAAGACTAGATCTTTCTGAGCGTTCTGGCATTTTAAATCACATTTTGGTCACAAATCTGAGGAACGGAGGGGCCGATTCTCAGATTATTTCTCATATTGTGCCCGGACCGATTTTTTCGGGGGCAGGTCACGGAGGATTTCTTGACATCGCCAAACGGCCGGAAGTATTCTCCCCATATGAATAGGAAAGAAGATTCAACCTCCAACAAGGTATATCGCCGGGTTGCAGAAATCGTAATATCCGATACCCTAGTCTCGGTTCAATGAAACCAGTGTACCGCCGTATGCTCCGGAGGATGAAGGTAAAGGAGGAACAACCGGCCCCGAACGTGACCGCAGGAGCCATCTGGTTCCTCTATATCCTCGGATGCAGCGACGGATCTTTCTACACCGGAGTGACCACCGATATTGACCGTCGACTCCGGGAGCACCAGGAGGGCAAGGCCTCACGCTACACCCGGATCCGGCGCCCTATCATTCTGGTCTACCAGGAGGAGTGCGGCACCCGTTCCCAGTCCCTAGCACGGGAGTGCGCTGTTAAGTCCCTAAGCCGTCGGCGTAAGGAAGAGCTCATCTCAGGGATTTTAGGATAATCCGGGCGGGCCAACGCGCTTTTGCCCGGTCTTTTTGGCTCGCCGAAAGGTAGAAATGGCCGGGATCGGCGCCCTCACTTCTTGCCGGTGGGGACGAGGCGCTTGAGTTCTTCGAACCAGTTTTGGACGAGGGTCATTTCAGTGACAGGCGTGGATTTTCTTTGCCCTTCCTTGACCATTAGAAATCGCTGCCCGTCGAGGGACAGGTCATAGGCGCGTATGGGGTAACCGGACCCGTATCCCGGTTTCTCAAAGAGGAGGCGCGGCTTGCTAGGCGCGAACCCGCCGTCCGTCCGAACATCCACGACCCACATTTGGTCTTCCCATCGGTAGAAAAGCTGTTTGCCGTTTCTTGCCCAAACCGGCTCCTGGCCACCTTCGCTCGATACAAGGCATTTCATGCCCGGCCCTGGGAACGGTCGGACGTATACCTCATAGCGCTTTGATTCATCGGATGAGTAAGCTATCCAGCGGCCGTCGGGCGAGAATTCCGGATATTGCTCATTGAATTGCGAATTCAGGAACGGGGTCACGCGTCTTGAGGGGACGTCCATCACAGCGATGTCCCAATTGGCACCCGCAGGCGATTCCGCAAGAGCCACCGTTTTTCCATCCGAAGACCATGATCCTGGCCGTTGATCGTATTCGGTTGTCGTCAAGCGCTCCATCGGTGAGCTTCCATCGTAAGGCTGCCAGTACAGGTTCGACTGCATGGATTTATGCCAAGAGAAAAGAAGCCGTTTGCCGTCGGGACTCCAGGTCGTGTAGTAAACCCGTCCCTCGCCGGTCAGCCGGTCGTTCGTGCCTCTGCCTAAGTCATACACACCGAGCCGACACTCTTGTCCCCAATCTATGTAGGCGATTCTTTGGCCATCAGGCGAGAGTCGCGGAGCGAAAAAAGTGCGCTGTAAGGCCGTGACCGGCTGCTCTGATCCTTTATGATCCACCCACACGAGCGAATCTATGGTGGCCGGAACGATGCCACCTGCGATATAGATGAGCGATCCTGTGTCAGAGATGCCGAACTGACCGGCGCCAGCGTGTCCGACAAAACTAGAACTGGTGAACGCTTGCATGACGTTCTCCACCATCGCGACCGGTTGCCCAACGACCTCCATCCTGGCCAGATCAAACCGCACAGCCATGAGCGTTCCCTGCCTCAGGAAAACAAGGTGTCCCGTGGGAACGTACCTGGCATCTGCCGCATCCTGCAGCAGAACACGCCAGTCGCGCGTATCCAGTCTGAGGAGAGCAAGACAGGGCTGCGAGTCCCATTCGTGTCTCATTACGGTGAACAGCACAGCCTTCCCGTTGGGAAGCCAGGAAGGCAGACGATGGCTTATCTCCTCCCGCTTCGGGTCAGGCTTGGTCAGGATCTCGGGCTTCCCGCCTTCAGCCGATACGATGGAGAGGCCGCTGTCATATTTGTCTGTAAACACAATGTTATCGCGACCCCAATTCGCACCATAGAACCAAGCTGGAAGGTCGCACAATGTAATCGGGACACCACCTTCGACAGACACCTTCTTCAACTTCCCGTCCGCCCAGAATC
>Ga0315294_10008210_pt1 | contig 11479 bp, 12 predicted proteins | sample YL17G13_40_MG_FD_203626 | JGI IMG/M metagenome (GOLD analysis project Ga0315294, IMG submission 203626) | Sediment microbial communities from Yellowstone Lake, YNP, Wyoming, USA - YL17G13_40 | ecosystem: Environmental > Aquatic > Freshwater > Lake > Sediment | place: USA: Wyoming | collected... | reverse complement strand
CCATGGTCATAGAAAGTAGACCTTTCTCCTCATAGTCGCCGGTTCCGGCGGTTCCACCAAAGCCCAGGTACATGCCAACGGCCAGCACAATGATTACAATTAGTGCGCTAATGCCGAGAAAAAGAATATTCCTGTCAAAACCAGCCTTCTTCGCCATATCCAACCGCCTCCCTGCTCTCAAGCGTAAAGGAGGCGGAATAAAAAGGCTACAATAGAGCCTGCGCTCGAGAGACAAGAAAAAAGAAGGAAGGCTACCGGAAAAAAAGCCGGAAAGCCCAGCTGAAAAAATCAGGGTATCGGCGACGCGGCCCCGCCTTCCAGGGTGTACGCCGCCCGGGCAAGGGTAGTCGCGTAGTTGATGGTTGCACTGCTCGCCGAGATGGTGCCTGTGCTGCCACGAGGCGAAATGTATCCGCTCTCCCAAGCCGAACCGGTGAAGCCGATCGTGTCGTAGCCTGCAAAGGTGGCGTTGTACCCTATGCGGGCAACTGCGCCTGAAGCCAAGAAGACTGGCGTCTGTCCTGCTCCTGTGCGGCCGATGTCAATCAGCCACGCGCCAGGTGTGCCGCTGTCCGTAGTGGTCAGATACTCCTTAACGGCCAGTGCATAAAGATTGTCGGGGTCGGCGGCATTGATGGCGGTCGGATCCACAACGATGTCCTGGACTTTAGTTCCATACTGGTACGAGAGACTGTTCTGCGTGAGTGTGTTCGTGCCGGCGACAAATTTGGCTGCGGGATTGTAGTACGTACGGTAAAAGCCGCTGCCGGGAATCTGGTATATGAATACGCCCACCACCGCGGCGCCGCCTATTGGCGCGCTACCGGTAGTTACTGGATTGCCTACGAGGAGATACACACTGTTCGCGCTGTCCGACGTGCCCGCGAACTGGAAGGCGTTGCTCTTCCCGCTCGTGATGCGCACGAAGTTTCCGCTGACGCTAGAGCCGTTGCCTGTGATTAACGTCTGGCCGCCCACGCCGTTGAAGGCAAGAGTGTCCTTAGCCACGTCCTCCAAACCGTTGAAGACAAAGCGCAGCCGCGCAGGCTGGTTGACAAGGCTCACGCTTTCACCTTTCTTCAGGAAGTTCGACACCACCTGCCGCACCACCTGAATTTGAGCTAGGCTGGCTCCGTAGGTTGGACCGCCGCCGATCAGGCGCACGTTCCAGTCTTGGTTGTTCATATCCAGAACCATGCCGTTCGTGAGGGTTACTGTTTCCGAGGGATTTTCAACAGACACGAGCGTTACGCGCGCCCCGTTCGTTCCTGAAGGCAGCGCCACGTTCGCGTTGAAGTTTTCCATTGCGGAAATCTTGTAGTTCTTCCCAAGGAACTTGACCACCACGCCGTGCAATGCCGTCTTGTAGGTGTCCTCACAGGTGCTGTCGTCCGGAGTGAACTCCGTGCACACCTGAATGGGATTCGTGAAGGTCTCGGAATAGGCGAGTTGCGTGTTTTGCGCCTCGACCTGCTTGTCAGCCTGATAGTAGTTGCTCTGCGTGTAGAAGTAATCGCGCTCCTCAACAGTATACTGCCGAACGGCAGTCAGGTCCTTCGTGACTCCCTTGAAGACAAGCGGAGTGTTGGACGAGGCGACCTCAAAGCCGCTGCTTTGACCATTTGCATCGAGTATACCTATCTGCGACATCCCGAAGTCGTTCACGGAATCCAGCGGACTGCGGTCCAGGTAGCCCAACGAGTTGAACACGTACTTTTGCACCGCCACAGGCGTTGGCGTCGGAGTTGGAGTTACCGTCGGCGCGGGCGTCGGAGTTGGAGATGCCGTTGGCATGGGCGTAGGCGTTGGCGTAACCGTCGCTATGGCCGGCAGGTTGATGGTCGCATACGTCGGCTCAATCACGGAACCGAACACCGCTGGCTGGGTTGCGCTTCCACTAGCGTCAGAAGCAGTCACCGTGCATGTAAAGGTATCCCAAGCAGTCGTATAATTCACAAACACTGCCTGTCCGGTCGCATTCGTCACCTTGGAAGTAGCCCATGCGGCAGGGCAGCTACCCGAAGGTGAAGACGCGCGAACTGACGCACCGCTGACCGGCACGCTGCCCCTCAAAACGGTAATTACTAATTTCTTTTCCCGCAATGGCGCCGGAGTAGGTGTGGGAGCCGTCACGCAGCTCTTCCCATCGGGAGACAGAATCATGCCCGAAAGGCACGGACACTGGTCAGTGCGAACCACCAGCTTGCACTCCGAATTGCAGTAAAACGGCCTCGTCTTCGAACAATCCTTCACACCTGTGTCATCACTGCAGTGCCGTTTGGCGAGACAGCTCAACGTCGTGCGCTTCTCCTCATAATCCCCGCCCTCGCTCTCACTGAAATACACACCAACAGCAAGAACCGCAATCACAATCACCGCAGCAATGCCAATGAAAAGAAGATTCTTCCGAACAAAACCCAAATCAAACGCCATATCCAACCGCCTCCCTTTGCCAAGCGTAAAGCCCGCGGAATAAAAAGCCTCTATTTGGACAATGCCAAGGCTAGGCTAATGGGAGTAATTGCGCTCCACAGGTTTAGCGCCTGCGCTTCTTTTTCCTGACGCGCACCACTCGTGCCTTTTTCCTGGCGCGTGCGGTTCGAACTGCGCAGATGCCACGAAAGCCTACAATTGCGCTCACGGCCAGAACCAAGCTCACGGCGTAGAGCACCCATGCCAACCAGTCGTTGGTAAAGAGGTAGCCCGCGAGCAGGATCACCGTAGCCATGGCCAGGCGTGCCAGGCGGTCTATAGGTCCGTCTCCTTGCAGGTATTCACAAATGTTCATGGGCTTCACCACGCGGCGGGGGTTTAAAAGGCTGCCTTCAGGCCAGGCCCTTCTTTTTCAGCAGTTGCCAGAGCTCGGCGTGGATCTCCTCGCGGGGCCGGAAGAGCCACTTGCCCTTGGTTCCGCGCACCACTTCCACCATGGGCCACTCCTCCTTCTTGGCAACCTTGCAATAGAGGGAGCGCACGCGCGCCAGGTATTTCACATCCTGCTCGTGAATGTCCTTCTTCTGGCCTGTTGAAGCACCGCGCAAGCCAGCTTGCTGGGAGCTGAAGCCGGGCGGCGCGTCAAAGAGAATGGTGATGTCAGGCTGGGGCATGCGAGCCTCCACTTCCTCCAGCCACTTCTCAACCTTGAACGCCTCCGCATCGTTCTTGGCTTTGGCAGCTTGGAAAATGTTCGAGTGGGTGTAGCGGTCGGCAACAATAATGACTCCTTGCGCCAGCTTCTTCTCGTAACTCTCCTTGAACTGGTAGCGGTCGAGCGCATAGAGCAGGCAGCCCACTTCCGGAGGAGTCGCTTCTTTGGGCCCGAACTCCCCGCGCAAATAGCGCGCAATCAAATCGCCGAACCTAGTGGCCTGGTAAGTGGGGAAGTGCACGTACTCCGCGCGCTTGCCCTCCCTCAGAAAGCGGTCAACTAGCATGAGTGCCTGGGTTTTCTTTCCTACAGCATCCACGCCTTCCAGAACAATGAGCTTTCCTTTCACCATAGGCCTACACCCCCGTGAGCGCCTGAAGAACCACACCCGCCACAGGTATTAAGAGGTTGTCATCGAGCTCCAACGGCAGGCTTTCCACCAGCGCCAGCAGAACAGAGTAGAAGAGCGCACTGGGAACTCCGAGGAACCACACGCTGGCCAAAAACCCGCCTGCAAAGAACGCCATGGTTCCGCGCGCAGTTTTAGAGGGGTTCCACGGGAGCTTGGTCCAACCGGCCTTTCCAATCAACGTAGCCAACCCGTCGCCCAGAGCCAGAATGCCCGCAACAGCGAGGGCGAAATTCAAAGTGGGAGAAAAGGAAAAGAGAAAGAGCACACCGCCCGCATACAACACGACTCCCCTGCCGGGCAGAGAGCCGGGCCGCTCGAAGCGCAACAGATATTGGTCGAGAATGGGCAAGCGCAAGCCGAGTGATTTTAGAGTGGAAATGAACAAGCCAGCACTCAGGAGCGAACCGAGGAAGATGAGTAGAATGTGCCGCTCGAGCAGCGCGCCCACTGCCACAAAAAAGAGGCCGAAGAGCACGTGAATGGCCTTCCGGCCGAACTCCAGCTCGTGCGAAATCCGCTGAACGGGCTCCCGGCCTTTTGTCCGGGCTCCGGCCGCACGCGCGAGTCTTCGCTCAACCACTCGCAGGAGCACCTCGCTAATGTGAACGAACAATACTCCAAGCGCCATGCCTCCGGCAACTTGCTCGAAGGTATGCACGCCTAAGTGCAGTCGGGACCAGGCGGTGAATAGTGCAAGTGGGAGGAAAAATAGGTTTGACCACTCGCCCCAAGAAGAGGCGGCAAAGACAAAAGCGGTTGCCGAGTGCTGGCTTGGGAATCCATAGTCGGAGGGACAGGAGTTGACACCGGTGCAGGGTCGGCCCTCGGCGTAAAAGTCCTTCAGCATGGGAGTGACTAGGAGGGATAGCACAAGTGCCAAGAGGAAAACACTCTTCTTTTTCATTAGGAGAAAGCCGAGAATGGTGAGGCCCGCAATGAGAAGCAGGGGCGGGTCGTTGAAGAGCGTGACCAGCCATTCAACAGCTTCAGTCTCGAAAGGCATGAGAGAAATCCGGAAAGAGCGTTTTTATTGCATTGCCCCCAAACTCTTTCCTTCAAATGCCTAGGTAGCTCAGCCTGGTAGAGCGCCAGACTCATACGAGCGCCCGAGCAACACTCGAGCGCACTCTCAGGTGCTCTGAGCGATCTGGATAACCGCCAAGCCCTTCGAGGGTTTGCGGGGCCGGAAGCCCGGGGTTCAAATCCCCGCCTAGGCACTCAATAAGCGGGGTGGGAACATGGAGGAGGTAGTCAAGTACGATCCGAACAAGGCCCACTACGTGGTGGCCACTGCTATTGTGATGAAGGATGGAAAGTACCTGATTGCCAAACGCTCGGCACGGGAGAAGGCGTTCCCCAGCAGGTGGACCGTGCCCGGTGGAAAACTGGAACTGAAAGAGTACTCCAACAAACCCGCAGACACCCCTGCAGGCCAGTGGTACAATGCACTGGAGAATCTGGTGAGGCGGGAAGTGAGAGAGGAAGTGGGATTGGAAATCAACAACATCCGCTACCTCACGAGCCTCGTGTTCGTGCGGCCGGACAAGGTACCCACACTTGTAGTGAGCCTGTTTGCCGAGCACGCCGAAGGGGAAGTGACTTTGTGCGAGGATTTGACCGAACACAAGTGGGTTTCCCTCGAGGAGGCCAAAGGGTATGATTTAATTGATGGCATTTATGAGGAGATGGAGATGGTCGGCCGCCACCTGAAGGGCGAAAAGCTCGGCGAGTGGACGGCTAGCAAGAAATGATATTTGAGGTGAATTACTGATGGTAGTCAAAAAGCACGGCGGAAAGCCCAAGAAAACGAGAAAGATACTCTTCTGGAAGAAATGGAGGAAGCGCTTCCTCGAGCGAAAGGTCGAAGAGAAGGGCTTCCGCGGTCGTGGACGCGGCGGGCGTGGCGGCGGCGGACAAGGAAGGCGCTAACTCAAGCCAGCGCTGCTTGCAAAAGGAACCAGCCCAGCACTAGCATGAGCAGGAAGCTCTTGTCGTGCCACAAGTCAGCTGCAGAGTAGTCCTTGGTAGGGTTACCCAGGTGCTCGACATTGTAAACGGTATAGTTGCCCCACTCGCCCAAGTGGAGCGGTAGCTCCTCAGTCATGCTGGCTGAATAAGCATAGAACGGCTTGATTAGAGCGAGAAAGAACTTGTTGATCTCGTTGTACAGGGCTAGTGCAGGCATCGCATGCTCACTGTAAGGGCGCGGGCTCCGCCTCGCTTATAAGACTTTCCCGCGCGCGAAGTCCTTGCTGCCCCCTCCCTTGGCTCCCAAACCCTTGAGAACCTCCAGAGCTGAATCGGGGCTCGAGGAGTTGCAGGCAACAGCCACAAATCCTGCTTCTCCGCGCACAATGGCAGTCACTCCCGCTTCCTTCGAGAGTGTGAGCACGAGTTTCTCAACTAGTGAAGTTTCCAGGGGAACCGAAGTTTCAATCCTCTTCTGCCCCTTCTGCTTGGCCTCGCTCAGCAAACGATAAGCAAGGTTCTCGGCCAGCAGTTCCTGCAATTTCTCAATCTTCTTCCCGCGCTCCTTCCACTCCTCAAAAAAGCGCTCGACTGTTTGGGGGAGTTTTTCGCGCGTGACGTTCAAAACCTTTGAAGTTTTCTCCAGGAGCTCGTCGCTCTCCTGCGAGTACTGCACAGCCGCCGGTCCCACTTTGAAGTACAACCTGATCACCCCGTCCTGCACTTGTTCTGTTCCTACAATCTTAATCAAACCGATGTCCTTCGTGTTCGAAACGTGCAAGCCTCCGCACGCCTCCGTGTCCCAGTCCTGAATGTTCACAATCCGAATGCGCTTGCCAATTGCCCCGCCTCCCTGGTAGAGCCGGAAGCCATAAACCTTTTCCGCTTCCCCACGGTCCCGCTCGCGCACGGTCACTGTTCGCGCCTCGCTCACCACATTGTTGGCCACTTGCTCGATCTCCCGCTTCTGCTCCGGAGAAAGGCGCGCATAGTGCGTAATGTCCAGGTGGGCGATGTTCTCCTCCTTCTTCGCACCAGCCTGCCAGGCTTGCGGGCCCAGAATTTTCCTGCAGGTGCCAGTGAGAAGGTGCGTGGCAGTGTGGTGCCTGCGCAAGCCCATCCTGCGCTCGCTATTCAGTTTGAGCTTCACAGTTTGGCCCACACTAATTTTGGAGGAGTCCTTCAGGTGGTGAATCACGAGAGCTCCCGCTTTCTCAGCAGCAAACACTTCGGTTTCATCGAGCCAGCCCTTGTCAGTGTCCTGCCCGCCGCCCTCGGGGTAAAATATAGTCTGGTCGAGCACAACCGCCTTGTCCTCCTTAGCGAGCACTTTCGCTTCCAGCTCCAGGAGCTCGGGGTCGTCGTAGTAGACGAGTTTGGTTGCAGCTAGGTCCTTGAATTTTGTGGGCTTCTTCTTCACCTCTTCCATGAGGTGCTTCTCGGCCACTTTTCTGTAGTAGTCGGTTGGAATCTCAATAGGCTTGCCCGCATCCCGTGCAGCTCGCTCCAGGAGTTCCGGAGTGACTCCCTGGCTTTCGTAGAGAGTAGTGAGCCTTTCAGCAGTGAGCTCCGCTTGTCCTTTGGCAATCACTTCCCTTGCCGCCCGCTTGGTCTTCTCCAAACTCTCGCCGTATTTGCGCTTCTCCGCTTCCAGAATCTTTTGAGCTGTGGGCAGGTTCTCCTTAAGTTCGGGAAAGAGGTCCTTCAACTCTTCAGCTTGCTTCACGAGCAAATCATAGAGCTCGAAATCGAAATTGTACTCGTTGATGAAACCAAAGGCGCGACGGGCGAGCACGCGCAAATTGTAACCTCCGGCAGTATTCGAGGGGAGCGCGCCATCAGTGAAAGCGAAGAGGAGCGCGCGGCTGTGGTCGGCAATGGCGTAAATAGCTTGGAGCGGGGCGATTGTTTTCTCCAGCTCTGGGAGGGAGATGCCGAGCAGTTTGGCAATCTTCTCCTTCTCCTCGCGCTGGTTGCGTACGGTTTCCACATCGAGAGTAGCAGAGAGGCGCGCGTACTTGTCAAAGAGCTCCTTGGGAACGCGGAGGCCGGTCTTGCTCTTCATCCACTCGATTTCCTTCGGGAAAACCGCATCGTAGACTGTTGAGTCTCCGGTGTGGTACCAGAGGAGGCGGTCGAAGCCCCAGCCAACGTCAATCACTTTCATCGGTAGGTCCTTCATTTCCGAGCCTGTTGGGCCTCCGTCGATGTAGTATTGCATGAACACGCTGTTCGCGAGCTCGCTCCCCTTGCTGAATGTTTCAATGCAAGGGCCGAAAGCGGAGAAGTCCGGCATGTTCCACACGTCCTCCCCGTAAACGATCTCTTCCTTGGGAATGCCCAGCACTTCCCGGAAGTATTCGTAATTGTACTGCATGCACTCGTCCTTCCAGTAGCCCTCTTTGGGGGGGTTGAACGCGTGCTGGCCTGCCATCATGAAACAGCTCATGTGCCGGCCGGTCACGCCGATGTTCGCCACGTCCCCGAACCGGAGGCACATCTGCGGAACTATCAGGGGGTTGGCTGGGTATTCGAAAACAATCCTGCCTTCCTCAAGCCTTTGGAAGTCGACAATCGAGGCTATTGTGAAATACAAATCGTCACGCCAGCGGGAAAGAACCGGGTAGCGGTTGATTACGGCATGCCCGCGCTTTTCGAAAAACTCCGCATACTTGTTCCAGAAATCGGAGTAGCGCATCCTGCGGGGGGTCTCGCGGAAGAAGGAATAGGGCGTGTGGGAAGGGTCCCCGCAGTCCTCCTTGCCCAGGCTCCAATAGCCCTTTCCGCACTTGGGGCAGATGCTGCGCGTGAATCCCTCGCGCTTGAACAGTTCCACTTCATAGTAGCGCTTCGGGTCCTTGGCAAAGTCCTGCCTCAACTTCTCCTTGGTCCAGACCATGGAAATCGCTTGCTAGAACGAGCAGAGTCAATTAACCCAGTTGGAAGCTTAAAACCGCTTCGCTCGAGAGAAAAGAAAAGAAGCGAGAGGGCCGGGGGAAAACCCCCGGCCGGAAACACACAATGGGAGTTTAGCTGCTCCTCGCGACCTCATAGAGGGCGCGCAGAGCCACAATTCCAGCCGCAGGCGCGACGAACGTCACAACGTTCGCCATTATGGCGGGGAAGTATCCGCCGATGCCCGGGATGGCAGACAGCACTGAGCTCAGGCTGCTCGCGGCAATGACGAACGTAATGGCCGAAACGAGGAAGAGTACAACCTCGCGGTCACTTACGTTCAGCAGACCCACGATAACGCCTAGCACGCCCAACGCCAGCACTGTAGTTGCATTCGCGCCAGTCCAAACTGCGGCGAGAACCGCAATCACAAGACCAATCACGAACGACCAAGCACCAATGGTGGGCCACATGTTCGCAGCTTTCTTAGGCATTCTCAACATTCACCTCTGTCTTTTTCCCCGCCCGCGCGGGGCGGGGCGGTGGGTTTCACTAGCTCCCACTCAAGGACGGTTTAAATACCCCACCCTCCCCCCGACAGGCGACGAAACCACCTGCCAGTGGTAGTTAAAAGAAAAGTGAGTAGGCGGCGGGCCGTACCCCGCTTTCTGTTGTCCGCGGCATTGGACTAAGCGTCCACAAGGGACTTGCACCCGTGCGCGGAGCCGTTTCATCCCGTCCTCCCTTCTTCGTTCGCGCTTGCGCGCTCATGACTCCAGGAGGCGGGTCTCGTTTCTGCTCCCCGCGCGCCACCTTAAGTGACCGGCCTTGCGACCGTTCCGCACTACTTTCGCAGTGGGGTGAGCGGAGGTTCCTCAGCGCCCCGCCTGTTACGGCAAAGGCACCGTCAGCCGCGCACCCACCACCTACTCGTAAGAAGGGTGCCCGACCGGCTTTAAGTGGTTTTCCACTGGCAGGCGATGGAGTTAAAAAGCGCCGTTCGAGCGCCAGGCATGGCAACTATCGGCGTGGACTGCAGCGGCAAAGTGGACTCGCTGCCGATGTACATGGTTGCAGTAAAAGGCGGCGATGCGCGTATAGTCCTCGTCCGTCGAATACCCGGCCACATCAAGAGATGGAATCCGGAATGGAAGTTCCTTGCCCACGCTTGCTACGCGTTCAAAGCAGTCCGCCCGCTCTTCCGCAGGAACCCCTTGGACACGGTACTGATTGACCGGGACTTTGACTATGCTGGAATCAACAAGACGCGAGCATACCTCGAGCGGCTGCTCCAAGCCTACTTCTCACTGCCTGGAAGGAGCCTCGTCGAGGTAGGCGATGACTACGACCGACCCGTATACGCCGCTGATATGCTGAGCCGGCTCGCGCGGAAGGGGAAAACGAAAATAAGTCTTCACGACCCGAGCATCGAAGGAGAACTCGAACTGCTAAGCAAATACTAAACAAAAAGATGCTGGGGGGTCTCATTCCGGCACCGGCGCTACCCCGAAGGGGCGGTGAACCGATGCTATGTCAACCCCAATGCAAGGTCACGGTCCGAAGACCGCGGCAAAAAGGTTGTTATTGTCCGCTTCTTAAGAGTATCGAAATGCCCGAACCCCGCCTGGAACTGGAAATCTCAACACAAACCGCACTAGCACTTTTGGGGGAAGAGCGGGAGCTGGAGCTTACAGTCAAGCCCTACGCGGGCCTCCGGGCGTCGGCGCAGTTGGCGAATGGAAAAATATTCTTCAAAGCGAGTGAGGGATGGCAGTACGCGCCAGAGGAAGCGAGAGTGGGCCTGGCGCTGGACTTGTTCCTCCGCATTTTCCGCAAGAAACCAACAGAACGGCACCAACCCTACTTGCAAGCCTACCGCGCATTCAGCTCCAGAGAGAGCGCCGCATTGCTGCACGAATCACTACGCCAAATGAAGGGCCGGGCCAGCGGAACCACTCCAAAAGGAAACTGCTACAATTTGGAGCACGAACTGGACATGCTCCTAATTGAGTACGCGGATGTTTTCTCCGGGCTTTCCACCAAGCCGAAAACCGCGTGGAGCCGGGAGCACTCCAGAGCAAGGCTGGGTTTCCATGATTCCGCTTTCAACACGCTGGTGGTTTCAAAAGCATTAGACTCTCCGCACGTGCCTGCTTTTGTAATGAGGTACGTGCTCTACCACGAGCTCCTGCATGTCAAGCACAAAGTGCTCTACGAACGCGGGGAAAGCTTGAGAAGAACCGTGCACCCGAGAGCGTTCAAGCAGGACGAGAGGAAGTTCAGGGAGTATGCGCAGGCAATAGCGTGGCTCAGGCGAAACCGTCTCTAAAAGTTATGCCTTCACGCCGAGCAAGCCCTGCAGTTGGGAGAAAAACGCCTGCAGAGCCTTCGAGAGCTCGCTGAAGAATTGCTGGATGAAATCGGTTCCGGAGGCCGGAGCTGCGGTTGGAGAAACGCTCGCAAAGAGGGAGGGCTCGGGAGTTGGAGTGGCCAGTGAAGTATTGGAATTGTAGTACGCGTTGAGGCGACCGTTCAGCAAAAGGGCAATTTCACTCAGCGTGGACTCGTTGGCAAAGAAAAGAACGGTTTGGTTGGAATTCTTGATCGGGCACTCGAGGGAATAGTTCCAGCCCGTTGCGTTCGCCTTCACAAACGCATTCACTTTGTCCTCGAACTTCCCGTGGCAGGAATCGTAATCAGTGGAGAATTGGTGAACGGGACAGTTGGAGTCCGCCAAGAGGTGCGCGAAGATTTCAGTTCTATTTTGGGTTAGGAATTCTTCGGCTTTTTGCATGGCCGCGCACTCTGGGGAGTTCGGCCCTCCCTCGCAGTGGTGGTAGTAAGCGCTGGGGGTTTGGTTCTTGTCAGCCAGACAACAATCCAACTGCGGGTAGCCCGCTTGGTTGCAGATGAATTGGTGAGTAGCACAACTCCAAGCGGAGAGTGGCAAGGAAAGAACCGCGAATGCAAAGAGTGCGAGCAGGGGTTTGTTCATGGAGGAGAGCTAGCGCTCGCGGGGAATAAAAAATGGCGCATGAACACGAGCAGGAATCACT
>Ga0315294_10008209_pt1 | contig 11481 bp, 9 predicted proteins | sample YL17G13_40_MG_FD_203626 | JGI IMG/M metagenome (GOLD analysis project Ga0315294, IMG submission 203626) | Sediment microbial communities from Yellowstone Lake, YNP, Wyoming, USA - YL17G13_40 | ecosystem: Environmental > Aquatic > Freshwater > Lake > Sediment | place: USA: Wyoming | collected... | reverse complement strand
TGGCAAAGCGATCACTGAATTCAGCGAGCTGAGCAAACGTAAAGTCACGCCTGATATCACCCTCCGCCGCGAGCCAACGGACGGCTACATGCTCACCTCGGCCGACGATTATGGCCTGGTCGATGGCAATGCTTGCTATATTTAAACTGCTATCAGCAACTACATCGGCATGACCCCGCGTCAATTCCTGAGCCAAATCACGCCAAGAAAATGACGCATAGGTATCGTCATAACGCTGGAGATTCGGCTGGACTCCACCCTCCAGTCGCTGCTTCTTGATGACAGGTAGATTCCTCATCCAGACACCACCAAGTCATAAGTTTGCCCACTAAGACACTCATAGTTGGATTTCCAACTACAAGAATCTTTGACTCTGGAGGTGCAAGAATCGGACCTGAAGGGTGAACCCAGCAGTAAGTCATCTTCGAAGCGGATTTACCGACGGCGTTAGCTCTTTGTAAGCTCACAACTTGAGGTCTTCTCCAGAGACCTATTCGGATCTCTGGAATAGAAAATCTCTCGAGTGCTCAACCTGTTTCCGAAAAATGAGAGCTTTTTCAATGTCGAACGAGTTTCTATTCTCGCTCCTTCTTTTCGGAATACAATTGAAGTTTCAGTGCGATCGATCTCAAACTCTCTGAAAGTAGAGCTAACTGTCGCACTCCGAGTGATCGTCCAAGAGCCGCCACTAACGGATTGATGAGCTGTTTCTGCGCCGTCAACCAGGAAACGTTCTCCATTGACTGAAAGCAGGTAGCAATCTGTGAAGTTTAGATCCATTTGTATCGCCTGTAGGTCATCGCACGTTCCTTCCCACCGACCTCGGAGTTCCGGACATCCAGCGAAGGATTGGTCGGCTAGTGCTACCAAGAGCGTAAAGATAATTGCTGCTATTTGAGTGTTATGCATCGGGAGCCCCTTATTATCGGCACCAATTTGACGTACCATCGCAAAAGCATCTGGGGTCCGAGCACTCTCTACCAGTGGGACAAAAACCGTAACAATCTCGAGCAACGGAAAGCTGTGAGAATGACATTTCGTTGGGGTGCACCCACCTAAATGCCGTGCAATTGTAGCCGCGTTTGATCGTTTCTTCGGGCGACAAATTTTCGACAACGACAGTTCGATATTCCAAGACGCCTTTTTCAGGAGCGGGGACTAAGAAAACACCCGTTCCGATCACTATTGTCTCGTCTTTGGCGAGGAGTCCTGCTGATTTCGTGGTGGTCTGGTTTTTACCGCAGCATGACATTTGGAGGCCTCGTAGAAATTATTTGTGCACAAAAAACACTACATAACTTCAAGTAATCTGTCAACGAACGGTGCTGTGCTTATACTGGACGAGCGGGTTGGCCATTTGCGTGACTGCTCGGCGCATTTACCGCTTCACAGGCTGCACTAATCTGCAGGCGCCGAATAAAACAGGACTCGCCACCTTCTACGTTAAAGTTGGTGTTATAGATCTTGAAAGTCCGCATTTTCTCCGCACCATCTTCGTAGTTTGTAAACTGGAATCCTTTTTTTATTTCGGGCCTAAGCGTGATGTCTCGTCTGTATGGTGAATCTGGAGCAAACACACCCGCCCAGCGCACGCGATGACTGCGAGGAGTGCGTTCGGAGCTGTATAAGTGCGATCAAATTCTCAATAAATGCGGACGGCGTGAATGCGAGTTAACTGGTTCCGTTTGCCCACGGATTTTTGAGCACCAGCTTTACGTCGTCACCCAAAACTATGAAGCATGGATCACAAGTCGCTCGTTTGATAATGGGCCTCTGTCTATGTATTCGATGTAAACTGCTCCCATTAACTGGGGATCGAGTAATCTGATTTCGTTTCCCATCAGAGCGAGTTTGAGCCATAACAACTGCCGATAAATCGGCAGAGGAAGTTATGTGCCCACTTTGCAAAGATCATAAGAGTCGCGTTGTAAAAGATGGATTTTTTCCAAGATCTGTTGGTCATATAAAGCGAGTCCAGAGGTATCGCTGTCGTGCCAGTAAGCGCAAATTCTCGTCGCAAACCAGTGCTTTAACCTACTGTGCACGCACGCCCCATTTGACCCAAAAAGTCATGCGTCTACTCATGGAAGGAGTCTCTCAGAGGGACTGTGCACGCTCTCTGCGATGCACGCAAACAACCGTCGCTAATAAATTAGTACGGCTCAGCGCAAGGACTCAGATGCATCTATCAGCGCGTTCATCTAATGACATTGCTAAGTCCGCGCCGATAGAAACAGTCATATTTGATGAAATGGAAACGTTCGAGCATTCAAGGTGCAAACCTATCGCGATCGCAATTGCAGTGAACGCAGCTAATCGGCGCGTCATTGCAGCCGAGGTCGCGGTTATGTCTGCAAAGGGAAAACTTGCGCCTATAGCGCGAAAACGCTTCGGCAAAAGGCAGGATGATCGGCCCGAAACTATGCGCCGAGTCCTCAGTGAAGTGCAGCGACTTTGCCCGCAAGTAACCTTGCTAAAGTCGGATAAATGCCCGCGTTACCCTGGTTACGTGAAGAAAATATTTGGAAAAAAACTGAAGCTTGAAACCTATACGTACCGCCATCACCAGTTAACGAGGGCAGTTTATAGTGGCTAAATTTCAATCCCACTCTGATCTCTATTTTGGAAAATCAGCACATGTGCAGGTACGCGTTTGGCAGATTTGATCCAAACTCCCAAACTGGTCGTTGTCCCCACCATCTGATTGAATCGATGTAACCTATAGCCAGGTATCTGTGGATAAACATGATGGAGTCCATGCAGATCAAATCCGAGAAAAATCCACTTGGAGATCCATGGCGGAAAGAGCACCGAGCGGGTAAAGACATCTTGCTCTGCCGTTTTCATCGGGCGAACGACCGCATTGCCAGCAAACTTCTGTGGGATATGGCTGTGCTGGCTCAGTAATATTGGATCCATCACCGTGAGGTGGAGTAGCAGAGCCAGCCCTGCGTGCTTTAGTACCCAGGGCCCCGCGACGAGATATATGACTGAGAGCGTCAGAATATTAATGGCGAAGCTAACTTGCCGTCGTGGATACCATCGCCTGAGTTGACTCAGATTCCAGAAAATTGTTAAGCGGTAGGCCACGGAAAATACGGGGATCCACCATTTCCAGCAGCTATTGAAGATCATACGCTCATAGCGTCCTATCGGCCGTGGCACAATCCCTCGCGTTGTAGGGTCGCGATCGCGCCATCCGGTCCACAGATGATGTCCGTGATGCACGACGCGCCAAGTCTCAAAAGGCATGAGGCAGAAAATTCCAGCCAGATGACCAAGGGCGATATCTAGGTAGCGAATGCCTGAAAATGTCTTATGGCCACATTCGTGAAGAATCGCAAACCACTGCGTAATGGCTAGTGCAAATAGGACCTGTCCGCCGATCCATACCGGCCAAGTTTTGCTAAATGATGTCCAAATACCGATGACGCTAAGTCCCGCAGCCATCATGGTGTAAGAAAGTGCATGCCCCTTGGTAGCTGCTAACAGTCCGGCATTCACGATTGACCTCTCCAGATGTGGCGGTTATCCTGACGCGACTTTAGCGGAATTAATACTATGACTTCAAGTATTGCCATTGGCGTTATTTGTGTAATTGCGTTCACGGCAGCCGGAATATGTCACACGATATGGCTGCGAAGCCGTATTTTTCTGCGCTTGGCACTGCCTATAGATGGCGGTCGCTTGTTCCGAGGGCGTCATGTCTTTGGCGCAAACAAGACTCTGGCTGGTTTTGTTGTGATGCCACCAGCTTCGGCTGTTGCCTTTGCTGGCCTTGGTATCGCAGCGCCAAGTGTGCTGGATGCTGCTGGCTGGCAGACTGATTTCCGCAGCTTGTCGCGAATCGGATTCGCAGCTGGGCTGGCTTATATGCTGGGCGAACTACCCAACTCCTTTATCAAGCGCCGGCTGGGTATTGCGCCAGGAGCGACCGGAAGGGGTAAAGTTGGCGCTGCGTTTGGGGTTATAGATCAGATTGACTCGATCCTTGCTGCACTGCTCTTAATTCATTTGTTACTTCCATTTGACTGGCTTGCTTGGGCTACGGCACTCAGCCTGGGCTTGATGGTTCATATAGTATTTAATGCAGCACTAGTTAGGTTAGGGATCAAGTCTACTGGCTATTGTGTGAGATTAGCAGATGCCGGGCCTGAATGCGGCGGTAAGGCTAATGGACTGGCGAGGCTCATCAGGCAGGGGCTACCCGTGCCAGACGGCTTTGTAATCTTGCCCCGTGCATTCAAGGAGTCAGGACGAATACGGCAAGACGTGATAAGCGAACTTACTAAGATACTTCGTCCTCTTGGTACCGAGGTCATAGTGCGCAGCTCTGCCCTTGGTGAGGACTCGGCTAATGCCTCATTTGCTGGGATCCTATCTTCACACCGTTGCTCCAATGATATAGAAGCTGTCTTGGCGACAATCGAGACCTGTCGCCAAAGTCTTAATAGTAAGCATTCAATAGAATATCAACGCTTGCATGGTCAACTCGACGGACTTGGCATCGTCGTGCAAACCTATATTACGCCGATGGCTGCGGGTGTGGCATTTACTCGCTCGCCAGTCGCATTTGACCTGGCGGGTGATCCAGCAGAATGGATGCTCATCGAAGCTGTCGCAGGTGATAACGCTAAGCTAGTCGATGGCAGCGCTACCCCGGCGAGGGCTGCCTTTCATGAAAGGCACGGTATACGTGAACTCGAAGGCAATCTCCCTCTGCCAACGGCCATCTTTGATGAGGTGATCCGGCTGCTTCTAGTGATCGGCGACGACGGTCCACGCGATGTCGAGTGGGTCGTTGATCTGCATGGTGAGCCCTGGATCGTACAATCCCGACCGATCACGCGAGACTCAGCTCGACCTATGGTGGTGTGGAGCAATGCCAATATCGCCGAAAACTACCCAAGCCCAGCCAGCACTTTGCAATACTCGATCGTTAGATCTGGTTACTACCACTACTTCCGGAAGATGGCCCTGCTGATCGGTATGCCTCGTCGTCGCGTGCGGGCTACGGATCACGTGCTTCGAGATGTAGTGGGGCTCCATGGTGCGCGTCTATATTTTAATCTATCCAATATTTATCGCCTGTGCGCGGAGTTGCCTTATGCAAGTGCCGTATGCACGGCTTTCGATCAGTTCATGGGCGTAAGCCCAGATGTACGGGCAAAAGCAGCGGTCGAAGATAGGCCGAGCGACTTTTTCTCGGCTTTAAAGATCGGGTTCTTGTCGATGTTCGCTTGGTGGATGTTGCCATTTCGCGTTAGCCGTTTTGAGCGATTGGTCGACCTATATTGTCAGCAGGAACTGCCTGAGCATGAGGTTGCAGTTTGGCCGGTCCGAGAGTTTCTCAATATCCGCTTCAACAAGTGGTGGCTTATATCAGTCGGTGATTTATGCACCATGGTTGACTCGGCACTTGTGCGTTTACTCCTGAAGCGATGGGGGCAGGCAGAGCTAGAGGTGGACCTATTGGCTGGTATTCCAAATTTGGTGAGTGCACGTCCAGGTAAGGAAATCTGGGCATTGACTGAGCTAGTTCGGAATGGACTAGCGATCGACTCTCCGGAGATGACTGCGAGGATCAATCGCTATGCAAACGACTATGGATTTCGCTGCTCCGAGGAGTTAATGCTAAGCTCGCCGAGTCTCATGGCTGATGACGTCACCGCGATGATCGAGTCTTATTTAGGTGCAGAGGTTGAAGACCCAGCTCGAATTGAACGTCGCCAGCGACAGGTATTTGAGCGAGCTTGGAAGCGCCTTTCAGGCCTAGGGCTGTTTCGCGCTGCTGTAGTTCGGTACTTTGTGCGCGCAACGCGTAAGGCTGTTTCTCTGCGTGAGCGTGCGCGCTTCCAGCAGGCTAGACTCTATAAGCGTTTCGGTGCTCATTTAGTCACACTCGGCAACGCACTTACTACAGGTAGGCAGATACAAAGACCCGATGATCTCCTTCATCTTGATCATGACGAGTTGCTAAATTTGGTCGAAACGAGGCGGCCAGTCGACGTGGCAAAGCGACGCGCCGAATTTGAACAGGAGGCGGCGCTGCAGCCCTCCGAGCATTTCGTCCTACCTCAGGGTGCAAAGTATTGCGCCCCGCCTAAGGAGTATCTTCGTGCCGGCGCGAGCGTAAATAATTTGGTGGGGACACCGGCTGCTGGGGGGCACACCTCAGGTAGCGCCTTAGTAACACACCGCATCCGCGAGCTCAACGGAGCTAGAAGTGTCGTAGTCACTAGTCAAACAGACCCAGGATGGGCTCCTTATATGCCTTTGATCAAGGGGTTGGTTGTTGAGCGCGGCGGCTTACTGTCGCATGGCGCGATCATCGCAAGGGAATACGGTATACCAGCTGTAATCGGGGTTAGCCATGCAACCGAGCTCATCGCCAACGGCACCGACATCGAAGTGGATGGCGACCGTGGTCTCGTATACACGCGAATTATCCAATTGGATTCATGAGCGCTACGGCATAGCCTACGTGCTCTTTGACATTTATCTGCTCACGGCTGTCGCAGCGCATGACGTTAAACTACTGTACGGCTCAACGTTGGTGATGATTTGGGGTATGGGACTCGCTCTGCGCCTGCTAGACGATATCATGTCAGTCGAAACTGACCGCAGAAAACACCCGCAGCGGACACTTTGTCGCTCTACCAATCTGGCAGCTTTTCAACAGACATATTTAATTCTTGCCATTTCTATCAGCATAGTCCTGCCACTTGGGCCAACAATTGCGTGGGTTGTACTTAACGTGCTGCTGATCGCAAGCTACCGCACACCATCGTCTCACCGAGTTTGGCTGATACTACTTAAGTACCCAGCCATCGTTGCGATTCTTGCCTGGAGACTAAGCCTCCCGGTGCTTGGTGCCTTGATAGCAGCACTCTACCTTAATGAAATCTTACATGATGATGTTTGGCTTGGCCGGCATGCCAAACCCGGTACTCATATATTCCGTCACGCCATATTTATCATAGAGGGGGTGATCTTTTGGACTTTGAAAGTGAGCTAAAATGTTACAATTGTAACTCGCAGGAATCGACACTGTTTATGACTGCGGTTGATGACTATACTGGTCGTCCCGGCTCATACTCCTACGTTAAATGCTCAGACTGCAGCATCGTTTATCAAAGCCCGCGTCTATGTATGTCGGATGTGCGTGGATTTTATGACGACGCCTACCTGTCACACCAAAAAAAGCTAGACTTTGGCTTACTGACACCCGCAGTTAATTGGGCTTTATCTGGTCACGATCGCCGCAAAGCCCAACTGATCACCCGTAATATTCGCCTCAACGCAGATAGTCGCGTGCTTGATGTGGGCTGCGCACGAGCGACATTTCTAAAGCATATACGTGACCGCTTTGGAGCTGCGGTGAGCGGAGTTGATTTCAAAGACATGCGCCAAGTTACGGATTTCGAGAATATCGACTTTCGCCATGGTCTCTTTTACGACCAAGACTTTGGCACTAAGACTTTCGATGTGATCACCATGTGGCATTTTCTCGAGCATTGTTACGATCCAGCGAGGTCACTCGCAACGGCGCGTGAACTTCTTGCGGCAAACGGCATCGTTGTGATCGAAGTACCAGATTTGGACAGCATCAGTTTTAAGCTGTTCGGCAAACATTGGCCAGGTGTGCAAGCGCCTCAACATACGGTGCTGTTCGATCGGCAGAGTTTGCGCAGCTTGATTGAGAAGAGCGGTCTTGCGATCATCGAGACTCTGCCTTGGGGATCATTTCCACCGTTTTTCTACTTCTACATGGGCACCGCATTTAAGTTAAATAAGGGCCGCGGATTTGATGTACGGCGGCATCTTCCGTCGTATTTTGCAACTCAGGCTCTAAGTTGGCCGATATTTACAGCACTGAGCAAACGTAATCTGGCTATGCAGGCGGTTATATGCAAAAGGGCATAGTTCAATTTGCCGTTGGCTTCACGCTTTTTAGTATAGCCGCGACGCTTTCCGGATTCGCATACCTCATCACGACTGGACGAAGTGTTAATTTCTGCCGTCACTATATCATTCGACCGCTAGTGAGACTTGCACTCGCAGTTCACGGTATTCGTCTTGAGGTAGATGTGGACTTATGGCAGCAACGACCAGCATTTTTTATGTTTAACCACCATTCTAATCTCGACATATTCTTGATTGCAGCTCTTGATTTGCCGCCTTCCCGTAGCTTTTTCTCAACCGAGATGCCGAAACATGGACCTATGATGCTTGCCGCTCACGCGATCGGCGCTTTTCTCATAGCGCCACAGCACCGTCACAACTCACGAGTTCAATGCTTCAAACGCGCTGAAACAGTGCTACGGCATACAGGTGAATCAATCATCGCGTCACCAGAGGGCGCGCGCTACATAGACAGGGAGATTGGACCGTTCAATAAAGGAGTGTTTCACCTCGCACTGCAACTTCAGTACCCTATAATCCCACTTTTGTTCGAGATCCCACCAGAGGCAAATGCGAAAATGTCCTACTTCTTTAAGCCTGCCAACGTCAGAATACGGGCACTAAAAACTATCGAGACCCTGAATCTAGATGAGTCTGATATTGCCGCGCTGCGAGATGGTACACGACAAGTTTATCAAGAGGCCATGGCCAGTAGCGGGATCCAAAGTAAAAATTCACCATCAATCAACGTTGATGATAGTAGGCGTAGATCGACCCGCCCACGATTTATAGCATCAAGATAAAAAGCTGGCCAGATTGCGCTAAGACCTAGCCATGCCATAGAAGTTGGGACCTGGTCGAGTATGACTACCATCACCATAAGTAGAGCAGCCACTAAATTAACTATATATAGCAGTAGAAGCGTTTTTGTTTGGCCTAGCCACGACTGCAAGGTAAGAATGCAGCGGGCCTGATCTGCATCCATGTCTTTAAAATCGCAGGCAACCGAATTGACAAACATGCGCAGGAATACAAATATGCCGAGCCACATGCTTTCAATGAAGTTCCACCGAGAAAAGTAAAGCATGCCAAAGGGCACTAGAGCTGCCCAACATCCGGAAGTATATATGGCTTTTAGAAATGGAATATCCTTAGGAGCTCGGACCCTGCCGGGAATGAGTGGGCGTGCATAGTAAAATGTTGAGAGTGGAAAAAGCAGGGAGACTAAAGCAGTCGAAATCGAGATCAGACAGCAGACAGCAAACACGAGAAGAAAGCAACCAATCGTGATGGCTACATTTATACTACGGTGACTGTTTAGTCGCTCTGCTAAATAGTCAATCCGGTAACTGGCAAATACAATCAAAAAGTTAATCGCGACAAAGGCGGGAGCAACTTTGCCTATTAGCGCTGTGGAGACGAGTGCAGCTACGCCGGCCCCTGAACCGGCTATGCAGATGCCATGAGCGCCAATTGCTGATATGACCCGACTCCCGATGTTCAATGGCAGAACTAAAGGCTTAGGAATATAAGTTTCGAAACTACGAGTCCACATTCGGTGACATCTCAAATTCTATTAGTGTCGTCACGTAGGTAAACTGTAGCATCGAGATGGATAATGTGGCGAAGATAAAAAGCTCTGAAAGGTGTGCTTGGGAAGTACGCATCTCTATCAATCGCGCGCGGGTCTACCGCAGTGCCTTTGGCCTGGGTAGTTCGATGGCAATCATGTCGCGATAGAGTGAACGTGCGAGTTGGTAACTGCGAAACGATTTCATAATCAGGTCCTTTCAGGAAAAAAACAGTTCACGAGTAGTGGCTGTTTTTTTTCTGGAAGGACCTGAATAGATTGTAAGGGATATTAATAATATGTTTAGTCAGAAATCAGAAATCAGAAATCAGAAATCAGAAATCAGAAATCGGAAATCGGAAATCGGGCATGAACGCAATACACGAGAAAACGCGTCTCCCGGACTTTTGATTAAGACCGGGAGACGCGTTTTCAGGCAGCTGCACTAAAACAGAACCAAGTTTTAGTACAATAGACCAATTTGAATGCCGTACATGCCAGCACCTTTACCGCCAAAACCACCTAGCACAGGGCGGTAGCTCGCAGCGACATACATGGATGTGTCAGCGGTGCGCATGATGGAATAACCAACGTTGGCTCCGACGGTGAAACCAGACATAACGCGTGCGCGCTGCTCAGCTGTAGTGGCTTGATGGAAAAATCCATAACCAACGTCTAGACCCACGAACGGGGCCTGTTTGCTATTTGTTAGGTAGTAATCGAGGCCTAAACCAGCACTAGCACTGAAAGCTTGCTTAACACCTGGCCCTACGTTGAATTCTGAGAACATGCGGGGAGCTAGTTGATCCCTTTCCCAGACATAGGCTAATTCAAAGTTATAAAGCATTTTTGTTGTGTTGAAACCGTAGGTCCAGGTTGGGCCAAAGGCCACCTGTACGCGTTTAACCGTTTCCTGACGGGCGGTGCCAGACTTAACTTCTGCAGCAGTTACGTCATCTACAGTAGCTGCTTTAGTTGCCGCCTCTTCTTTCAGTACAGATTTCACCAGACGAGCGGTGCCGAGATCTAACTCGTTCTCGCTGGCTACTTTGAAGTTATCTTCGTATGTCTCTCCGCTTTTAGCTTGTTTCTCAAGACCCAATATAAAACCGTTACCGACAGCAGTAATCGTGGGGCTGAAGGTGAGATCAGCAGCAGCCTTATTATCGCTGACTACGCGATACTTGGCCTGCTTGAGAGACATTTTGATCAACTCTTCATAGGTCTGCAAAACCCGGTCACTGACACCGATTCCCTTCGCGGGAAGCACAACTGCGGTCGCAGCTAATAATGACGATGACAGAAAAACTGTACTCAAGACACATAGCACAGCGCGGAATAGGCGCCTAAACGGACGTCCGATCGTATTCATAATACCCCCACTAAAGTCATTCTCGAATTGAACTTCGTGATCTAATTTAGAAGGTTATACCGAAAACGATCAGCTGTGCCATTGCCAAATTTAGTAGTTCCATTGAGCCTGCAGCCTAGCCAAACGGCCGTGCTCGCGTTGCGTCAACACCTTCGGATTCGTTCGTGTTGAATCGACGTACATCGCTGTCAGCTCAAAAGCCTTGTTGAGTTGCCACTCAACACCAACTTCAGACTCATCCACTTCGTAACGGATGGCATTAACATCATGCTTGCGTCCGCCGCGATAAGTTTGGCGACGCACAAATGGTATGACATCGTCATACTTATAACTCACTAGAACGTAACCACCTGCAAGGGCTTTGTCCTCAACGATATTAGGCCCAATATTGTACTCGGGACCCTTACCGATAGTGTACTCTGCCTGAACACCAAACGGCTGCGGATAATAAATCAAAGAAGCGGCCACGCGTTGATCAAGAACCTCAGTCAAGCCGCCAGTACCGTCTTTTTTGGTCACTACATATTTACCGCTGTAACCTTGAATACTGGCCTCGAGGATCTGCTCACCAAAAATTTGGAATGGATAGGTCAAACGCGAGACGGTATGAACCGTGCGATTGGCTTCAGGTTGG
>Ga0315294_10008208_pt1 | contig 11481 bp, 23 predicted proteins | sample YL17G13_40_MG_FD_203626 | JGI IMG/M metagenome (GOLD analysis project Ga0315294, IMG submission 203626) | Sediment microbial communities from Yellowstone Lake, YNP, Wyoming, USA - YL17G13_40 | ecosystem: Environmental > Aquatic > Freshwater > Lake > Sediment | place: USA: Wyoming | collected... | reverse complement strand
GGAATAAGCCAAAAAATATGGGAAACGGCACAAAAATACAAGAAAGAGCATCCCTACAACAGGAAAGAGTTTGAAAAGACGATGAAGGCAATTGGTTTTTTGAAATGATCAGAGTAATCGGGATCTCTGGAGCCCCTGTAGTTCAATGGTAGAAGATCGGTTTCTTACACCGAGGACGCGAGTTCGAATCTCGCCGGGGGCACCAAAGATTCCGAGGAATGTATGCCAGAAAAAGACCTGAGTCCGGAAGAGCAGATCAAGCGATTCGGCGAACACATGACGGAGTTCGCTCGTCTTCAGAAGATGGAAGAAGAGGTTGAGAATCTGATTCACGCTTATCATACCGAGGGAGTGAAGAGCGAGATGTTTTTGTCTTCCCTCGAACGTCTTGAACTTTTCATTGTTTAGCGATTGGCCCGCGTGAGGCAATTGGTAGACCTCGTTGACTTAAAATCAACGGCCTTGGGAGTTCGAGTCTCCCCGTGGGCACTATGAAAAAACTAGGGAAAATAATAAAAGAAAAGAAGTGGTGCAAGGCCGCAGCCAAGCTGCAAGTTGTAAATCTGTTGAACGCTCATCCCGGAATGGATCAATTGGATATTGCGGATAGTATGGGAACGTCGCTGTGGTTTGCCGGTGAGGTGTGCGACGAGTTGTTGAAAGAGGGGAAGATCAGGAAAACTGATTACTGATTAAGGAAGAATGTATGGACTCCGATGTCCTGTCTCGCAGCTTCGAAAAGATCGGCGCTCGCGTGCAGATCGTTCCGACGAATCCCCCCATTCGTCCACGGCTTTTGGCATGCGGAAATCGTCCACCGGCCAGAGGATTTTCCGTTGAAGTTAAAAACGACTCCCGAGGACGGTTCTTTGAAATTCGAACTACGAGAGGGATTAAATTTACCACAACGGAAGGTCCGCCAAATAGTGAAAGCTTTTTATTGTTTGTGAAAACAAAGAAAGGTACGTATCCGTTTTCCTGTGGTAACCACAAGGGGGCGTACTGTGTTCATGAGTTTCCGGAGCTGAATTGTAAAATAAAATTAGTAAAATAGTGTTTGATTTTTATATTATGGGGTGGTAAGATAATCGTGGGCAAAGGGTTGGGCCGTGTTGGAGGGTTGCCCATGATGGAAGTTAAAAATCCGTTGGACGGACGGGCGGTCGTAAGCCGCGTTGGCGGTGTCGCTCACGCTTGCGGCGATTGCGGTAGCTCGCTGTTCTTCAAGAATTGTGTGGCCGTCTGCATCGAGCCAGCGCGTGTTCACCCGAAATTCGGATACTTCTGCAACGAAGATCACGCCTGTCACTATGTCGAAAGCCACGATCTTCCCGAAAAACCAATCGAGGAAGAAAGTGAAGAAGACGAGTGACAATTAAAAAATTTATAGTATAATGCACGCAAAGAGGGCATAACGGGGTGCCCTCTTTTTGTTGACGGGGGCGTGCCATGGACTCCCTTGATATTATCATTTCCTACAAAGCCCTTCTCGCCGTTATTCTGGCTTGTGGAATCTTTATTCTGCTGGACAACAAAAGAAACCCCAAGAAGTAAATGCGGATCAGCCAACGCGGACTCGAACTGATCAAGTTCTTCGAAGGTTTCCGCAGTGAAGCCTACGAGGATTCTGCTGGTCACAGGACCATCGGGTACGGGCATAAAATCAGGGCAGGCGAATCTTTTGATTCGATCTCGGAAGAAGAAGCCAACGCGCTCTTGGAGAAAGACGTCGCGACGGCAGAATTCGCGGTCTCCCGGTTGGTTAAGGTTTACGTTAATAACAACCAATTCAGCGCTCTTGTTTCATTCGCATACAATCTCGGGGGAAGCGCTCTCGCGGAAAGCACCCTTTTGCACGAGTTGAACGCCGGGAATTACGCGGCAGTTCCGGGCGAGATCATGCGCTGGAACAAGGCCACGGTTGATGGCGTAAAGACTGAACTTCCCGGCTTGGTCAAGCGCCGGACAGCGGAACAGAACCTCTGGCTGAAGCCAGAGAGCGAGTCGGCCCCTCGCGTGGATGCGGTTATTCAAGAGAAGTTCCATGTCCACGTTTACTGGGTGGCAGGTCAGGTGGAACTGGACGTCGAAGCCGCCGACGAGGAAGAGGCCAAGAAGAAGGCGTTGTTCCTAGCAGGAGAGACTCACGCAGACAGCATCACGCAGCCTGACTGCACAAAGATCGCTATCATATCAAAATAAATTGAACTCAGTTGAAAGTTTCTTACTTTTCTAGCCCTTTTCACACAATATATAGGTATGGCTGAGTGATGCAATTGGCCGACATTCCAAATTCAAAATTTGGATTTTAAGGGTTCGAGTCCCTTCTCAGCCACTTTATTAGACCGGAACTAAGTTCCAAAGGTATTTTTTGTAGGGTACAAAAATGGGAGTAAACGAGGTTTACAGGTCCCCGCGTTGTGATATGCATGGGTATTGGGCATTCACAGTAAAGTACTCGGGTGGGGTATTAAAGACTGTATTTGAGCATCGAGAAATCATGGAGAAATTTTTGGGAAGAAAACTAAGATCCTATGAGACTATTCACCATAAAGACGGGAATAAAAAGAACAATGAGTTGTCTAATCTAGAGATAAAAAGCAGATCGGATCACGCAAAAGCACACGCAAGAAAAGCCATTACAGTTGAACTTGCTTGTGGTGAGTGCACAAAAAAGTTTTTTCGTCCTCTTCGGGTGGAAAGACGTCGGTTGAAGCAGGAAAAGCATGGCCCGTTTTGCGGGAAGCCTTGCGCCGGAAAGTGGTCGTCGCGTAATTGCCCAAATGGAAACTGGAACAAGAAACAAATTCTGGAACACGGAACAAATAATACGTATCAATATCACGCATGTAGATGCGTGATGTGTACTGATGCGCACAGAATAAGTGTAAAAAACTGGAGAAATGCACGGGCAAGTGTCGCAATTGGCAGACGAACCGGAATCAGAGTCCGGCGGAATAAAATTCCGTAGGGGTTCGAATCCCCTCTTGCCCACCCAAAAAATTATGATAGTTCTAATCTGCGGCGACAGGAACTGGGCGGATCGCCAGAAGGTGGTGGCTCGGCTGGCTGCCATTCCTGATGGCGCGACGATCATTCACGGGGCGTGCAGGGGTGCTGACTGTATCGCTGGTGAAGAGTCCACGAGACGCGGATTCTCAGTGAAGGAGTTTCCAGCCGACTGGGAAAAGTACGGTAAGAGCGCAGGGCCGATCCGGAATGACGCGATGCTGGCAGAGAAGCCCGACTTGGTTATCGCGTTTCATTCCAACCTCGCGGAGTCGAAGGGAACGGCGGATACAGTTAGAAAAGCACGGGCAATAGGAATTCCGGTTGATATTATCCTATAAGGAATCCGTGGCATGGGAGACATCCTCTTCTGGGTAATCGGGTTTCCTCTTCTTATTTTTTGCATACTTGTTTCACCGCTGTTGCTTGCTGCTACCGGCGAGATGACGGGAGTGGAGGCAGTCTGGTGTGCGCTCGGGCTCAATCTTTTTGGTGGCTTCATAGTTGGATTATCCGGTGGTCGTCTTAGCCCGCTTATCTGGATGTTTTGGATTCCCGCGCTTCTTTCTGAAAAAGTGCGGGACACCATCACAAGGTAGCTCGGCGTGTATAACGTTATGAAAATACTTCCAGAAAAAACGGTTCTGTTTAGGCAATACGTAAACAGGGCGAGGGCAGAACAGAACGCAAGAGAGTATTCCGTTCCGTATTACGATGACCATATTTACGCCGACCACGGGAACGGAAGATTCTCCTCGATTCGAAAGACAATCGGGATGACGACAGAGATTGATAACTACGATAACGCCTTTGACGCGTTGTTTAATTTCAGAGGCTGGTGTGAGTGGCATAGGTCTTTTTCTCCTGACCTAGAAATAAACTTGAAGATTGAAGGATTTAGCGGATGGAAGTTTTATGTTTTTCAGCGTTTCAAGTACTGGTGGAAAGACGTGAAGTTCTGGATTTTTTCGTGCAATCCAGAATTTCGTCGGCCTTTGAAGTTTTACAAACTAAGGGAAGAATAACGCTACGTTAGTTCAAGGCAACGGCGAATCCGGGGATGGTACCATGAACCGGGATTGTCGGGGCCAGAGGTAAGAACGCCAGTCCAAAGCTGGAAATGCGGGTTCGATTCCCGCACGTAGCCCTAGCCCGATTCGTCTAATGGAAGGACGCGTTCGTCACATGAACGAAATGAGGGTTCGATTCCTTCATCGGGCACCATATGCCGAATACAGAAGAGCTGAAGTTTCTTGACAGAGTGGAGAAGATGGACTTCCTGCAGCGCATTTTTCTATTTTTTAAACTTTTGTTCGGGCGGACTAAGTGACCCATTTTTGTACGCCCAAGGATAAGGCGAGGGAATCTGGGATCGACGCCATTTTGGAGAAGGCGTGGAAGGTAAAGATATACTGCTACGGGGACACGCTGGACGAGGTGGACCGGTACATCTGCAAGGAAGACCGGGTTGTCGGGTTTGCCGAGTACAAGTGCCGGGAATATAGCTCGACGGCGTTCGAGACGGTTTTCCTGAGTTGGAGAAAGTTCATCGCCCTGAAGAGGGTGAGCGAGTATTCCGGGAAGCCGCCCTTGTTCGTGGTCCGGTTTCTCGACTGCATGAAGTGGATCGACGTGAACAGGATCGACCCGAAGAAGTTGGGGATTTTCCGGAGGGGAAGGCCACAGAGGAAGGACGACAGCCCGAACGACATGGAACCGATTATTGAAGTTCCGATCTCAGGAATGATAATGATAAAGATTTTTTAAGGGCGGGTGGCGAAACTGGCAACCGCACTAGCCCGAGGCGCTAGTGGTGGAAATCACCTTGGAGGTTCGAATCCTCTCCCGCTCACCAAAATAAAGGAGTCCGGAACTAAGTTCCGGAAAAATACAACTATGAGAGAGACTTTTAACGTGAAGTACGTAAAAGCCGAGTGTAGGGCGACTCCGGGGAATCATCACAAAATGAAGCTCAAGGACGGGAAGAGCTGCTGGTGCCGGATAAAGTTGTGTAACGATTGTAGCTCGCTGAACTGTGCGTGCAAGTGTCACCCTTTTAACAGAAGGAAGTAGCATGCGATTCATGTGCGTGTGCGAAGCCGGGACCGTTCGAAGTGGCGCTGCCGCGCACGCCTTGAAGTACTACTTCGGGCAGGAAGCCATCGCGGCCAGTCACTCAAAGTTGAAGGACGACACGTTCGAGATGCTTTGCGGCTGGGCTGACCGAATTGTTTTGATGCAGCCGAAGTTTGGTGATAGAATACCGGATCAGCACAAGGGCAAGGTGAAGGTCTTCGATGTCGGGCAGGATGTCTGGGGGAATCCTCTGGACAAGAGGCTCCAAGATATTGTTTGTGACTTTCTGCAGGAGTGGCACTATAACGATTGGAAATAGGGCGTGTAGCTTAACTGGTCAAAGCCTGCGCTTTATAAGCGCAAGATTGGAGGTTCGAATCCTCCCGCGCCTACCAAAATTATGGCTCAAAAAGAATATCCAAAAGGGACCGTGTCGGGAAGTTGGGGAACCCACCTGATATCAGAGTACGACGAGGCGACCCGGTGGGGAGTCAGCCTCTGCGGGATGTGGTCCGGGAAGGTGAAGCTCTTCAATGAAATCCTGATGACGTGCGACCAGTGTAGAGCACTAGCTGAAAAGGAGTCACACTCTTAGGCTGGGGAAAAATGGATTTCATCTACGAGAAAATATGGAAGGATGAGCGTGGGGTCTGGATGGGGAAGCAGAAGAACGGAACGCTGGAGAAGCTCACGGAGTCGTGGCTGAACGCATATGTCTTGCAGTTGAAGGACGCATTGAGCGTAGCGTATTCAGCGGCAAGAGATTTAAAGAAACAATAGAGTCCCCGTTGGCTAATTGGATAAGCCGCCTCCGTCCTAAGGAGGAATTTAGAGGTTCAAATCCTCTCGGGGATACCAATTTTTTGGAAGTTCTGACTGGAAATATTTTCTGGACATTGTAAGATAAGCCCCTTGTCTTTTCGGGGCGGGACGGATGGGAAGCCATTACGATGACGCGGAGTCTTCCATCTGTGTAGCGCTTCTCTGTCTGGGAATCGCGACGACTTTTTTCCTTTTGGTTTATGTTGTTTATGAGTGGCTAACGAAAGCGTCTTGATCTATAATACGCTGTCACACTGAAAGCCCATCACATGCCAAAAGTAAACGCGGAATCCGGGATGGTTATCGGGATTAGTGGGATCGAGAATCTCGTATGCCCGAAATGCGGCGAACCACTTGAGTGGGTAGAATACCGAGAAGACGGACTCGTGAAGATGAACGGAAATGGGAACTTAGTTCCGAACTACGAAGAGAAGATTGACATCGGAAGAGCCAGCGCCAAGGAAGCGTTTTGCTGTGACGTGGTTTATAGAGCAACTCCTTGGCCCGCATTCACTATATCTGCCCAAGAGGACCCCGTATGAAATTGTGGGTTGACGATATCCGGCCTAAGCCAGTTGCCTACGATGTCTGGGTGAAGACGTCCAGCGAGGCAATCGCCAAGCTGCAGACGGGGGAAGTGGCGGCCATTTCGCTGGATCACGATCTGGGAGAGGTTCAGGCGGGAGACGGATACCAGATCGCCAAGTTTATTGAAGACGCAGCGCGGGAGAAGCGGATTCCACGATTGGAATGGGAACTTCACACGGCTAATCCGGTCGGGCATAAGAATATGGAAGCAGCGTTGAAGAACGCGGATCGTTATTGGGACGAGGCGGAACTGGAAGAGGGGTTTGAATTTTTTAAGCCCGCTTAGCCAACCGGTATGGCGCATCCTTTACACGGATGAAATAGCAGGTTCAATTCCTGCAGCGGGCTCTTAAAAGGCTAGGCCATTACCTAGCGCCTACATTTAGCATTGACAGCCACCTCCATTCCTATATAATAAGGATGGAGGTGAGAAATGATATACATCGAAATTAAATGCCTTGAGTGCGGGAAAACGGTTTTAAGATACGCAGGAGAGGTAAATAGGTCAATAAGCCTCGGTAGAAAGTTTTTTTGCAGTCAGTTTTGTGCGGCCACGTTCGGAAACAGGAGCCGAAAGGCAAAAGAAATAAAAATTTCTTGTCCGACGTGTAAAAAAGACTTTGTTACCTCAACAAAAAAGAAAGCTGCAAAATTCTGCTCAAGGTCTTGCGCCAGTAGCGGAAGCATGACAGAGTTTAGACGGGACGCGCAGCGTCGTGCCGGGTTCGCAAAGAAAAGTAATCTTATTTCTATTGCTGAGTCGCTAAAACTCCGAGAGGGGTGGAAATATTTAGCGTTACGTGATAAGCTACAAAAAAGCGGAAGACAGTTTGAGTTTGAATTCAATCTCCGTGGGTATGTTTTTGACCTCGCTCTCTTCGACGCTAAAATTCTTGTCGAGTTTGACGGGCCTAATCATTTGAATGAATTTCAAAAAGAAATAGATGAAAAGAAACGGAAGGCCGGAGAGTCCTCGGGATTCAGCGTTGTACATAGAACAGTACTTCCAGCAATTGTTATTTCTCCGGACTCAATAGACGGGCTGTAAGAATACTTTGTGGGCTCGATGGGTTTCGATATCGGAGGGAATCTGAAGCTCGCGCTCCGGGGACGCCCGTTGGCCCCGTTAAAAATCGGGCAAAAAAACAGGTGCTAAGCCTGTCAGAATGGCCGCGTAAAGCGACCCGTCCCGCCTAATGACGCCGCTAGTTGGTGCGTTGGGACGTTAATGCATGCGGCTGGTCTTTGGATTGGATCATCGTGCTCTGTCCAACCTGAGACGAGATCAACAGAGACGTAAGGCAAAAGGACTTCGTCATCTCGTCCCGAGCCGCCGATGGTCGTGAGGCCAGAGGACCGTCAAAGATGGCTATGAGCGTAGTGAGCCCGGACGAACTCGCGATACACGCGGAGTTCAACTCTCCGCCGAGTCCACTTTACATTCTCTTTCGCATGCCATACAATGGGGGACGCATGCGAATAGCAATAGTTGGTTCCCGTGGGTTTCATCATCTGCACAAAGTGCGGAATTACATTGCTACAATTCCAACGGGAGCCACGGTTGTTAGCGGAAGTAACGCGATTGGGGTAAACGAGTGCGCGTTGACGGAAGCGAGTCGAAAGGGACTTACGGCAAAAGCCATCACGCCAGACTTCAAGAAGCACGGGAAGCGGACGTCTGTCGAGCACATGAACGAGATCCTGAGGAACTCCGAGCACGTCGTTGTGTTCTGGGATGGAAAGAGCACGGGAAGCAAGTTGTTTATTGACATGGCGAGACGTGCCGGGAAGTCCATCCAAATCATCCGATAGATCGGGGGGCATATGAGCTTCAGGTGCGCACTTCTCGGGCACAAGTCAAAATCACTGAGTCAGAAGGGTGCACAAATGCAGTTGCTGGACATGAGGCAGAATCCGATGCTTGTGTTTGAGTTTTGTGAACGCTGTCACGCGGTATACTGGCGGAATCCAGAACTTCAAGACCACGTAGACGTGATCGGGGCCATGAAAAAGGCGCAGGTAGATAGCTGTGATCCAAGAGAAAATAGAGCCAGAAAATAATAGAGAGCCGGTTCGGGTTGTCCAGACGGATTTAATCCGTCGGAGTCTGAATGCGGTTTTTGAAGAGTATCAGGATATTCCTTATTCCGACGATCTAAAAGTTAAAGGCAGAGAGGCGGTTAGGAGAGCGGCACAACGCGATAAGTAGGTCCGCAAAACAAAGAACCCCGTCGTTGGTCCTTCAAGGGCTGACGGCGGGGTTTTTCTTTTTATACCCACTAGAAAAATTCAAGGAAAATGGTATGCTAACTTAATCTTACTCTGTAATAAGTTTGTTACTATAATTTTTTACAGAGTTACACGCCTGTCTTTTTGATCTGAGAAAACATGGGTCACTTTGACTTGGATTCTCCTTGTTTTCACCACCCCGGCGGTGGAGGGGCTGGTACTCAGGGTTACCAAGGACTCCAAGGATACCAAGGTAGAGCGCTACGTGGACCGCAGGGATTTCAAGGCGTTCAGGGCGGCGGGCCACAGGGACCTCAAGGAAACCAAGGTGCAGCCGGGGCGGATGGGCTTCAGGGCGCTCAGGGGTCTCAAGGCAATCAGGGAAACCAAGGGAGCCAAGGCGCACAGGGGAACCAAGGCGGTCAGGGGCGTCAAGGCCCGCAAGGAAACCAAGGAGCCCAAGGTCCACAAGGAAACCAAGGTGCGCAGGGAAGTCAGGGCAATCAAGGCAATCAGGGAAGTCAGGGAGCCGTAGGGTCTCAGGGAGCACAGGGCAATCAAGGCGTTCAAGGAAACCAAGGTAATCAAGGAGGACAGGGAGTCCAAGGGGCGCAAGGCTCTCAGGGGAATCAGGGAAGTCAGGGTAACCAAGGTAACCAAGGCAGTCAAGGCCGAATCGGCGTTCAAGGTGCCCAAGGTCTTCAAGGGAATCAGGGGAATCAGGGAAATCAAGGGCTTCAAGGTAGTCAGGGACTCGTAGGCTTTCAAGGAGCCCAAGGAAACCAAGGCAATCAAGGGAATCAAGGATTCCAAGGAACGGCGAATGGCGGCGCACAGGGGTATCAGGGATATCAGGGAATTCAAGGAGCCAACAAGCTTGTCGTTTCAATGGGGAATGACGCGATTCCTTACTTTGAAACTAAGTCAACCACGTATACTATTGCCAGAAGCTTTGTGTTCGAAGGAACGGCTAGCTGGGGAACTCCAGTTAGTGCTGTTTTTCTGACCGGAAGAAGTACCAGCGCTGTGACAATGGCGGCTAGGATTTACGACGTCACAAACGGAAATGTGATTTGTGAATCACTTGGAATTGCAGGCGATTATCCTACGATTACCGTTAATGCTGTATTGGCAAGTTTGCCTGCCGGACGGGCAACGTTTGAGATTCAGTTCAAGAAAACAGCGGGCGTGGGGTCAACGGCTGCGAGAGGCTATTCAATTACATTACTATTCTAAGATAGATTGCTTTATTCTGAAAAGTTTATTATGCTAAGCATGTTATCTTTTTAGAGTAATCCTTTATGCCTCAAAGTCGATACCGAATTTGGTGCGTGACAGAGAACGCCTATGTGTTTTCGTGGGCGAATACGGAGCCTGCGCTTTGCCCGAATAATCCGGGGCACGCGATAACAGCGGCTAAGACGGCTATTACCGAAAGCACGGGAGATCTTGAGCTTGAATTCAAACTGGCAACGGTTGCTTACTATACAGACTACACCTATACTGATGGAAGCCTGACGAAGGCTGAAATTTATACTGACTCTGGTAAATTGACAAAATTGTTCACGAAGGTTTTTTCTTATACAAATGGAAGTTTAACGCAGACGATTATTACACGAGAATCTGATTCTCTCACACTGACTTGCGATTATACTTATACAGACGGCTCTTTGACTGGCGTGGATAAGTACTAGCAGGGAGAATGTAGATGGCTCTTGCAATCTCAACTGACCTCGTCGTTGTTACCGCAGCCGACACCAACACCGGCTGGACGAAGTTTGGCACGACGACCCCTGCAACAGAGCCCGATTATTTCGCGCAGGGTACAGGCTGCGTCTCTCTTATTTTTGGAAACCCGAAGGGCGGGACATACGACATTGGAGCAAGTACGATTGACTTCAACTCCGGAACGCATCAAGACAAATTGGTTTATGTTTGGATGCGGATTGCTACGCCTAGCCTCATCGACGCAATCTCAGCCGGTGGTATGTACGTCATTTTAGGCTCAGGGACAACCGCCCCCGGCACTGCGGCTGGTGTATGGTCGGCTTGGACCGTTGATGGTTCCAACACTATCGTCGGCACGGATGGTTGGATCTGCTATGTGATCGATCCTCAATCAACCCCATCTACAACGTATGGCGGTGGTGTGGACTTAAACGCTGTCCGTCATTTTGGTGGTGCGCACGAGGGCTCTTCAGGATCTGCAAAGGGTCAGGTTTTTGGAATCGATGCGATCTACTATGGTCGTGGTGAACTCTACATCACGGGCGCGGTAGCAACGGCGGGCGAGGGATTCAAGGAGGCGGCGGCGTTGGACTTCGGCGTAATAGGAACACGCTACGGCATCATTACCGAGAAGCGCGGTATCTATTACGTTCGAGGAAAGCTCATACTAAGAACGAAGGTCAACACCAACGCGTCGGCAAATTGGACAGTGGCCGTCTCTGGAAATGTCGTGACGGTTACTGTCCCGGCTGGTCACGGGTTCGCCTCCAACCAGAAGATCAATACGAACGCTTCGTGGACGATCAATACGTTCATGAATAGTTTGACCGACAAGACGATTACTGTTACAGGGACGACTACGTTCACATTTGCGTTGACGCAGGGAAACCAAGGTGCGACGGGGGAGACAGGAACCTCGGCGAGCGTGGTTGGTAATGTGGACTTCTCGTCCTATGGAGAGTCGGTCGTCTTTGAAACACCTCATTATTACAATGGAACGGCAGTAACAATAGTCAAAGCTATTCCGGA
>Ga0315294_10008206_pt1 | contig 11481 bp, 4 predicted proteins | sample YL17G13_40_MG_FD_203626 | JGI IMG/M metagenome (GOLD analysis project Ga0315294, IMG submission 203626) | Sediment microbial communities from Yellowstone Lake, YNP, Wyoming, USA - YL17G13_40 | ecosystem: Environmental > Aquatic > Freshwater > Lake > Sediment | place: USA: Wyoming | collected... | reverse complement strand
CAGCCCGTCGAAGTCAGCATCCTCCTGACCTGGGAGAACATGGTCGGCTGGGAGGCCGTCCCCGCTCCGTCCGCGCCTGGCCGGGCTTCCCAGGCGTCTTTCGTCTGGGACCGGAAAAGCGACGACAACTTCAACGAATTCGTCGAGGACGGGCCCTGCAAAGGCATCCTCTTCCAGCGAAAAGGCCAGGATGTGAGAACCGGGAACGCTCTCGCCGGCACCATGGCCATCGCCGTCCTCGAAAGCCAGGCTAAGACCCGCGTCAGCTTCCAGGCCGCCTTTGACCCTCGCGGCGACGGCGCCAACATTTGGAAGAGGTTCGCCGCGGACGGGACGCTCGACGGCGTCCGCGCCTCCGTCCCGCTCGGGCCGCGGCAGGAAACGGGCGCGGCTCTGGCGGTCACGTTCACGCTCAAGCCGGGCGAACGGCTCGAGGTCCCCTTCGCCATCGCTTGGGATTTTCCCTACTACGAGTTCGAGGCCGGGGCCAAACACAAAAAGAAATACACGGCCTTCGCCGGCGTGGAAGGCACGAACGCCTTCCGCCTGGCCGCCGAAGCGCTGGGTCGGGCAGGGGAGTGGGAGCGGGCCGTCGACGACTGGCAGAAGCCCGTCCTGACGGACCCGCGGCTTCCGGATTGGTTCAAGCAGGCCCTGCTCAACGAGCTCTACGTCCTGATCGAGACGAGCATCTGGGACGCCGCGACGAACCTCCACACCTATCTCGAAAGCGCCGACTACCTCATGTACGGGACGACCGACGTCGACTCCTACTGCTGGCACGTGCTCAAGCTCTGGCCGGAGCTCGAAACGGCCCACATGGATTATCTCGCCGGTACTATCCCGCTCGAGGATTCGTCCTACCGCGTATTCCAGTACGCAGCCGTCTTTCCCAAGGAGGTCCCGCCGGACAAGATGGACTATTACTGGAACACGATCAAGGCGGCGGGCATGGTCCCTCACGACGTCGGCTCGCCGCGCAAGAGGCCCTGGACGATCCTCAACGCCTTCGACTGGCAGAACGCCAACTTCTGGAAGGACATCAACCCCAAGTTCCCGCTCCGGGCCTACCGGGATTTCCTGGCGACGGGCGCCCGGGATATCGGTTTTCTCATGAAGATGTTCGAGGCCTCGGTCGTCGCCCTGGATACGCTCGAAGCGCGCTTCGGCGATAAGGTGACCCACGTCCCGCTCAACGAGGCCATCCCCGATCAGACTTACGACACTTGGCGGATGAAAGGGGAGAGCGCCTACGTCGGACTCCTCTGGCTGGCCGGCCTCAAGGCGACGGCCCGGATGGGGGAGACCCTCTATGGCCGCGGCCTGGCCCGGGCCGGCGATGCCGATATCCTCGAGATCATCGGAAAGTACCGGAGGTGGTTCGAGTCGGGCCGGGCCTCCCTACGTAAACTCTGGGACGAGCGGGGCGGCTATTTCCACATCGACGCCCACACGGACGACATCATGACCGACCAGCTCTTCGGCGTCTGGTATGCCGGCATGCTCGGCCTCGACGCCGACGGCCAGGACCCGATCGTCCCGCCCACCGAGGTCGGGCGGACCCTGCGGACGATCTACGAAAAGAACGTCCTCGGCTTCGGCGGCGGCCTGATGGGCGCGGTCAACGGCCGTAAAGCCGACGGACGCCAGCTCCTGAGCCAGCAGGGCGACGAGGTCTGGGTCGGCACGGCCTACGCGTTCGCGGCTAATTGCGTCCTCAACGGCCTCTCCGCCGAGGCCATGCACACGGCCTACGGGATCTACCATGTCGTCTACAGCCCCTTCGGCCAGGGCTATTTCTTCAAGACCCCCGAGGCCTACTTGAACCCGGACGAGGTTTTGTGGAACAATCCCGCCGCCAAGTACGGCGAGAGGACGTTCCGGGCCATGAAATATATGCGGCCCGGCGCCGTCTGGGCTCTTTATGAGGCGTTCTTGAAAAAATCGCCGTAAACGGCTATCTTTTATTTTGCAGCATGCAGAAAAAGAAACGATCTCTTCCCTGGATCCTTGCTGCCGCGGCGCTCGTCGCCGTGGCGGTCCTGGGCTGGGTCTTTCTCGGACCGCGGCGGTCCCCCGCCGGTGCGATCGGTCAGCTCTGGGCGCGCCAGGGAATCACGAAGCCCAACGTCATCCTGGTCACGCTCGACACGACGCGCGCCGACCACCTGGGCTGTTACGGCTATCGGGGAGCCAAGACACCGGTCCTCGACAGACTGGCCGGCCAAGGCGCTCTCTTCGAACAGGCGGCCACGGCTTCGCCCCTGACTCTGCCGGCCCACTGCACGATCCTGACCGGAATGTACCCTATCTACCATGGCGTCCGCGTCAACGGGAACACGGCCTTGAACGAGGAGCAGACGACGCTGGCCGAGGTCCTCTCGGACCAGGGCTACCGGACGGCAGCCTTCATCGGGGCTTTCGTCGTGGACGGCCGTTGGGGGCTCAAGCAGGGTTTCGAGCACTATGACGACCAATTCGACCTGAAAAAATACAAACATATCGACCTCGCCTCCGTTCAAAGACCTGGGAACGAGGTCATGGATGCGGCTCTCGGCTGGCTCGAAGGCCGGAAGGACGGCCCTTTCTTCGCCTGGATCCATCTCTACGATCCGCACATGCCTTATGAGCCGCCCGAGCCCTACCGTTCCGAATACGGCGGCCGTGGGCTGGCCGGTCTGTACGACGGGGAGATCGCCTTCATGGACGAGCAGGTCGGCCGCTGTGTCACCTGGCTCGAGAAGAACAAGCTGGACAAGTCAACGGTCATCGTTCTCGTCGGCGACCACGGCGAGGGTCTGGGAAGCCACGGCGAGGGGACTCACGGCTATTTCGTCTATGACTATGCCGTCCACGTTCCCCTGATCGTCGTCGCGCCCCTCCCGGGCCTCGCCGGGAAGCGCGTCTCCACCCAGGTCAGCACGGCCGACATCTTCCCGTCTATCATCGACCTGACCGGAGCCGGGCCTGTGGTCAAGACCCATGGCCGGTCCTTGGTCCCTCTGATGTTCCATCCGGCCGGACGGAGGGTCACGTCCGCGTACGCCGAGTCGATGGTTCCCAACATCCAGTTCGGCTGGGCCCCCCTGCAGCTCCTGAGGACGAATCGGTACAAGTACATCGACGCCCCCAAGCCCGAACTCTTCGACATCGCCGCCGACCCGGGCGAAACAACGAACCTCGCCGGCGCCAACCCCGAGGTCGCCCGGAAGATGAAGGAGGACCTGGATCGGTTCATAGCGGTCGCAAGCCGGGGGGCGCCGACTCCCCAGGCCGCTAATCTCGACAAGGAAACGATGGAAAGGCTCGCCGCGCTAGGCTACATCGGCGCTCCCGTCGCCCTCAAAAAAGCGTCGAAGACCGCCGGGCCGCTGGCCGATCCCAAGGACAAGTTCGAGATCTTCCGAAAAGTCTCGGAGGCCGGGCAGATGGCGTTGAACGACAACTACATCGAAGCGGCGGCTCTCCTCGAATCCGCGCTCCTCGAAGAACAGCCGATCCCCCAGGCGCTCCTGCTCCTTTCGACCTGCTATGTGGAAATGGGCAGGAAAGAGGATGCCAAGGCCAAATTGGACATCGTGCTCAAAGAGGATCCGGAGAATGTCCAGGCCTTGACCAGCCTGGCTAACCTCCTGCTCGAGGAGGGGAAAAACGAGGATGTCATCGCCCTCTGCAAGCGGGCCCTTTCCGTCGATGAGCAGAACACCCAGGCCCTGCTGCTCATCGGGGAGACCTACATGGGACTTCCCGACTTGGCCCAGGCTCTGCCATACATCGAAAAAGCGGTCGAACTCCAGCCGAAAATGGACCGGAGCCGGCTCGCCCTCGCCGTCTGCCTTCTGGGCCTGAAACAATACGATCGGGCCGAGCCGCTCTTCCGGGAGATCGTCCGCGGTTCGCCGAAATTCCCCTTGGCCCATTTCAACCTGGGCTTGCTGTTCGAGGAACAGGGGAGGCTCGAGGAGGCCCGGGCGGCCTACGCCTTCGAGGTCGAAGCCTATCCCGGGGAGTTCAAGGCCCGGTTCAACCTGGGCAAACTCCTGTTCAAACTGGGGGATCGGGCCGGGTCCCTGGACGAGATGCGCGAGATCGTCAGGATTGCGCCCAGGCTGGCCGAAGGGCATCTCTTCCTGGCCAGGGGCCTCCTCTACGAGGAGATTCCCCTCGACGAGGTCAAGGCCGCCGTTGACGAAGGCTTGGCCCTGGCGGAGACGGCCGAGCTCAAGGCCATGGGGTATTTCCTGTTGGCCGACGTCTACAATCGTCTGCGGCAACCGGACAAAATGAACGAGGCCCTGCGCCTGGCCAACAAGTACAAGGCCAAAAGGAGTGAACGATGAGACACAATCAGATCCCCGCCCGGGGCCGGCTGGCCTTAGCCGCCGCCCTGGTTCTGGCCCTTGCCCTTCCCGGCCTGGCCCAGTATCGGGAGTACCACATCTCCGGGAAGGTCGTTGATTCCCAAAAGAATCCCTTGGCCGGGGTCCTGATCAGCCTGCGGGATTATGCCACGAGCCGCAGCTATACGCTCAAAACGAAAAAGGACGGCACATTCAAGTTCGTCGGCCTGCCGCACGGCGCCTACCAGGCCGTGTTCAAAAAGGCGGGCTTCTCAGAGAAGACCGACGAGTGGAAATTCGAAACGCCCCAGGACAGCATGATCAAAGTGGAAGTCCCGCCCGTCATCATGGTCTCCGTCGAGGTCATCGCCGAGGCCGAAAAGATGAGGCACGCGGCGGCCGGGGTCAAAGCGGCGGCTGAAAAGGTCCGCGGCGGCGACTACGACGGCGCCATGGCCCAGCTCAAGCCGATCCTCGAAAAGAACCCCAAGGACTCCAACGCCCTGTACATCCTCGGGATGGCCCACCAGAAGAAGGCCCAGTGGGCCGAAGCCGCGGCGACTTTCCTCCAGGTCCGGGAGCTCACCCCCGCCTTCGCTGCCGTCCACTACCAGCTGGGGGTTTGTTTCCAGCAGACGGGCGAGCTCGACAAGGCCCTGGCCGCCTACGCGAGAGCCATGGACCTCGATCCGGCGAACCCCGACAGCGCTTACAACGCGGGCCTGATCCTTTTCGGCCGATCCGCCATGGACGAGGCGCTGGCCCTGTTCGAGAAGGCGCTAGCCCTGAAGCCGGACGACCCGGCCCTCCTCGAAATGGCCGGCCGATGCTACATCCACCGGGCCGATTTTCCAAAGGCGATCGAATACCTGGAGAAGGCCAAGGCCGGCTACGCGACCGACCAGGAAAGGGTCAATTTCCTGAGCGATTTGATCGCCAAGCTGAAGGAGCAGATCAAAAAATAACAGAATAAAGATGGGACTTGACAAAAGGCGGGGAACAATCATAAAAAATAGGTACATGTTCACCCGGGAAAGCACTCTAACCGTGGACACTTCAAACGCCATCATCTCAATCGGGAAATAATCACAAAAGAAGAAGAGGAGGCAGAAGAGAGGTATCCATCCTGTGGGCGTCAGAGGCCGTTTCTTCCGGCCCGGCCGGGAGAAACAGGATTTGAGGCACTATCGGGGAGAAGGAGAGGCCATTTGATGAGAAGAAAGTACTTGGCTCTAACTTTCATACTTGTATTGGGACTCGCTTTTCTCGGCGGGACCGTCACACGGGCCCAGTCCGTCCTGGAAGGGAAGATCATGGGCACGGTCACCGACGACAAAGGTGAGATACTCCCAGGAGTCAGCGTTGAGATCGCGGGGCCCTCGATCATGGGCAAGCGGGCCACCGTGACCTCAGGCAAGGGGGCTTACATTTTCCTGAACGTCCCTCCGGGGAGGATGACCATGACGGTCTCGCTGGCCGGATTCAAGACCTCGGTCCAGGAGAACCTCATCCTGGGCGCGGGCAGCTCCCTTGAGGTCAATCCCGCCCTCCAGGTCGGCGCGATCGAAGAGCAAGTGACCGTCCTGGCGGCTAGCCCGATCGTCGATGTTAAGACGTCGACTGTCGACTCCCGGTTGGGCAGCGAGATGCTGGCCAAATTGCCGAGCACTCGCGACGCCTTCTACGACATGGCTGTCATGACGCCAGGCATGTTCGAAGTCGGAAGCTCGGGCAGCTGGCTGCCGAGCCCGACGGCCTACGGCGGCTCGAGCATGGAAAACGTCTTCTTGGTCAACGGCGTCAATACAACCAACCCCCGCGGCGCCTCCTTCGGCTCACTCGTCAAGGTCAACTACAATGCCGTCGAGGAGGTCCGCGTCGTCGCCCTGGGCTCCAAGGCCGAATACGGCAGCTTCTCCGGCGCGGCCATCGATGTCCTGACCCGGTCGGGGAGCAACGCCTTCCACGGCAACGCCGCCTACTACACCGAGCTCCGGGGCGACACGTTCTTCAAGACCAATCAGCCGCCCAACGGCCCCCTGTCCGGCGCGGACTGGCTTTACGTCCAGCAGGGCGACGTCCTGGCCGGAGTTACGAAAAAGAATTGGGAAGGCAATTTTACCTTGGGCGGCCCGATCATCAAGGACAAGGTCTGGTTCTACGGCGCTTTCGATTACATCCGGTCGGCTTCGCTCCCCGTGAACTGGAGCATTCTCAACGAGTGGTGGGGCCGTTATGCCGACCTTAAAATTTCGGCTGAGCCCTTCGCGAAATCACGGGCCTGGGTGTCCTACCATCGTGAACGGAACAAGGGGACAGGTTGGAGCTGGGGCTCCGAGCCGGAATGGGACACCACGATGACCTATGGGGCTAAGACGAAGAACGACACCCTCTCCGCCCAGTTTCAATGGCTGCCTTCGAGCAACGCCGTTCTCACGGCGAAGTACCTGGGCTTCTGGACAGACGACGATCCCTTCATCCCGGAAGACCACCCGGACCACCCCGGCTATATCAACTGGTGGAAGTGGGCGTCCTATGGGGTTGCCGGCGCCTTCCCCTACATCGAGGCCCAGAAATCCGCCCGCCAGACGCTCCAGGCCGACATGTCCTACTATGCCGAGGACTTCCTCGGCGAACACGACATCAAGTTCGGCGCCCAATACACCAAAGGTCGGGGCAACTGGATGGGCGGCTATTTCCAGAATTTTGTGAATTTTGCCTATCCCCTGGGATATCCCGCCTACGCTTACAGTGGAGGTGACCTGGTCGGCGCGGACATCGAGTCCTGGAAAGACATGTGGTATTTCTACCCGGGGTGGTATGATTTCGGGTCATATCCTCAAGTCGATTCGGAGAATGGTCTTATTTTCCGTAACCAGCGCGAGGAGCTCAACCCCTTCCTGACCGTCCGCACGGCGGATTCGCTCGGCTTCTTCATTGACGATCAGTGGTCGCCGATCAAGCGGCTGACGCTCAATCTCGGTCTCCGCTATGATCGGATGACGACCAAGTACGGCGCCGGCAAGGTCTACGAATTGCTGTCCCAGCCGAGCGACGTCAACAATCCCGATCTGGGGGTTATCCGTCCCCGGGACGCGTCCCCGAACATCTTTGATTTCCGGACGTTCTCGCCCCGCCTCGGCATCACCTACCAGCTGACCAAAGACGGGAAGACGGTCCTGCGGGCCAACTATGGCCGTTATTACATGCCGCTCGCGGTCGAGTTCCTCCGCCGGTTCGGACCGGACATGCCGCAGGTCAACCGGACGGTCCAGTGGATGCAGGTCCCCTGGAACCTCGTCGATCTGAACGACAACGGCATCGTCGATTTCACCTGGTACGAACATGAAGGGAGGGTCATCAACGAGGTCATCGAGGCCGCCAAACAGATCCCGGGCCTGCCTGGGCCCGTTTTCGCTTTTCAGGAGACGTTCGATCCTTCCTGGACGCTGGCCGTCGCGGACAACGTCAAGGACATGCATACGGATCAGATGATGCTGAACCTGGAAAGGGAGCTGGTCAAGGACCTCTCGCTGAGCGCTACCTACATCTACAAGCATTCCGCCGATTTGTTCGTCAACATCCCTATCGACAGGGTGACAGGGCAAGCGTGGGAATACGTCCGGGTCCCCTTCGAACTGGCCAACGGGGAGACGGTCAACCTCTATAGCATCGACTTGACGAAATACCCGGACCTTGCGTACGTCCGGACCAACCAATCGTTCCGTGTCGAGAACATGCAGATCTACGACCTCGTCAAGCCTCAGCGGACCTATCAAGCCCTCCAGCTCGTCCTCAACAAGCGGTACTCCAACCGGTGGCAGGGCTTGGCTTCGCTCGTCTATTCCTGGTCGAACGGCACGGCCCAGCGGACCATGCGCCAGAACGATAACATGATGGGTCCCATGATCACCGACGACACTTGGATGAGCAGCCTGAACTATACAGTCAACAACATGGAAGGCCCGCTGCCGTTCGTCCCCAAGTGGGAATTCAAGGCCTCGGGCTCCTACACCGTACCCTACGCTGAAGTCGACCTGGGCATTCGGTTCCGGTTCTCCACCGGTCGGCCGCTTTGGAGGCTCTATCCCATCCCGGAAAGCCTGTGGGGTGGCGAAATTACGTCCGCCGGCCTCGGCCGGGTCGTCGGGGACGTGAATCCCACGATCCTGCCGTCCCTGTACTTGCTCGACCTCCGAGCGGAGAAGGCGATCAAGCTCAAGACTTATGGCTCGCTCCATGTCATCCTCGACATCTTCAACATCTTCAATACCGCCAACATCACCAACTCCAATTACTATGAGAATTGGGGCCGGATCACGGGCGTCAGCGATGCCCGGCGGTTCCGCCTCAGCTTCATGTACCAGTTCTAGCTCCAGACGCGCAGCTCATCGCCCGGGGGGCGCCGCCCCCCGGGCTTTTTTTTCGCCCGAGTCGGATTGAACTCCCCGGCAAAAACGGCTAAAGTAGACTTTTGTGAGGCCCGCGATGAAAAGAACACTCGGCTTGGCCGTTCTCCTGGCCCTCCTCGCCCCCCTGGCCGCCGCCCAGCCCAAGGCCGCTCCGTCCAAGGGCATCCTGCCTGAAACTTACAGGAAATGGCTGAACGAGGAGGTCGTCTACATCATCACGAAGCGCGAGCGGGAGGTCTTCCGGGCGCTCCAGACCGATCGGGAGAGGGACATCTTCGTCGAGGCGTTCTGGAAACAGCGTGATCCCTCGCCGGGGACCCCCAGGAACGAGTTCGCGGAGGAGCACCGTCGGCGGCTGGACTACGCCAACAAGTTCTATGGCCGCTCGACCCCGCTCCCCGGCTGGAAAACCGACCGGGGCCGGATCTACATCATCCTCGGGCCTCCCCGGAACATCGAACAGTACAGCAACGTCAACGGCGTTCACCCGACCGAGATCTGGTTCTACCTGGGAGACCCGGACCTCGGTCTGCCCACGGCCTTCAACGTCATCTTCTTCAAGAAGGAGGGCGGAGGAGACTACGTCCTCTATTCGCCGACCGACGACGGCCCACGCAGCCTCATCGCCGACTCCATGGGCGGCTACCGTGACGTCGACCGCGTCTCCGGTTCCACCAGCGACGACATGGCCGCCTACAAGGCCCTCCAGGAGCTCGAGCCGAACCTGGCCCGCCAGACGCTGAGCCTCATCCCTAACGAGGCGGTCCAGCCCGGCTACGCGTCGCTCGCCTCCAACCGGCTCATCGCGACGATCGCCTCCGTACCCTATAAGAAGATCGCCGTCGATTACGCCGACGCCATCCTGAAGTACAAGGATTTCGTCGAGGTCGAGTACACGGCCAACTACATCGCGAGCGACGTCCTCGTCCAGGTCATTCGGGACGCGAAGGGCGAGAACTATGTCCACTATACGATCGAGCCTGCCCGGATCTCCGCCGAGGAGGTTGACGGGAAGTACAGAGTGCTCTTCCGCCTGACGGGTCGGATTTCCGACGCCGCCGGCCGGACCGTCGACCAGTTTGACGAGAACTTTCCCTTCAGTCTGACGGCTGGCGAGCTCAAGGACGTCCGGGCTAAATCGATCTCCATCCAGGACTCCTTTCCCCTCGTCCCCGGCAGCTACACGTTCGACATAATCCTGAAGAACTCGGTCTCCAAGGAATTCACCGGCGCCGGGGCCCTCGTCGTCGTCCCCGGTCCGACGGGACCGCCCGGCCTGGGTACCCTCCTCCTCGGCTATGGCACGGAGCGCAAAGTCTCGGATTCTCGGGAGCGTGTGCCCTTCAAGGTGGGCGACATCCAGCTCCTCTGTCAAACGCGAAAGACCTTCAGCACCCGGGATTCGCTTGTCCTCTTCTACCAACCTTACGGGATCACCGAGGACCTCCGCAGTTCCGGGGCTCTCCGCACGATCTTCTTGCAGGAGGACGTGGAATTCCTCAGGAGAGAAACCCGGCTCGTCGATGCCCCGCCCTCGGGGGTCGTCGAGGTCCAATCCTTGAAGGACTTCCGTCCCGGTTACTACCGGGCTGTGGTCGCCCTGCTCGACGGTGCCGGGAAAGAGATCGCCCGGATCAAAGAGAATTTCGAAATCTCGCCCGCAACGGCGGTCCCGAGGCCCCTCGTCATTTCCAAGGTCGTCCCGTCCGTAAAAAAAGAGGACGACCTCTTCACGACGGGCGTCCAGTACATGAACAAGGGGGACCTCGAGGCGGCGCGGACCCGTCTCGCCGAGGCCCATGGTCGGGACCCCGGGCGGCGCGAGCTCGCCGTGGCCTACGGTCAGGCCCTCTTCCGGTCGAACGACTTCCGTCGCGTCAAGGACATCCTCCTCCCGTTCGCCGGTGAGACGGAACCGGCGGCTGAGGTTTTGGCCCTGCTCGGCCAGGCCTGCCACGCCTTGGGCGAATTCCAGGAAGCCGTGACCCATTACGCCGCTTATTTATCCAGGTTCGGGGCGAACATCGACATCCTGAACTACCTGGGGACCTGCTATTTCCAGCTCGGGAACAGGGAAGAGGCGGTCAAGGCCTGGACGAAGTCCCTCGAGCTCAGCCCGAACCAGGAGAAGATCCGGGCCCTCCTCGAATCGCTCAAGAAAAAATAGATCCATCTCGCGATATTCATAAACCGTTCGAAGCGTTTCTGGCGATAGATATCACCCCTAGCCCCCCGGCCCCCCAGGGAACCAGTCCCGACGGTTCCCCCGCCGCAAGCGGCGGGTCCCCTTCCGCTACGGGGGTCGTCGGGGTGATATCTACCGCCACGCTTCGACCGGTACCCCCGGGCGGCGGTAATCAAACGAGCTGGTTTTTTGGACTAGGGCCGGCGGAGCAGTTCGTCGAGCCGGACCAGGGCGTAACCCTTGGCCTTGAGTTCTCGGAGCAGATCGTCCAGCAAGAGGTAGAATTTGTCGGTCCTCTCCGGATCCGTCCCGACGTGGATGAGGAGGATGAAGCCGTTGAGGCCGTTTGGGTCCTTTGCTTCGTAGGCGAGAATGCGGTCGTAGATCGTCCGCGAAGGCAGATATTCCGACATGGACGGCGTCGTGTAGTCGGCGTTGGAGGACGTGCCGGGAGTGAAGTTGAAGAGGTCGAGGCCGAGCTCCCGGGACCATTGCGCGATGTCGCGGTTATACCACTCGTAGGGCGGGATGAAGAAGGGCGCGT
>Ga0315294_10008204_pt1 | contig 11482 bp, 22 predicted proteins | sample YL17G13_40_MG_FD_203626 | JGI IMG/M metagenome (GOLD analysis project Ga0315294, IMG submission 203626) | Sediment microbial communities from Yellowstone Lake, YNP, Wyoming, USA - YL17G13_40 | ecosystem: Environmental > Aquatic > Freshwater > Lake > Sediment | place: USA: Wyoming | collected... | reverse complement strand
TCCTGACAGCGTAGCTCACGATTCTCAATTTGAGTCCGCCGGCGCCAGCCTGTGCCCTATTTAATACGAGTCAGCATGTATGAGGGCGGAGTATTTCTCACTAAACCGCCCCTCTTTGAGGCCTTTCTAGTGGCGTCCCGGCTGGGGGTTTGGAAAGCGTTAAGCTCTCCAACCTATGAGCGTGTTGTGAGGTTGCCTTGGCCGAGGATGCGTTCTCGCTCATAGCACTGGTCATCGGCGGGTCGGGGATAGCCGGATGGATCATGACCTACCTTCAACTACGAGAGGAAAGACGCGCACGAATCATTTCCCGCTACCGCGAGACGATCTTGACTCCAGAGTTCTTAGACACTCTTTCACTCTTTGAGATGACGAAGAGCATCTCTCGCGCACAGGCTGAGATAAGGAAGGGAAAACAAGCACGTCTCATGCTTGGAGATCAATTCATCACAGCATCCAGCAAGTCTGAGTTGGATGCCAAACTAGCGCAGGAGGGCGTGCCCCTAAGAGAGCGCTTCAACAAGACGCTGGGCAAGGGCGTGCCAATCGTCAAACTATTCCCCAAGAAGATACAGGACGCATTCGACCTAGCGTTCAACTCCATAACCCAAGCTTGGGAGTCTGGAGACTGGTCTATCGCAGACAAGCAGTATGAAGCGATGTATTCCGAGATCAGGAAGATGCTTGGTTTCGAAGAGTAGGACAGACCGAGCGCTTGATCCTTGCCGACAACGTGAGACGCAATCGGAGACAAGCGAAGCACTAGTCGCTGGCCTCAGTCCTGCCACAAGGGTTCAGGGTCCGTATGCTTCCTTATGCGAGCACACGCGATGGCATTTGATCAATTCATCGTCCCTGTGAACCGTGTAGAGAATCCTGCAGTCGCCTAGAGGGTAGGCGAAGCAACGAGCAAGCGGACCCACTTTGGCCTCTCCGAGGTAGGTAGGGTCGTCAGAATCCAACAGCTGCGCGAGAGCCACATCCACTCGTCTGGCCAGCACAGGATCCCTGCGCTTCACCTTTCTGTATCGCACCTTGAAGCGGTTCGAGAACCAGAGAGTCCAAGGAGAGGGATCCGGAGTCAATCGGTATCGCTATCGTTCAGCCACTCGATGGCGCTTCTTGGATCTTTGAATCTCCGCCCTTTGCCCTGCCGCCATTCCCTCTCGCTTTCGACCAGATCATCGATCTCCTCAGGAGAAAGATCAAAGAGTCTAGTGTGAGCGAAAGCGGAGATGCCAAGTTCCGGGATTCTTCTCATGCAGTCTGCTGCAGGGAAGGATAGGTACTCGAACGACATGAATCTCGGCGATTGCATGAGCAGTCCAGGCGATGCCAAGTCGGCTAACATCTGCCGAGCTCTCGCTCTCTTTTCTCCTGGCGCCTGAGTGAGTATCCAAGCGATCTCAATGCGGACCTTCTTAGCCGATGCGGTCTGCTGACTGAGAAACATGAATGCAGAGTCCTGCAACTGCTCAAGCTGCGGGACCCTTGGCATCTCCATCTGAACTTGCCCAATCTGTCCCATAGAGGTCACCTGCCCATCTCCTCACCGATGGATTTAAGCTCAGCACCTAACTCGTGAAATTGTTTTGCAGCCTCCCTCTTCTCATCAGGTGTCAAGACGGTCAGGTCGCGTGTGCGGGTCTGCAACTGTGTCATCTTTATCGTTGCCACAATGAATCTTCCGATCAAGTCTGGTCGAGATTCTCCGAACAAGCGCGGAAGAAACATCGGATCTTGAAAGTCCTTGACCGTGAGACCTTCCTCTGCCATGACTTCTTCTTGCCTGAGAATCATCGACAGCATTTGGCTGCTGATCTCAGCCAGTTCCGCGAAAGCCTCCAACAGGGACTTCGCGAACTTCGGGTTCACCTGAGACAACCTAGCTGCCCTCTCGGCGATCACCGCGTCTAGTATGAAACCCTCCTATAATGGCTCTGGTGTGAGTCTCATGGCGACCAGACTTTTTGGGGCTGCGGACGAAAGAAGATTAGGTCTACTCGGTCGTCTGCAGGAGGCTTGTCTGGCCGTTCACTGTTCCATGTCTTCCCCTTTGATGTCCCAGCCGAATTTGCGTGCGAGAAACCGGAGTGCGTCGCGGAGTCGATTCTTCTCTACCGCATCGTCGCGTCGTCTTGTAAGCCGCAAAACAAGTTCCTTCTCAGAGTCGCGGACAGCGTCCTGTTCGCTTTCTGCTTGTGACAATTTGATTCATGATCAGGTAGCCGGTCCACAATTCAAATGACTTGCGGTCTCAAACTGCTCGGTTGGAAAAGCTCTCGCTGTGATACGAAGGTTTGGTGCGGGGGGAGCGCACAGTCACGAAGGTTCAGAGCCGCTACCGACTGAGCCTCGAACCCTCAACGTAGCGCTAGCTTCTTACGCGCAGATGCAGATCATTCGACGGGTAACCATTGTCCACTGATACCTTAGAGAAACAGTTCTGCATGAACTGTGGCAAAGAGATGAGATACATCTGGGAAGCTAAGAAGTGGATATGTGACGAATGCCAACTCTCACGGGACGCACCAGCACCACCGCCCCCACCACAGATAGCGAGAAAGCTCATGTTTAGTGGGGTAGCTTTTGCTCTTGCCATAATCGGCTTTGCCTTGATCGGAGGCATCTACTTTGAGATCCCGGCAGTCATCATCGCATTGTATGCTATGCATAGGGGTGAAGGAAAGAAGGCGTGGACGGCCCTGCTCTTCTCGCTAGGATGCCTTGGCGCTACCATTTTGCTGTCCTTTGTGTTCGGACGTGCAGGTAGCTGAAACCTTCCACAATTCGGTTTCTGCCTTCGCCCTGAGAGACAGAGAAGCCTGCAGGGGCTCCCTGTCCTGTCGTTCGCTCTCCACACGGTTGTGGAGGTTGCTCCGCGCTTTCTACCCGCTCACAAGGGTTCGCTGAGAACCGCCCTTCACTACTCGTTCAGGGTTAGCGCTCCGCGACACGTTTCGCAGGTCGACCGTGGTGTCCGGTCGAGGGGCGCTATCTCAGGCCTTGAGTGATAGAACGATCGAACTCGCAGCTCAAGGAAAAGCGCCAAGTAGTCTCTGCCGATTCACTGGACTTGCGCAGAGCCAAAATCATCTAATGAAACAAAGCAGGCCGAGAAGCCACTCGACGAGTCACTCCCCAACCTCGACTGATCCTTGCCCCTTACTACCTTCTGAACTGAAATGGCTCGCTATCCGTCCACGCAGCAAATACAGTACGGCGACAAGAAATACCAAATACATAGCTGTTCCGAGGGGTTCCTTTCTGAGGCCCACACATGCAGCGGTAACAAGGGTCGCGAACGGCGCAAGGAAGAATGCCACGTGTCCAACAAACTTGGCGCCGAACGATATAGCTCGACCATACGCACCCAGAATAGCCCCGAAAATATCATCCGAAATTGCGAACACCATCGAGATGAGGTACACAAGCCAGAATCCAATCAGAACATCTAACACGTTCGCCCAGTCGAGCAGCTCAAGTCTCATGCCGAAACTCTCAAGGATCTTGAAGTATCTCGCCGCAGCTACGATACCTACGACTGCTATCACGAAAATTGCCCTGAGCCGCTCTCTTGCCAGGTCCTCCTTCTTCCATATCGGAACGAGGCTGGACATAGTCCCGTCGCCTGACGATGTGGGAGAGCCCTTTGTGGCCAAGCGAGGTCTCCAGTCAAGGTAACACTCGGCTCTGGCTAAGAGTCTGTTGGTAAGAGGCTACCTCGTCTTGTCGCGCTCGTAGGTCGCCAGGAGCTTCTCCAAGAGCGCTAGGTCGGCGCGGATCTGAGGCAGATGCTTCCGAGCCCCGTAAGCGATCTTCCTCACGTAGATCTGTTTCTCTCCGTCTTGCTTGAGGTATTTGGTGATGTGTCTGCGCTCCACGTCGGTCAGGATCCTCGTGAACATGGCGATTCGGCCTGTACCCATAACGGGCACAACTGTTATATCTGCCTTGTGTACTCATATCGGGTACGTGGTCAAGATGAGTCGACCGAAAGAATTGGAATGGAACCGAATGTTCACCTTCGACCTGCCGGCGGTTAGACCGGCAAAGAACCCACACGAGTGCTGCGACGCCTGCCGTGAGGCGCGAGAGATCAAATGCGTCTGCGCGTGTGGAGGAAAGAACCACGGAGTCGCCAACCGGAAAGGCATGGAGCCACTCGACAAGGCGCTCGGTCTCGAGAAGCCTGACCTGCCTGGGGACTTGGCTCTGGGCTTGGAGTTCTCTGGGAGGCTTGAATTTCCATGACCGCGGAAACTGTGAGGTTGACTCTTGAAGTGCCGAAAGGCGTCATAGACTTCCTCACGGACCTGTTCAAGTTCGGCGGCATCCAGGAAAACCCGAAAGAGTTCCTTGAGAAAGAAACAGTCAACACCGTGAAGGGGATCCTGGGCAGCTTGCCAAACACCTGGTTCGATGAGCGCGAGATTCTCGAAAGGTACGGCTTGGACAAGGAATGATGAATCAAGAGCACCAGCCGACTCGCGTAGGCCTAAGCCTCGGATCGACAACACGCTTGAACGAATTTGATTTCAGCAAGATCTCGCTCTCGCTTGAGAGAGACCTAGCGCCGGCAGAGAACCCGATCGATGCCTACCGTGACATCAAGGCTCTACTCGAGCGCACCGTCAACCTCGGCAACTATGAGTCCATGCGCGTCGGCTTGGGTGAATCATTCGACATCGGATGCGTCTAGAGAGGGGCTTATCGAAGCATTCTCAAGAACCATCCGGTGTGTACTGGGTTCAGAAGCTCTTATATTGACCGTGGTGCAGTGACGTTCGGGAATCCGAATGTCTCTTGAGCAGTTTCTCAGAGGAGCGCTCAAGGATAACGAAGAAGCTCTCGACACTTTTCAGAAGCTATATGAAATACTCTGCATGCTGGAGACGCCTGAGCGAGAGCAAGTCTACACGATGTCAGTCACTACCAACTGGTAGATGCGTTGTCATCAACATCAGCCGAGCCTATTTATCGGGACGTGCTGGACCCAAACAATCCTGCCCGACGCCAAGAACTCATTAAACAGATCCAGGAAGTTCTTGGCGGGAAACTGATCACCTACACCGCATCTCCCTTCCATCAATTTGCGCTGATTATGAAACAGGATGCGCTTCTGATTGAGGATCTTCTGCGTAGTGCTTCCGATGCGTCCACAGGTTTTCTCATGCTTACGTCCCCGGGTGGCGACCCAAATGCTGCCGAGAAGCTTCTGATGATGTGTAGAGAGCGGTTCCGGGAAAGATTCAAGATAATAGTGCCAGACTATGCAAAAAGCGCGGCCACGCTTCTCGCATTGGGGAGCGACGAGATCCTGATGGGGTATCTAGCAGAACTGGGTCCGATTGATCCACAGATCAGCACCGCATCCTTGCCAATGGGGCCACTGCTTCCCGCGAGAGCGTTCATTGACGGCCTTGAAAACATCAGGGCCAGGATCACTCGTGATGGGGATCCTCCAGTCATGTACGTACCGATGCTCTCGCAGATCCGACCTGAAGTCCTCGCTATGTGTCAGAGCGCTATTGACGAGTCAAGAGCAACCGCAGAAAAGTGGCTGAAACGCTACATGCTAAAGGACGACCCTCAACAGGCCGAGAGGGTGGCAACATGGCTGTCGGACGGAAAGACATACCGACCGCATGGCAAAGTGATCAACTTCGAAGAAGCTCATGATGTTCTCAAATTGAATGCTACTAAGCTGGACAGGACAACTACCATTTGGGACAAGATCTGGGAGCTCTATGTTAGGAGCATTCACTTCGCCCAGCAGAGTGGAGTGGCGAAGATGTTCGAGAGCGAGAAGGTCTCCCTGAACATGCAGATAGAGGTACAGATTAAGACAATGCCCAGACCTAGCCCTCCTACTCAGGAACCGCCGAAACCGGCTCCCGGTCCGACACGGATGTATGGTCCCCAAACCAAGGACCTGGGAACGCGCGGCTAGCCTCCTGTGATCTCAGCTTGTCAAAGAGCTTCTAGCCGACCTCCCTATCGAAAAGTACGTATGACATGCAAAATCTTAAGCCCTGCAGATCGAATGATGCCTTTGGGCAATCCTTCTTGAAGTTTCCAGCCTCCATAAGCACAGCCTCTATTCTGATTGCCTTAGTCTTTCTTGCAGGTGGATTCCTGAGCGGCTTCCTAACTGGAAATATGTTTCATGGCCCATGGACAACCTACACTACGACAACCAATACTGAGATCATCACAATCACCACGTCAGAAAAGCCAATGTTGGGAGACTGGCGTGAACTTCTGCGTTTCTCAGGTACTACACAGGGGGGAACTACAGAACCTTTCAACATCCCCACTTCAACATGGCGAATACGATGTTCGCATGCAGGAAGTGCGGGTCCTCTCTCCATGCTTTCTTTCGGAGTCTACCCCGAAGGCCAGCCAAGCAATATCAATACGATCATCGCCGAAGGCGGCTCAAGGGGAACAACTGGGTCTGACACCATACATCTGACAGGGCCTGGCAACTTCTACATTCTTGTCCTGGCAGCGAATACCGTAATGTGGACAATCATCATTGAGGTTCCGGCCTAACCTGGTATCCGATAGAACCGAAGAAGAAAGAGCAGATAGAAATCAAATGGGACCCGACGAAGCATGGGCTGAGATCAATGAGGTTGTGCGCTCGCTCGGCGGCAAATGGCAGAAAGGCAACACGCCGAAAGACGGAGCATGGCGAATACCGAAATGATCGAGACATCACAGACGATCGTAGACGTCAACTCCCTCCCTCAAACATGCAGAGCCACCACTCAATATGGGTAGGATTCCCAAGCACGCTGACGTGCAATGTCGGCCGGGTTTCTTCCGCCGCCTGGTCCCATTGTGGGATCGTGGGTTACCTTCCCCTCACCTCGCGTCTTGCTGGTGTCTTTCATAACCGATTGATGGAGGACATTCGTAGGGCTCGTCGTGGCAGCTCGCGTCGCTGCAGATGCACCACTGCCGATGCCTGCGTTGCCAGCCTTAACCATTTTCTGTCGTAGCGATTTTGTCCAGATTTCAGTCAATCTTTCTTCACCTCCCCAGTCCGCATCTCTTCAGTTCCACAGCAACCCGATTCAATGCGAGTGACCGCGTAGCAGTTGAGTGATTCCGTGGACTGGGAGCGTACGCTCGATTCCGTCAGCAAACTTGACTTGGACACTGCCAGTCTTGACACCACCTAATGATTTGTCAGGCAATGTATGGCTCATCTCCCCGACTCAGTTCCATTGAGGATGCGGGCGGTGAGGTGGCGCCGTTGACTTTCGCTAAGACCTTCACCAAATCCTGTCGCATCAGTCTTAACACGTCAGCCGGGATCCTTCCCAATGTCCGCGCTGACTCGCTGCGCTCCCTCTCAATGATCAGCCCTGACGCAATGCGCAAGTCGACAAGAAACTCGATCTCTTTCACGTACAAGCGCTCCTCTAATTCTTGGACTTGATTTTCAAGCGACCTGATTCGGCTCAGACGAGCGGAAGGAGGTCTGCGGGCCGTCACTGTGGCCTGGGCCCGCGCAGGCTTTCTCGACTGAACCCTTCCCTGCCGTAGGCGGATGGATTCCGATGTCATCAGCGTGAAACTTCCTTTATTCTTGAATCGACAGTCTTGATGCCAACGAAATCGCCGATTGTAGGCTGCATTGAATCAAAATGGCCGGTGCCGTTTGCGTTGACGGTTGCAGCGGGCGCTCCTGAGAATCTGCACAGTATTCCCAAGCATGGAACGTCAAGGCTGGCGTGGAGTGTCCGGCATGGACTGTCATGTGTACACATCTGAATCGGATTCGAGCGCTCTTGCGACGTGCCTAGTCGCCAGCCGACAAGGTCGCCGACAGTCAGCCTCATCGAATCAAACCGCCCGCCACCAGGATTCAACGCCGCCGAGCCGCCGACTGGAAAATAGCCAGGAGGCACCTCGGCCGCATGTTCGTGTTCCTTGAACCAGTCCTTCGCCTTCTGCATGGTCCACCCCTTCCTTGGTGAATCATCAACTGAAGATTATTTTGTCTGGCTGATCGGAACCGTCTGAGTTGCGCCGCATTTGGGACAGACGAGATGCCACTGACCATGGTAGAGACTTTCACCAGGCGTGTCGGCCCTACCTGAGCGTCTATCGACAATCATTTTGGTTTGTCTGTTTGCTCCGGCGCAATTTTCACAGTTCGGTGCCAGTCGATTGGCGATTTCGAGTCGCGTTTCGTGTTCCTTGAGCTTCTTGTCAAACTCTTGTTTGTGTTTGGCGGCGAGTTCCTCATCACTCTCATAGTGCCAGGCGTCAAGCGGCTTCACGTCTGAAGCGCCTGGCCCGGCGAACGCGGCCAGCTGGTAGACTGTAGTGTTTATGCTTGGTGGGCTCCTCATCTGCCCGCCTACTAGCCGCAGATGTTCATGTCCCATCGCGCCGATTTTATTATCCAATTCGAGGGCTTTTCCGTGGAGCACACGAGCACGCTGCTGCATTTTGCAGAACTCGTCAACCAAAGGCCTGGCTTCTTCTCCCCAGAGCGTATTGGCCTTGTCCCGCACCTTCGCGGCCTCAGGCTCCTTTTCCTTGAACTCCTGGATTTCCTTCTTGAGCGCTTCTTGGGCGAGCTTGTTGTCTTCGACCTGGTCTTCGAGTTCGCGTATGCGTGTGCCGATGTTCCTGAGCTCACCTGGATGAAGCAGGAGGATCCGATGCTTCTTCTCTTCGCGAAGAGTCTTGAGCTCAGCCTCGCACGTCCGAATGGTGTTCACAATGTTTTCGAGTCGTTGTTCTAGTTCTTGTCGATTCAAATCTCATCTACTCTTCATCGTCGGAAGAACTTGTCGATGGCCTCACGAGCGACTTCCGAAAGCGACTTGCCAGTCTCTCTTGCTTGCTCCTGGAGTCTTGTGATCTGGTCGCCTGTGAGAACTATCGATTGCGTGATCTTACGATCAATGATGTTTTGCATCGTCAATCCGTCATTGATTGAGCATCTTCAAAGGGAAGTTACTTTTCACCAATCTGGGGAAGACCGGGCAGACTTGGGGAGGTTTGTGGATGTCCGGTGATGTTCGGGGAGAAGCCCCGCAAGTAGGGACCGTTCGTGCATCTCACATGCTCTGCTCGTACTGCTGGCAACCCGTCCAACTGCAGCGCGATGAGTCTGGATGCTTCCATGTCTGCGGTCACTATGTCGCTCGTCTCGAGAATCAATCATGCTACGTTGAGGTTGCACGCGTCGACGTGGAGGAGAGCTCCTAGACATGCCTCACAATCATCGGCAACAACGCAAGACCTGGTGCCGGCACATTCTCGAGCTGGCCCGACTTCGAGGCGACAAGAGACCCAGCACCGTGATCTTGGAGGAGCATGTGGCGCGGTCGGAGATTATTCGAGAGGCTTTCAAGGATGCTCATCGTGACAAGGAGCAAGCGGAGACTGTTGCCCTGAATGATTATCCTGATGCGGGGATCTTCCAGGCTGAAGTGCTAACGCAAGCGAGATCGTATGTCCACCCCAAGTTGCTGCCGACTTGATGGAATGAAGGAGAGAGGTCACTGAATGTTGGAAGACCGCCGGCACAGCCTCACCGAACGTGTGACTGTGAATTTCTCACCGGCACAACTCAAGAGGCTAGAGAATTACCTGCAACGATACAGCGAGAATCTAGGCGGATTCATCCGCCGCGCCGCCCTCGAGAAGCTAGATCAACTTGGCGTCCCCGTCGAGAAGGGAGGCCTCGGAGATCTCGTCGACGAAGCACGAGACGACTCACAGACTTGACGCCACTTCTCGACAAGACATCCTGATGGCCGGGCGCTTTGTGCACAGGTTCGAGACGCCGCCGGAACTCACCGCGACACCATGGTTCCACATCGAAAGGTGTGACACCTTCTAGGAACTCCCAGGCTGACCTGCTTCTTCCGTTCCAGGCAAACGCTTTCTTGTCTCCTGCACCTCTCGTATGATTTCCACGATCTCACGTGGATGCTTAGACAAGTCGATCTTCTCCAAGGGATCCCCTCCGCTCGAGTCAGAGTCACCGTCTTCCGATTCGCCTGGTTCATCGCCCTCTTTCGCGACTCGCTTCTCGTAGCATTTCTCGCATAGGTCAAAGTAGTCGTCCGACGCATCTTCACGTGGGAAATGGCGGTTTGTCGTGTCTTCGCTTTCGACCCCGCAGTCCTCACACTTCAGCTTCAAGTCTTGCTGAGTCCAAGGCGAGAGCAGGCTCCTGAAGTACCGTTCATACTCAACTTGAGGATTGCCAGCATAGACGTCATCCGGCTCGTTCGTGGCGCCGGTCTCATTGCGTCCTAGTAGGTGAGCCTTGATGTTCGCTAGCGTCGTGTTGCGCAGTTCCACAAGATCACGCAAAGTCTTGGCCCATTGCAGCGCGTTTGAATCTTTCCCCTTCTTCTTGCTCATCTTGCGAGCGTTCACGATTTGCTCGTCCAGAGTCTCAAGGTTCTCACGGAGATGATCCAAGTACCCGTTGAGCTTCTTACCTGCCAAAGAAATATCCCCCCTCCCCCCAACCCCCCACCATTTGCCGCCACAAACCCCCACAAAAATACCCCCTCCCTCCAGGGGGGGTGGTGGCGCCGCGTTTCGATTTATTGGAGGACCTAAGCAAGGCCTTTCCCTCCCTATTGCTTCGTGGCACCTTCACGTTCTGCTAGGTATCGGCTGAGGCATCGGCGCATGATTGTGTCGAGGAGGCTGCTTCGTGAGCGAGCGGTGCGAGAGTTGGCCTTGTCGTCCTCACGTTCTAGGTCTAGGGCTTTGTCCATGAGCTCTTTCACGTCCGATGAGGCGTTCCAGTCGATGCGGACTTTCATTGGGCGCCCTCTTGCGATGAAATAGGGGAGTGATCTGGGGTACGCTCCTGCTTGTCTCTCAGGATGTTATCCAAGGGTCCAGGCGGTGGGGGGTGTCCCCCAGATGTTCCCCCTATTGTTTCTGGAGGAGACGGCTCAGAAATAGGGGGAGGATGTGGGGTACACACGAGCATCCTACGCCTGTCATCCGGATCCGGACCCTGCATGACTAGACCGCTGGCCTCGAGGGCTGGCAGTATCTCTCGCCTCAGCTTCTCCTCGCTCAGGAACCTGCCGTACTGTTGATGATAGCCGGTTAGGATGGTTTGTCTGTCGACCATGCCGTCTCGAGTGAGCAGCGGTTTGATCACTGATTCGTAGATCTCGTAGACTTGAGGCGATAACCCGAGCTCGTTCGGCTTCGCAACCAGGCCATAGAGCCAGAACCCTGCCTCGATATCATCGTGATTCGCCACTATCGCGTCAAGCCGAGGGCGCTCCCTATGCCAACAATTCAAGAGCGCATGGGCCTTGATCAACGCGAGGATCCTTGGCAGGTCTCTTTGATGCCGAGGAGCAAGGCGTGAATGTGAACTCAAGAACCGGTCGTAGATGCTTTCCTGATCAGGCAGAACGACGTCCTGAATGCGAGCGCTCTGAATTGCTGCAACTCGGGTCTTCAG
>Ga0315294_10008203_pt1 | contig 11482 bp, 10 predicted proteins | sample YL17G13_40_MG_FD_203626 | JGI IMG/M metagenome (GOLD analysis project Ga0315294, IMG submission 203626) | Sediment microbial communities from Yellowstone Lake, YNP, Wyoming, USA - YL17G13_40 | ecosystem: Environmental > Aquatic > Freshwater > Lake > Sediment | place: USA: Wyoming | collected... | reverse complement strand
ACTCCTGACATCGAAAATGCGACGCCCCTGAGCTGGTTGCCGGGAGATATGGGCACCGGGCACAATGTGTACTTCGGCACAGACAGAGACACAGTTGCCGGTGCCGACACATCCGATACAACCGGTATATATCGAGGCAGTCAGAGTGGTAAAAGCTATTATCCGCTGGAAGGTGTCGAATGGGGCGGCGGGCCTTACTACTGGCGGATCGATGAGAATAATACCGATGGGACGGTCACCAAAGGCAGAGTGTGGACCTTCACGGTTGCCGACTATATTCTAATTGACGATTTTGAGACCTACAATGCCGGCGATAACCAGATATGGTACGCCTGGCACGATGGGCTTGGCTATGGCTCGCCGGATGTTCTGCCCTATTATGCCGGCAACGGGACCGGTGCGGCGGTCGGCAATGAAGCAACCGCATCCTACACCGAGGAAACGATTGTTCACGGGGACGCTCAATCGATGCCTCTGTTCTATGACAACAACAAGCAGGGCTACGCCATGTATTCCCAGGTAGAATTGACATTGAGCGCACCGCGTGACTGGACCACATACGATCTCGGAGAGCTGTCACTGTGGTTCAGAGGTTATCCGCGGGCCGTCGGCTCCTTCACAGAAGGTCCGGCCGGCACTTATACGATGACCGCATCCGGCACGGATATCTCGGGCACCGCCGACCAGTTCCACTACGCCTTCAAGGTGCTCACGGGCCCCGGCTCGATTATTGCAAGGGTCGACAGTGTCCAGAATACCAACGTATGGGTCAAGGCGGGCGTGATGATTCGCGAGACGCTGGATGTCGGTTCCAAGCACGCCTTCGCGTGTGTCACGCCCGGCAGCGGCGTCGCCTTCCAGGGCCGCACTGCTGCAGATAGTGACAGTTTCAGCTCGAACCAGACCGGTATCACGGCTCCGCATTGGGTGAAGTTAGAACGTGATGTCTCGGGTAACTTCACGGTATCCCATTCGGCAAACGGCTCGGCATGGCAGCCGGTAGGCAATACCGTTCCGACGAATATCCCGATGAGTTCGAACGTCTATATCGGTTTGGCACTTACCAGCCATGATACGGCCCTCACATGCCAGGCCGTGTTCTCCAATGTCACGATCAACGGGACGGTCGCTCCGCAGTGGATGAGCAAGGATATCGGCATACTCGGCAACAATCCTGAGCCGCTCTACGTGGCGGTGTCCAACAAAACCGGTGCGCCTGCGGTTGTATATCACGATGATCCCGATGCCGCAGTGACAGATACCTGGACAGAGTGGGTTGTCCCGCTGCAGGCCTTTGCCGATCAGGGCGTAAATCTCGCCGACGTAGACAAGATTGCAATCGGTCTGGGCACGCAGGGCAATATGACGACACCAGGCGTTTCAGGCACAATGTTCTTTGACGACATTCGGTTGTATCGTCCACGGCCGGAGCCTGAGCCACAACCGTAAGCTGAGAATTAACCTGAAATCAAAATTCGGTCTTTGAAATATTAGATTCGAATATGTTTGGGGCCTATGCCAATTAAGTTCGGCATAGGCCCCTTTGGTTTGATTATTGATGCAGAAACAATCCGCCGGACAAAACCGGGAGCCTGGCACAAATAAAAAACATCCATGAAGCGTTTTTGCGCTAACAAAAGTATAAAAATCAAATTTCGCTTGACAAAGTAGTGATAATTAACTATTTAGGCTGTTTTTGATATGTTTCTCAGAAGTGTGTCTATTGACATTGAGTTCCGCCGAAAGCGGATATATGACGTTAGTATTTTGGAGTAGTTATATATGTTACCCGTAAAGAAGACCAGTAAAAGCAGAACCCAGACCCGCCGGAGCCATCATAGCCTGAAGGCTGTGAATTATTCGGTCTGCAAAAAGTGTGATCAGGCCAAGCTGCCGCACGCCGCGTGCGACAATTGTGGTTACGTCAATCCTAAAATCACGTTGAAACTTGCCAAAGAGTCTAAATAAGGATGGCTCAAATATGCGAATAGCGATCGATGCAATGGGAGGCGACAATGCACCTGGTGAGATCATCGCCGGTGTACTCGAGTCGATTGAACTGCTTGCAGAGGACGATGAGCTGATTCTTGTCGGCCCCGAGGACCAAATAGAGGCGCATTTACCGCCCGCGCAGTCCCGAACGAAAAGGATTACTGTAGTGCACGCTCCGGACATTATCGCGATGGACGATGTGCCGATAGAGAGTCTTCGAAGGAAACCGAGGAGTTCAATCGCTATTCTCGCCAAATTGGCGAAAAGAGATCAGGCAGATGCAGTTATTTCGGCGGGTAATACAGGGGCCTGTGTTGCGGCTTTCCAGATGAGAATGAGGAACCTGCCGGGTGTGAATCGCCCCGGGATAACCGTAGTTTTTCCAACTCCCGAGGGGCCGGTAACAATATGTGATGTGGGTGCGAATATTGCCTGCAAACCGATACATTTATATCAATATGGAGTCATGGCGGGCGTGTATTCAAAACATCTGCTTGGGATTAAAAATCCAAGAGTCGGGCTGATGAGTATCGGCTCCGAAGATGCAAAAGGTAACGAGGTCGTTAAGAAAACACGTGAGTTAATGAGATCCGATTCGAATATGAACTTTATCGGCAATATTGAGGGAAGAGATATTTTCAGGGGTGCCTGTGAGGTCGTTATCACCGAGGGTTTCGTCGGCAACGTGATTCTCAAGCTGACCGAAGGTCTTGTTGATGGTTTGTTTAAGGCGATAAAGCAAGAGCTTATGGAAGAGAAAATTCGGCTTGCCATGAAATTCAAACCGGTGATGGAAAGAATTTACAGGAAATATGACTACAATGAATATGGCGGCGCTCTTTTATTAGGCATTGACGGAACAGCGCTAATCTGTCATGGCTCAAGTCAGAGTGGAACGATAAAAAATGCGATTTTGGCATCCAAAAGATTTTACACGGAGAAAATAAACGACAAGATCATAGAGTATCTTTCGGGAACTTGCATAAGGACCACGGATGAATAACCTAACGAATGGTCGTCCCCCTGCTTATCGTGCAGTCATCGCCGGTCACGGCTCATTTGCACCAGCAAAATTGTTAACGAATGATGAGCTTGCAGTGATGGTGGATACTTCGGACGAATGGATCACGACGCGGACCGGTATCAAGGTTCGGCATATTACTACGGATAAAGAGAGTACAGCATTTTTAGCCACGGAAGCGGCAAAGAAGGCATTGGCCGAGGCAAATCTTGATGCCCGGGAGCTTGAGTTGATTATCGTAGCGACAATTACGCCGGAGATGGTCTTTCCTTCGACAGCCTCCTTTGTGCAGCGGGCTCTTAAAGCAAAGAAAGCATGGGTTTTCGATTTGTCCGCCGCCTGCAGCGGATTTGTATATGGCCTGTCTATCGTAGAGCAGTTTATAGAAAGCGGCCGACTTAAAAACGCCCTTGTCATAGGGGCTGAAACTTTGACCAAAATCACGGACTGGACGGATCGCGCCAGTTGTATTCTTTTCGGGGACGGTGCCGGTGCCGTGGTGCTTAAAAGAGAAGAAGACGGGCGCAAGGGTATTTTGTACAGCACGATGCATTCAGATGGGAACCGCTGGGAAGCATTGAACTGTCAGGCGTATGGTTCTCGCTATCCGGTGAGCAAAGAGCTGGACGATCCGAAGAAAATCTATATGCAAATAAATGGCAGAGAGGTATATCAGCAGGCGATTCGGCGAATCGTTCAAACTGTTAAAGATTGTCTGAAGGCCTGTGATTTGAGCATTGACGACATTAGTATGCTCGTTTCACATCAGATGAACGCAAGAATCATCGAGTCCGCGGCCAAGCGGTTAGAGCTGCCTGATGAAAAGGTCTTTATAAACATCAGTCAGTACGGTAATACATCTGCGGCCTCGGTGCCGATTGCTTTCGATGATTGTGTCAGACAAGGAAGAATCAAACGAGGCGATATTGTTATTTTAGTTGCTTTCGGTGCAGGATTGACCTGGGGAGCAAATGTGATTGAGTTTTGATTGCTCAGGAGTATCCCATGGGGCGACAAGCGAGACACGAATTATGAAAACTGCTTTTTTATTTCCGGGACAGGGTGCTCAGGTTGTGGGGATGGGTTCTGAAATCGCCCAGTCGTTTCCCGCAGCGGCAGAGATTTTTAAGAAGGCAAACGAAATTATCGGTTTCGAACTGAGCGGAATCTGCTTCGAAGGCCCTGCCGAGGAATTGAGCAGCACGACAATTTCACAGCCGGCTATTTTCACCACTTCAGCGGCTATTTTAGAGGTCCTCAAGACAGAACCTTCGACCAGCGGAATACTTCCGGATGTAACGGCAGGCCTTAGCCTTGGCGAATATACCGCCCTGTACGCCGCGGGAGTAATTGGCTTTGAGGACGGGCTGGTGCTGGTACAAAAACGCGGGCAGGCCATGCAGGCCGCTGCCGACGCTAACGAAGGATCAATGGTTAGCATCATCGGCCTGGATGACGAGACGGCCCATTGGCTCTGTGAGGAGGCCGGCGAAGGGGATCTTCTGGAGGCTGTGAACTTCAACTGTCCCGGCCAAATCGTCATCAGCGGCGAAAAAAAAGCCTGCCGGCGGGCGAAAGAGCTGGCCCTGAAGGTCGGAGCCATCAAAGCGGTACGCCTGGAGGTCGCCGGAGCATTCCATACCAGGATGATGTCCGGTGCTGCAGAAGCGCTTGCAAAAGCGTTGGCCGATTCTGAAATTAGGGAACCTTCGCAAACACGGATAATCGCCAATATCGACGCGGAATATTACCAGACAGGCAAAAAAATTAAGGAAGGTCTTGTTAAGCAGTTGACTTGTCCGATTTTATGGCAAAAATGCATGGAGCGGCTTCTGGACGATGGAGTCGAGAGATTCTATGAGATCGGGCCGGGCAGAGTTTTGACAGGACTTATGAAAAGAATCAACAGGAAAACAAACGTCGTCAATTTAAGTAATTCAAAGGCGATTAAGGAATTGCTGGAGTAGACCACCGGGTAAATCCGGTGCCCAATATCTTAATGCTTTTGGAGAATTTATTTGGGAGATAACAAGGATGTCGGAAAAAAGGCTGGCTGTTGTCACAGGTGCCGCCAGAGGGATTGGCCGGGCAATCGTTCTTGAGCTGCTCAAGCGGGGCCGGACTGTTGCCGGGCTGGATATCAATACCGAGCAGCTCGCTGAGCTTGAGGATGTTGTAAAAAAGGCCGGTTTTACGGTAATCACCAAATGTGTAGATATAACCGATACGGATAAGCTCACCGAAACACTCGAATCACTGGCTTCGGATCATGGCGGGATAGGAATTCTGGTGAATAATGCCGGCATAACTCGTGATAAGCTGATGATGCAAATGAAAGAAGATGATTTTGACCGTGTTATTAACGTCAATCTTCGTGCCGCATTTATCGCGACGGCTGTTGCCGTCAGGTCAATGGTCAGAAACAAATTCGGACGTATTGTCAACTTAAGCTCAGTAGCGGGAGTTATGGGACAAGCCGGTTCAAGCAACTATGCGGCCAGCAAGGCCGGGCTTATTGGTATGACCAAATCGGTTGCACGGGAGGTCGGCAAGAAAAATGTTACGGCAAATTGCATTGCACCGGGATTTATTATGACCGAAATGACAAATGTGCTCCCGGATGCCGTTAAAAACGCTGCAAAGCAGATTATTCCGGTCCGGCGGTTTGGACAGGTCGAAGACGTGGCCAGGGCGGTCGCTTTTCTTGCCGGAGACGAGGCCGGCTATATCACCGGACAGGTCCTCTGCGTGGACGGCGGAATGGCAATGTAAAAAAATAAAAAAAATGTTTGTAGATAAGTATCTTTGTGGGTAATATAACCCGCCGAAATAAATTCTTTGAATCGTTGTTCTTACCAGTTTTGTTGCTGAACACCAATTGTAAGGTTATGAAATAGATTCCTAATTTTATTAGGGAGGATAAACAAGTGAGTGCTGAAGGCGTAGATGTAGCGGCGATAGAAAAGAAAGTAATCGAGATAATAAGTGAGCAAATGGGCGCAGACAAGAATGAAATAACGCGTGAAACCTCATTTATCAACGATTTAAATGCCGACTCGCTGGATACGGTTGAGCTCGTAATGGAGTTCGAAGATGAGTTCGATATGAGCATTCCGGACGAGGAAGCCGAGAAAATCCAGACTGTCGGTGCCGCAGTCGATTACATTGTAAATATAGCACAATCCAAAAGCCAAGAGTAGCGAACAAGCTTAGTATGAATAAACGGCGAGTTGTTATTACAGGCTTGGGTTGTATAACTGCCTTAGCCGAGTCCGCTGGCGAGCTTTTCGCAGCACTTTGCGAGGGCAGGAGCGGTGTTTCCACTATTGAATCATTCGATACCAGTGCGTACCCCGTGCGTATTGGTGGCGAAGTAAAGAATTTCGACGTAACAAAATACGTTGACCGGCGGGAAAGCAAGCGAATGGACCGCTTCACTCAGTTCGCCATGGCCGCAGCAAGTCAGGCTTTGGACGACAGCGGGCTCGACTTCTCGAAAGAAGACGTTTTTCGTACCGGTGTTATCGTGGGTACGGGTATAGGCGGCATCAAAGAGATCGAAGATCAGCACTTGAGAATCATGGACAAAGGGCCGAGTAAAGTTTCTCCTTTCTGTGTTCCAAGGCTTATGGCCAATGCCGCCAGCGGCAATATTGCGATCTGCTATGGCCTGCGAGGTCCCAATTTTTGTGTCGTAAGTGCTTGCGCATCGGGCACTCATGCTATTGGAGAAGCTTATCTCAATATTGCCAACGGGCGAAGCGATATCATGATAACCGGCGGTACCGAAGCGGCTCTTACGCCGATTGGATTGGCCTCTTTTTGTGCCGCCAGGTCGCTGAGCACGCGAAATGACGACCCGCAGGCGGCATCAAGGCCGTTCGATAGAGACAGAGATGGATTCGTTCTTTCTGAGGGAGCCGGTGTTTTGGTTTTGGAAGAAGAAGGTCATGCCAGGAAACGCGGTGCGCATATTTACGCCGAACTGCTCGGTTACGGTGCGACCGACGATGGTTATCACATTACCGCCCCGCTGCCGGACGGGAACGGTGCAGCGGCGACAATGAAGCTGGCGCTGGCTGACGCCGGTCTGAAGCCGGAAAAAATAGACTATATTAACGCACATGGGACAGGTACCGACCTGAACGATGCTGCTGAAAGTTTGGCTATCAAAAATGTCTTCGGCCGGCACGCATATAATATACCTGTCAGCTCGACTAAAAGCTGCCTTGGGCATCTGCTCGGCGCCACTGGTGCGGTTGAGCTTATAATATGTGTAAAGGTCATTAACGAATCGGTCATTCCTCCCACGATAAACCTGGAAAATCCGGATGAAAAATGCGATCTCAAGATGGATTTTGTGCCTCTGGAAGCGCGCCGGGCCAAGGTCAATATAGCTCTGAGCAATTCCTTTGGTTTTGGTGGCCATAATGCCTGCCTGGTCGTGGGGAAAGTCTGAGTAAGGCCGGCACTACGGACAAATCCGAATTCGCTGCAGGCCGGTCTTTTCTCGTGAGTATCTAAGTTAAGACGGGTTTGAAATTCCTTACCAAAGTATCCACACTGAAGTTATAATTCGGGGGCATTATACACGGTACGCGTAAATATTGTATTGCCTAAGTGTTAAGATGGATTTAATCCTGCATATTATACTTCTGGCTGCTGGGCTTCTGATATTGTGGAAGTGTGCCGAGCTGCTGGTGGCCGGTGCGGTTGGATTGGCCCGGATGCTCGGTGTCAGCTCACTTATCGTCGGCCTGACGGTGGTGGCAATGGGAACTTCGGCGCCCGAGGTTGCTGCAAGTATTGCCGGCGTTTTGCGAAAAGCCGGTGGCGGAGATATAGCTGTCGGCAACGTTTTCGGATCAAACATCGCCAACCTGGCTTTCGTCGGCGGTCTGATCGCCCTGATTCGGCCGCTCAGGGTTCAAAGGAAGACACTGTTCCGTGAGATACCGGTAATGTTATTAGTGGCTCTACTGTTGTGGCCTTTACTGCATAATTCAAACTTAAGTCGGCCGGAAAGTATTATCCTGTTAGCCGTATTTGCAGGATTGATTTTTCTGACGGTTTACGCTGCCAGGCGAGAATCTAAGCAACCCGGGCATCAATCCGAAAGCCTTGAGCCTGATGCGAAACAAGAAACACGAAGCGCATGGAAGAATATACTGTTCGTTCTCATCGGATTGGCAGGCCTGGCATTGGGGGCAAAAATGGCTGTGGAGGGAGCCGTATTTGTCGGCATAGAGATCGGCTTGAGTGAAAGAGTTATAGCCCTGACCGTTATCGCGTTCGGGACTTCGCTTCCGGAGCTTGTAACCTGCGTCGTAGCCGCTATCAAAGGTCATCACGACATTTCAGTCGGCAATCTTGTCGGCTCGAATATCTTCAATACCCTTCTCGTAACCGGAGCGGCGGGTGTCGTTCGACCGTTTGACGTTACACCCAGGCTGGCAGGAGGAGTCGATTACTGGATCATGGTTATTGTCAGTGCAGCTTTTGCCGGTGCTATAATAATCGGCAAATGCACTATTGGCCGAGTTTCCGGCACACTGCTGGTCTGCGCGTACTTTGGCTATATCATTTACCTATTATCAGCTTAGCCCCGTCTGATGCATCCGATTAATGCGAAGCGTGCCGGCCGCAATTTATATGCGACCGGCAAACTCAGCTTCGTGGAGGAGGGTATGATTTTCTATCGTGTATTCGACTGCTTCTGATTCTGTAACTTCAATTGCCCATTCATTGTTAATTAGCGTCTTGTCAAAACTATAGCTAAGTGCCGGCATCGATGCCGAACGTAACGCTTTTTTCAATAATTTTATAAGACCTTCCGGGCGTTTCGTCATAGCTCAAGTAATAGCTGCTACTTAGAACGAAAAAAAACTTATCCTGAATTGGCCGCAGCTTCGGGCGAACTCGAAAAATGTCCTATGAATTAAGCAATCCCGACTTATTATTTTTTCTGAAACTTGAAATTTCGAGACCGGCTTTGTATTTTGTCCAAAATGAAGCTAACTGAGCAAACCGGGCGGAATAGATGTGAAACGCCGGGTAGAATCATCCTGAGATAGAAAGGAGTAAAGCAACTGCCTGTGAAATTTATTCCTACTTTAAGAACCGGCCGTTTAATCATCTTCGCAGTTGCACTCGCGTTCATCCGCCCTGCCCCGGCATTTGCGCTCCGGGAATCCGGAATTGAAATCGCAGGCGTGGAATTCCAGTTCGTTACTATCCCGCCGGGCAGTTTTATCATGGGTTCGAACTCACACGATGGCGACGAAAGACCCGCCCACAAGGTTATCGTCGACTACAGCTTCGACATCGGAAAGACCGAAGTTACGGTAGCCCAATTCAGAGCCTTTGTCGAAGCCACCGGCTATGAAAAAAAGGGCTGGACGTGGGGCCGCCGCTGCTCTGATCACATGGGCTCGGTTGAAAACCGGCCATGCGAGAATCCGGGATTCGAGCAGACCGAGAGCCACCCGATAGCCCGAGTCGACTACAATGACGCGAAAGCGTTCTGCGAATGGCTCTCACAGCAGACCGGCCAATTCTTTCGCCTGCCGACGGAGGCCGAGTGGGAATACGCCTGCCGGGCCGGAACCACTGGGGATTACGCCGGCGATATCGAACGAATGGCCTGGTTCGACGCGACCAGCGAAAGATTAATCCATCCCGTCGCCCGGAAGAAGCCGAATCCCTGGGGACTCTATGACATGCACGGCAATGTTTCGGAATGGTGCGAAGATATATATTACTGGAATTACAAAAATGCCCCGGCCGACGGCAGCGCCGCCGAGATGTCCGATGTCCCAGCCGATGTAGCATCGCGCCGCGCCCTGCGGGGCGGCTCCGCATGCAGCCCGAAAGAATCGTGCAGATCGTCATCCCGATACGGCGTGTACCGTCTCTTCAGACAGTGCAGCACAGGCTTTAGAATCGTGCGCTGCGCCAAATCCGTCGCCGGAGCCGGCCGCACTGCCTCTGCGGCAAAGAAAACGCACAAACCGCCGGCAACCGGCGCCGCCCGCCCTGCCGGGATCACGTTGATGGTCGGTGACATCGACTTCGACTTCGTACGCATCGATCCGGGAACATTCATCATGGGAAGCGAGCATAACTACATCGACGAGTACAAGTGGACGTATGAATTGCCCGCTCACGAAGTCACTATCGACTATGGCTACTACATGTGCACGACCGAAGTCACTCTCGAACAATTTGGCTATTTTGTCGCCGAAACCGGCTATGTCACCGATGCCGAGAAACAAGGCTGGGCCTTCAATGCCAGCGACGAAAAAGGGTGGCATGATATCATTTGCCAGGACTGGCGATTCCCCGGCGTCGTTCAGACCGACACCGAGCCGGTGACTCATATCGGCTGGTACGACGCGGTCGCGTTCTGTCAGTGGCTGAGCGAGAAGACCGGCCGGGACGTTCGACTGCCTACCGAAGCCGAATGGGAATACGCCTGCCGTGCCGGAACCACCGGAGATTACGCCGGCACGCTTGGTGAGATGGCATGGTGCCAATGGACCCTCGATACTATCACCAGAACGCATCCCGTCGCTCAGAAAAGGCCCAACCCCTGGGGGCTGTACGACATGCACGGCAACGTCTGGGAATGGGTCCAGGACGTATGGCACGCCGAAGCCGAAGGCGCCCCGACGGACGGCTCGGCATGGCTCGACTCGGCCGACAGGATAAATCGCGGTATCGTAAGGGGCGGCTCGTTCTACAATCCCCCCTGGCTGCTTCGCTCATACATCCGCATGAGAACCCCACTCGGCTGCCGAGTCCACTTCAACAACGGCTTTAGAATCGCAATGTCACTCGATTGAAGCGTGCTCTTTCATTCGACAGATAAATTTTTGGAGAAAAGTAATGGATATAAACCGGCGGACATTTATGGTTAATTCGGCCCTAATGGATTTGCTCGGACCGCGGGCTTTGCTGACGGAACAGGCCTCGCAGGCAGCGGCACCGCTTATCGAGTGCAAAGTGCGCACTTTGACTAAGGGGCAGAAGCATCATTTCTTCGGATATTACGGGATATGCCCCTGGAATAAGTCGGGCCGGTATCTTGTCTGTCTGGAGAGCGACTTTCAGGACCGTATGCCCTCTCCGGGCGAAGCCGCGGCCATCGGTCTGGTCGATTCACAGACGGGCCGATTCGAGAAGCTGGCCGAAACGCGTGCCTGGAACCTTCAGCAGGGAGCGATGCTTCATTGGAACCCGCTCAATCCCGAACGTCAGATCATCTACAACGATCAGAAAAACGATGACATCGTATCGGTTATTCTGAATGTCGAATCGTTAGAGAAGCGTTTGCTGCCGCGAGCGGTAAGCGCGGTCAGCCATGACGGCAAATGGGCGCTCAGCCTGACCTATGGCAGAATGGGACGGCTGCGGAAAGTCGTCGGTTACGGAGCGGCGAAAGACCCCAATCCCGACAATCCGGCGCCG
>Ga0315294_10008202_pt1 | contig 11483 bp, 20 predicted proteins | sample YL17G13_40_MG_FD_203626 | JGI IMG/M metagenome (GOLD analysis project Ga0315294, IMG submission 203626) | Sediment microbial communities from Yellowstone Lake, YNP, Wyoming, USA - YL17G13_40 | ecosystem: Environmental > Aquatic > Freshwater > Lake > Sediment | place: USA: Wyoming | collected... | reverse complement strand
ACGGGTCAGGTTATCCTGCCGGACGGTGTGGAGATGGTGATGCCGGGTGACAACGTTGCGCTCACTGGCGAGTTAATCGTTCCGATTGCGATGGAGAAGGGATTGCGGTTTGCCATTCGCGAGGGCGGACGCACCGTAGGCGCCGGCGTTGTCACGGAGATAGTGGAATAATTAACAATATGATAATTGACAATTGACAATTATAAATTTGGCAAAGGTTTAAGGAAAAAGGGAAGATGGCGATGCAGCAAAGAATCCGAATCAGCCTCCAGGCTTTTGACAACCGTCTGCTTGACCAGTCGGTGAAGGAGATTGTTGATACGTTGAAGCGGACGGGCGCAAAGATTTCCGGTCCCATTCCTCTTCCAAACCGTATCAGCAGATATACGGTGTTGCGCTCACCCCATGCGGACAAGAAGTCGCGGGAGCAGTTTGAAATTCGCAAGCATAAACGTCTGATAGACATTCTGCAGCCGACTCAGAAAACCTTAGACGCATTGACGGAAATTGACCTGCCGGCAGGTGTGCATGTGGAGATCAAATTAACCTGATGAGGTCTTGTTCGTGTTTTCACAGAAGAGGGATGCAAAGAGAGTAATAAACCAGGAAGGTGGTTTGATTCTATGACACTGGGGTTGATTGGCAAGAAGCTGGGGATGACGCAGGTTTTTAATAAAGATGGCGTCATGATCCCGGTCACCCTGATTGAGGCTGGTCCTTGTCCCATCATACAGAAGAAGGATAAGGAGAAAGACGGATACTGTGCGCTTCAGATCGGTTTTGAGAAGAAGCCTGAGCGTCTGGTTACCAAGCCTGAGGCAGGTCATTTTACCAATGTGAAGACCGACCCCACCCGAATCATTCGTGAATTACGCGTAGATGATGTCTCCCAATTTGAGTTAGGACAGATGCTTGATGTGGGGATTTTTGAAGAGGGTGAAAAGGTCAATGTGACAGGTGTGTCCAAGGGGCGTGGATTCCAGGGAACCATCAAGAGATGGCATGGACATCGAGGTCCCGAGTCTCACGGGTCAAAGTATCATCGCCGTGTGGGTTCCATGGGCGCCTCCTCTGACCCATCACGTGTCCGCAAGGGCAAAAAGATGCCAGGACATATGGGAAACAAGCGTCGCACCATTTTGAATCTGAAGGTTGTCGGGACGGAGAAGGCAAAGAATCTTCTTCTCATAAAAGGCTCTGTGCCGGGGCATACGAATGGGTATGTCCTTATCTGGAAGAGAGGAAAAAATATGGCAAGAGTAGTTAGGGGTAAATAATCATGCCGGAAGCAAAGGTTTATAATATGGAGGGAAAAGAAACGGGGAGCATTGCCCTTGCCCCAGGCATCTTTGATGTTGAGATTAATATGAACTGCGTCCGTGAGACGCTGAACCAGTATCTTACCAGACAGAGGCGGGGCACTGCCTCAACAAAGACGAGGGCAGAGGTCAGCGGCGGTGGCGCCAAGCCATGGCGACAGAAAGGCACAGGACGCGCCCGCGCCGGTTCCAACCGCTCTCCACTCTGGCGTGGCGGCGCAATTATTTTTGGACCAGTTCCCCACGATTACAATTGCAAGGTGAATAAACAGAAACGACAGAAGGCGTTTACCTCCGCCTTGACCAGTTTTGCCCGGGAAAACAGGGTTTTTGTGCTTGATGATTTCGAATTTTCCAAACCGCAATCCAGAGCGGCTGTCGCCCTCCTTAAAAATATGGGCGCTGAAGGGAACGCCCTGATTGTCACAGCAAAACCAGAACCGAATTTCTTCCTTTCCTGCCGTAACCTTCCCAATGTGTCAGTAATCACAATCGAAAATATAAATATTTATGACCTCTTGAACCATGATAATTTCATGATAAACCGCAGCGCCTTGAAGAGACTGGAGGAGATGCTGACGTGAAGAATCCTTATCTCATCCTGGAAAAGCCCGTCCTTTCAGAGCGAAGTCTCGCCATGAGTGAAAAAGAGGGCGAGAAGCAATATGTCTTCAAGGTGGATGTCAAGGCGAACAAGAAGGAGATTAAAAAAGCCGTTGAACAGGCATTTAATGTCCATGTTGTTAGCGTGAATACCATGCGGATGAAGGGGAAACCCAAAAGGGTTCGATACCAGAAAGGGTGGCGCTCGGACGGGAAGAAGGCATTTGTCAAGCTGAAAACCGGTGAATCCATTAATTTGATATAATGATGTTTCTCAGTCAGGAGCAGAAGGGGTTTTAGACATGCCGCAGAAAAAGTATAAACCATTCACCCCCAGCCGGCGACACATGACGGGTTCGACGTTTGAGGAGGTCACGAAAACTGAGCCGGAAAAGGCGCTCCTCCGCCCGCTCACTCAATCCGGCGGGCGCAATAACAGGGGTCGCATGACGGTTCGTTTCCGGGGCGGCGGGCACAAACGCCGCTATCGCTTAGTCGATTTCAGGAGGGATAAGGACAATATTCCCGCCATTGTGAAGTCCATTGAGTATGACCCGAACCGCTCTGCAAGGATTGCCCTTCTTGCTTATGCGGATGGAGAGAAGCGTTATATTCTTGCCCCGGACGGTCTCGCCGTGGGGATGCAGGTCATCTCCGGTGAGGATGTGGATATCCGCGTGGGGAATGCCCTTCCATTGAAAAATATCCCCACCGGCACCATTGTGCACAATATAGAAATGAAGCCGAAGAAGGGGGGACAGGTGGCGAAGGGTGCAGGAACCCACGCCCAGCTGATGGCGAAGGAGGGGAAATACGTGCATCTGAGGATGCCATCGGGCGAGGTTCGTCTCTTTCATCCCGAATGCCGCGCCACCATAGGGCAGCTTGGGAATGCCGACCATGAGAATATCTCAATAGGCAAGGCGGGCCGTAAGCGCTGGCTCGGGCGGAGGCCGCATAATCGTGGTGTGTCCATGAATCCCATTGACCACCCGATGGGTGGTGGCGAGGGCAAGGCATCAGGCGGTCATCCACAGTCGCCATGGGGTCAGCCCGCAAAGGGATACAAGACGCGGAAAGTCCACAAGGGTTCGGATAAATTTATTGTAAAGCGCAGAGGCAAGAAATAGGGAGGTTTGATATCATTATGCCCCGTTCGCTGAAAAAAGGGCCTTATATAGACCCAAAATTGTTAAAGAAGGTGCAGATGGCTCAGGCTGCCAGTGACAGGCGGGTAATCAAGACATGGTCCCGGCGCTCAATGGTCTCGCCTCAAATGGTGGGTCTGACCATTGCAATTCACAATGGCAAGCAGTTTGTCCCTGTTTTCATCAATGAGAATATGGTTGGTCACAAACTGGGGGAATTTTCTCCGACACGCATATTTCGTGCGCACGGAGGAAAGGGGTCAAGGAGGGCTGCTGCGGCTGCTATTCCCGGTGGCAAAAAAGGGGTGTAACCCGGGACTTTATTGGTATTCCGGTGAGATGTGAGGAAGGTGCCGACTTCGCCAAAGCAGCCTCTATTTGGCTGCGACGCCTGAATCGGGGAGGTTTTAGGCTTTATGGGGAAACAGAAACGTGAAATAGAGTATGATTATGTGGCAAGGGGTATGGTGCGCTATTTGCACATCCCGGCAAGGAAAGCCCGGCTACTGACAAATATGATAAAAGGGATGACCGTCCGCAAGGCACTGAATACCCTCGCGGTCACGCCACGACCCTCTGCTGTTCCAGCAATAAAGAGGCTTCTGCTTTCCGTTGTTGCGAGTGTTGACCGGAAGGCGCATCCCAATACGGATGACTTGATTATCTCAAAGATATATGCGGATGGTGGTCCGATGCTGAAACGGATTCAGGCTCATGCCATGGGACGCGCCTTTCGAATACGCAGGCGGAGCTGTCATGTCACCCTTGAGCTTGGGGAGTAATGAATCTCCTTTCATGTGTAAGGGGAGATTTGATAAATAGACAGGAGTTTTGCCGACTTCGCCAAAGCAGCCTTGAATTGGCTGCGACGGCTGAAAAGGAGGCCCGATAAGTGGGACAGAAGGTAAATCCCATAGGTTTGCGGCTGGGAATCATCAAGGACTGGGAGTCTCGCTGGTTTGCCAAGAATAATTATGCCGAGCTCCTCCACGAGGATATCAAGATTCGTGATGAGATAAAGAAAAAGTTTCATCATGCTGGCATTGCCCGCGTGGAGATTGACCGTGCGGCAGACCGCGCCAAGATTACGATTCACACGGCGCGACCGGGTATTATCATCGGCAGGAAGGGGGCGGAGATTGAGACCCTCCGTAAGAGCTTAGAGTCCATGACCAAGAAAAGGATTTTTATAAATATTAATGAGATACGCAAGCCCGACCTTGTTGCCCAGCTGGTGGCTGAGAACGTGGCGGCACAGCTCCTGCGACGCATCAGTTTTCGCCGTGCGCTGAAAAAGTCCATTCAGGCAACCATGAAGGCGGGGGGGCGTGGAATCCGCATCAACTGCAAGGGTCGCCTGGCAGGCGCCGAAATGGCGCGCATGGAATGGTTCCGGGAGGGGCGTGTCCCACTGCACACCCTGCGGGCAGATATCGATTACGGTTTTGCCGTCGCCCACACAAAATATGGCGCCATTGGTGTTAAAGTCTGGATCTTCTTAGGAGAGATATTTGCCAAGAAGATAGAAACAGTAATTCCCAAAGAAGCGGAGGCGTAAATAGAGATGCTGGTTCCGAAGAGAGTCAAACACCGAAAGGTTCATAAAGGCAGGATGCCCGGAAAGGCATACCGTGGGGGGCAACTCAGCTTTGGAGAATATGGGCTTAAGGCGACTACCTGCGGTTGGGTTTCCAATCGCCAGATTGAAGCGGCGCGCGTGGCTATCATGCGCAAGGTGAAACGCGGCGGCAAGTTGTGGATTAATGTCTTTCCGGATAAGCCCATCACGAAGAAGCCGCCTGAGACACGTATGGGCGGTGGAAAGGGCAATCCGGAGGGCTGGGTGTGTGTTATCAAGCCGGGACGCATCCTTTTTGAGATTGAGGGGATACCCGAAGAACTCGCCCGCGAGGCATTTGACAGGGCTGCGCACAAACTCTCAGTCAAGACAAAGTTTGTCACCCGTGAGCTTTTCTGAAAAGACTTGGTAGGAGGAATGGCAAGTGAAGATACAGGAGCTTCGCAATCTGCCCGTGGAGGACCTGATTATGAGGCTGAATCAGCTCAGGGAGGGCTTGTTCAAGGCGCGTGTCCGTGCCGCAACCAAGGAATTAGACAATGTCACGATTATCAGTAACACGCGACGTGATATAGCGCGTATTTTAACCGTCCTGCGCCAGAAAGGCATCAAGACATAAGCATAGCTTGGCGGGGGAAAAAGCATAGCTTGGCGGGGGAAAAACAGGGGAGGCTTTTTCATGGAGGAAGAGAAAAAGAAAAGAAGGTATAAAATCAGAATCGGGCGTGTTGTAAGCAACAAGATGGATAAAACAGTCGTGGTCGCCATTGACCGACTTGTGCTTCATCCAAGATACAACAAAAGGGTGCGAAGGACCAAGAGGATTTACGCCCATGACAAGGGAAATCAGTGCCGGATAGGCGATGTGGTTCGTGTGACGGAGTCCCGACCTCTCAGCCGTCTGAAAAGATGGCGGGTGATGGAAATACTTGAACGCATGAAGTAAGCATCTCTCACACTATTTGATGTGTTTGAAGTAGAGGCCGACTTCGCCAAAGCAGCCTTGAATTGGCTGCGACGGCTGAAATAGAGGGAAAGACAAGCAATGATACAGGAATACACGGTCTTGAATGTTGCGGATAATACGGGCGCAAAAAAGTTGCGTTGTTTCCGCGTCCTGGGCGGCAGTGGACGGCGGTATGCCCACGTGGGTGATGTGATTCTCTGCTCGGTCCGCCTTGCCGCCCCTGATGGAATTGTGAAAAAAAAGGCAAAGGTCCGTGCCGTCATTGTCCGCACTGTCAAGGAGGTGCGCCGTGAAGACGGCTCTTACATTCGATTTGATGACAATGCGGCGGTAATCGTAAATGCACAGAATGAGCCGGTGGGAACCCGCATCTTCGGAGCGGTTGCCCGTGAGTTGCGTAAGAAGAATTTTACAAAGATTATTTCCTTGGCACCGGAGGTCATCTGACGGGCGGGATTTGCCGACTTCGCCAAAGCAGTCCGCCTGAGGCGGACTGCGACGGCTGAATGGAAGGTAAAGAGGGCATGTCATTCAGGATTAGAAAGGAAGACCGGGTTCTGATTCTTACCGGTAATGCCAAGGACAAAGGCAAGACTGGTAAAGTCCTGCGTGTTTCTCCCTCCCAGGAGAAGGCGATTGTGGAGAATGTGAATTTCATCACCCAGCACAAACGCACCCGTGACCCCAGTAAACCGGGCGGACGTGTGACAAGGGAGGCGCCGGTTCCACTCTCCAAACTCATGTTGATCTGTCCCAAGTGCAATCGTCCCACGCGCGTCGGCGCCAAGGTCTTTGAGGATGGCTCCAAGGTGAGGATTTGCAAGAAGTGCAATGCCGAGATTTAATGTTATGAGGTTGTTTGCATCGGGGTGATATCAAAAGGAGTTAAGAGGGTATGCCAACACCACGGCTTCTTGAATTTTACCGCAAGGAAGTTGTCCCCGCTATGATGAAGCGGTTCAACTATAAGAATGTGATGCAGGTGCCGCGACTTGCGAAAATTGTAGTGAACATGGGTGTGGGGGATGCGGCGAGGGATATTAAGGAGCTTGATGCCGCCCAACAGGAACTGGCGCTTATAACGGGACAGAAACCCAAAGTCACACGCTCCACCAAATCCATATCCGCATTCAAGGTGCGCCAAGGGAATCCCGTTGGATGCTGTGTCACGCTTCGCGGGGCTTATATGTATGAATTTCTTGACCGCCTGATAAATGTTGCAATTCCGCGTATTCGTGACTTCCGCGGATTGCCGCCGGATGATTTTGATGGACGCGGAACCCACAGCATGGGAATCAAGGAACACCTCATTTTTATGGAACTTGATTATAACAAAGTCTCAAAGACAAGAGGGATGAATATCACCACCGTAACGAACGCAAAGACGGATGAGGAGGCGCGGGAGCTCTTGCGACTCTTCGGCATGCCGTTCAGAGAGCGGTGATTCTGGAGGTAAGGTCATGGCAAGGCTTTCTCTCAAAGTGAAGGCGCAACGCAAGCCAAAGTTCAAGACGAGAAGATATAATCGTTGCCCACTTTGCGGAAGATCGAGGGCGTTCCTGCGCAGATTCCGCATGTGCAGGATTTGTTTCAGAGCACTCGCCAGCAGGGGGCAGATACCCGGCGTCACTAAGTCCAGCTGGTGAGAATTTATGAAGGGGAGAGAATGACAAATGAGCGTGAGTGACCCCATTGGGGATATGCTGACCCGAATCCGCAATGCCAATAAGATGTGCATGGATTATGTGGACATTCCGGCTTCAAAGATGAAAATTGCCATTGCGCGGATTCTGAAAGAAGAGGGGTTTATCAAGTATTACAAGGTCACACGAAACAATACCCAGGGCACCGTCAGGGTGTTTCTCAAGTTTGGGGCGGAACGTGAGCCGGTGCTGAACGGTCTTGTGCGTGTCAGTAAACCCGGTCTCAGGAAATATGTATCTAAAGATGATATCCCACATGTCTTAGGCGGGCTGGGCATCAGCGTTATCTCCACATCCCAGGGAATCCTGACGGACAGGGAATGCCGGCGCAAAAAGATAGGTGGGGAGGTCATCTGCAATATCTGGTAAGGAGACAACCGTTTCAGGCAAAGCAGGAGGAAGAAGGTCGTGTCAAGGATTGGAAAGATTCCCATACAGGTGCCGAAAGAGGTCAACTTGACCCTTGACGAGCGCAAGGTCACTGTCCAGGGCCCCAAGGGGACCCTTTTCCTTGAATGCAATGACAAGGTAGCCTTGCACATGGAAGATAATCAGGTCTTGGTGAAACGTTTCGGCGATGATAAGGCAAGTAAGGCAAGCCATGGATTATATCAACGGCTTATCGTTAACATGATCACCGGCGTGACGAAGGGTTACAGAAAAGAACTGGAGATTGTCGGAGTTGGATACAGGGCTCAGATGGAGGGTAGTGTCCTGACATTACAGGTCGGGCTTTCCCACATCCCGCAGATTGTCCCTCCAGAGGGTATAAATATATCCGTCCCGAAACCCACGCAGATTATTATTGAAGGTAGTGACAAGCAGAAGGTGGGACAGGTGGCTGCGGAAATCCGCAAGGTTCGTCCGCCGGAACCGTATCAGGGCAAGGGTATCCGTTACACAGGTGAGAGAGTCAGGAGGAAGGTCGGCAAGGCAGGGACAAAGTAATTTCAGTGAGAAACGGCAGAAGAAGATGAAAAGGTCAAAACAACTACGTGGGAAGATAAGGCACTGGAGAATCCGGAGAAAGATACACGGGACGCCGGAGCGTCCCCGTGTGTGTGTGCACAAGTCTCTCAAGCACATCTATATCACTGTGTTGGATGATATCTCGCGGGAGGAGGGGAGTGTAGCCATCTTAAATCTCACCACAAACAGCAAGTCTTTCAAAGGGGACGGGAAGAAATCCTTCCGGAATATCACATGCGCGAAGAGGCTGGGTGAGATGGCTGGCAAGTCATTGCTTGAGAAGGGTATAAAAGAGGTGGTGTTTGACCGTGGAGGTTATCAATACCACGGGGGTGTGAAGGCAATTGCCGAGGCAATTCGGGAATGCGGGGTAAAAATTTAGAGTTTTTGCATCGAATGATTGAGTCATTGAGTGATTGAGCGATTGATTCATTCAGCCGGTGCGTTGATATATCTATGAGCAGGAGTCTGAACAGTGGTAAGGATAAAATCAACCAGTTTGTTTGAGGGTGGGGATACGGAAGGTGTCTCAGTGATTGTATCCTCCGGGACAGTGGAGTTTCAGGAGAATGTCATCTTCCTGAACCGCGTGGCAAAGGTTGTCAAGGGTGGCAGACATTTCAGTTTCTGCGCCCTTGTTGCCGTTGGGGACAAGAAGGGTCTTGTCGGGATCGGTTATGGCAAGGCAAATCAGGTTCCCGATGCCATCCGGAAGGGAGTGGAGGATGCAAGGAAGAATATTATCCGCATTCCTCTTCTGGGACGCACCATCCCTCATGAAGTGACGGGGATTTTCGGTGCCGCCCGCGTCATGTTGAAACCGGCAAGTGAAGGTACCGGTATCATTGCCGGTCCCGCTGTCCGCTCAGTTGTGGCACTGGCTGGAGTCAAAGACATCCTGACAAAATGTCTTGGCACCAATACAGCTCTGAATGTGGTGAAGGCAACCATGGCGGGTCTCAGGAGTCTTCAGGACCCTGCAAAGGTTGCCGAACGACGGGGCAAACCCATTGAATTTATCCTTGGGAAAAAGCTGGCAGAGATTTACAACCAGACAAGGAGCGAAATGCTTGCTTCCCTGGGTCAGGCGGGTCAGCAGGCGCCTACTGTTGCCAAGCCGGCGGAGGAAAAACCGGAGGTGACGGCAGAGGTTAAGTCTGAAGATGAAGCGGATGAGGAATTAATTGAGGAGGAGAAACCTTCGGGGAAGAGACCGTCACGGAGGGTATCCAAGACAGGCGGAGTCTCCGACGCTCCAAAGCTTTAGCGACGGAGCGCGGAGCAGAAATAATCCGTCTCGGCCCGGCCTTCGCAGCCGCTTCGGCGGAGTAGGCAAGGAATGTATTCAGTTCAATATTAAATGTATACATTTAGAGAAGACAATGTTTACATTGAGAGAAGACATTTTCAACCGGCATCGGGAGTGAAAAAAGGTGGCAAAGGTAAGAATCACGCTGAAAAAGAGTCCCATCGGTCGTACGGAAAAACACAAGCTGACGGTGAAGGCACTGGGGCTTGGGAAACTGAATTCCACGGTGGTCCATGAGGCAACCCCTCAAATCATGGGGATGGTCCGCAAGGTGGGGTATCTGCTTCAGGTTGAGGAGGTATCGGAATGAGGATTCATGAGGTTCCAGGCAATCCAGGTTGCAGGGAGAGCAAGAAGCGAGTGGGGCGCGGGAAGGGCTCCGGTCATGGTAAGACGTGTGGTCGTGGAACAAAGGGGGCGAAATCTCGTGCTGGCGCAACAAGGCGCACCCATTTTGAGGGTGGGCAGATGCCTCTCATCCGCCGTATCCCCAAGAGGGGTTTCACCAATATTTTCCGAAGGGAATACATGCCGGTAAATCTCAAGATTATTGAGGCACGTTTTGAATCCGGCTCAGAAGTGACTCCGGAGGCGCTCTGTAAGGCTGGGATTATTCACAATTCAGAACAAAGGGTAAAGATTTTAGGTCAGGGTGATGTGAGCAAGGCATTTGTTATCAAGGCTCATGCCTTTTCCAAGTCCGCCATTGAAAAAATCCAGGCAAAAGGCGGCAGATGTGAGGTCCTTCCATGCTAAAGACCTTTGGAAATATTTTCAAGATACCCGACCTGAAGAAAAAGGTACTCTTCACCCTGTTCATTATTATTGTCCACCGGTTCGGGTGCCATGTGCCCATTCCGTTTGTGGATGCAGATGCCTTGAGTAATTTCTGGAACCGGCAGATTGGCGGGCAGGGTCTTTTCAACATCATTGACATGTTCAGCGGGCGCGCCTTCCGCAACATGACCGTATTCGCCCTTGGCGTCATGCCGTATATCACCGCCTCTATCATCATCCAGCTCCTGATGGTGGTCTGGCCCTATCTGGAAAAGATTGCCAAGGAGGGGGAGGTCGGACATAAGAAAATCAACCAATATACCCGGTACGGCACAGTGGCAATTGCGACATTCCAATCCTTGGGGATTGCCCTGTTCATGTTGCGAATGAACCTGACCACCCTTATAGAGCACAAGATGCTCTTCATATTTATAACGATTATTGCCATGACCACGGGAACCACCCTTGTCATGTGGCTTGGTGAGAAAATAACGGAAAAAGGCATAGGCAACGGTATATCCATCATCATTGCCATTGGCATCATGGCGAGTTATCCCTTAGATATTTTCATGACCATGGGCATGGTGAGGGATGGCAACCTGAAACCCCTCTGGGTAGTGGTAGTTCTTGCGCTCTTTGTTATTTTGTCCGTCCTGATTATTATGGTGCATGATGGCGCGCGCAAGATACCTATTCAACATGCCAAGCGTGTGGTGGGGCGCAGGATGATGAGCGGGAGCACGACCTACCTTCCTCTGAAGGTGAACCAGGCGGGCGTCATCCCTGTTATCTTCTCTTCCGCCATTCTGAGTTTCCCCGGTCTTATACTGTCCATGATGGGAGTTGGTGGCGGCGGATTCTTTACAGGCTTGAGCAACTGGTTCCAGATGGAGTCTGACCATAATATGTACTCCTTTCTGGGAATTCAACTAACTGGTGTCTTTCTCCTGCTACGCTCAATCAATATATACGTGGTTCTTTATGCCATTCTGACGATTTTCTTCTGCTATTTTTACACAGCCATTACATTTAATCCTGTGGACACGGCTGAAAATCTGAAGAAATACGGGGCTTTCATCCCTGGACGGCGACCCGGCAAGCCCACATCG
>Ga0315294_10008200_pt1 | contig 11484 bp, 8 predicted proteins | sample YL17G13_40_MG_FD_203626 | JGI IMG/M metagenome (GOLD analysis project Ga0315294, IMG submission 203626) | Sediment microbial communities from Yellowstone Lake, YNP, Wyoming, USA - YL17G13_40 | ecosystem: Environmental > Aquatic > Freshwater > Lake > Sediment | place: USA: Wyoming | collected... | reverse complement strand
TTAATATACGCCCACTCAATTAATTTCATCGTTTTTGCTGCCTGATATGCCGTGACAGGAGGAGATTTTTTTTCACGTATTACTTTTATAAACTCTAAAAGTTGCTCGGCAAAACACGAAGTTAAAGTCGCAGGCCAATTACCTCCCTCAAAAAACTTCTGGGGATAAAGCCTGGCGAGCAAGTTGTTAACGCGGCTTGAACGCCACAAACAAAAATCAAAGGTATCTTTTTCCAAAATCAGCTCTCCATGTTCTCCTTTAAAAATTGCGCTATTGCGTAGCGTATGCGTACGGGATAAAATTAAGTTTACCGGAATACCATTTTCTGAACTAAGCCGAAACTCAAAGTTTGCCTCTACGCCTCCCTTGCAGTCATCTTGATAATTAACAGGCTTAAGGGGCCCGACCAACTGCTCTACCAGGTCAAGATAATGCACCCCCATATCCATTAATATCCCGCCATTTTCGCGCTGAAAAAAAGAACCGGTATCTGAAACCCAAGTGTAGGGGCCTTCTTCAATACTAATGCTTTGAAGATGGCCGATTAAGCCGCTTTTTAAGGCTTCGCGTAAGGCAGAGATGCCCGGAAGTAATCGTCTGACCATTCCCACGGTCAAAATTTTTCCGGCTTCTTCAGAGGCATGAGCTAATCGCAAACAATCTTGTTCATTCATCGCCAGCGGTTTTTCGCATAACACATGGAGCCCTTTAAGAAGGCCCATCTCTACCGCTTCAGTATGTAGATAATTAGGTAAGGCAATTATCGTTGCATCAAAAGCCTCTTCTTTAGAAAAATTTTTAAAATAATCTCTAAAGTCTATCTGTTTACACCTGATGTGCGGAAATTTTTTAGTCAGGGCCTCTAATGCAGATGTAGATGCGTCAATAAAAAAGGCATTTGACACAGATTGCAATAGTTGCAAAGCGGGTAGATAAAATTCTGTTACCACCACCCCTGCGCCTAAAATTATCAAGCGTAAATTTCCTAATCTGCCCTTAGGTATTTCCATCGGATATAGTAATAATCATTGCCTTTTCAAGACGACAATAATATGGTCTTGGGCCTGGCACCACCAAGGAGTAGAAGTCCACTTTGTAATTCGTTTAAAAAGAGGAAGATGCGCCAGCACATCTTTAGAAATTCCCCACCGCTGAAGACGTCTTGTTAAGACATACAAAGAAAACCGTGATAGGTTCATAAACGATTCTCTCAAATTTTTTTCTTCCGACGAGACATAACTAAACTTAACTACAGACAACCCTAGTTGTTTACTCGCCCAACGAAACCACTCCAAAGTGAAAAAGCTCACATGTTCAATAATAGAACAATACCAATAATCGCAACCAAATATTTTCCAAGGAAATGTATCCGCTGCCCCGGTCAAAATAATAATACAACCTTGCGGCGCAAGCATTTTTGTTAAACGACTAAGAAAAATCAATGGGTCTACCGCGTGCTCCAACACGTCAAGCAGCGTAATTACACCCGCCTGTTCTACTGTTGAATATAGCTCTTCGGGCGTATGCCCAATTAACTCTATGCCATTGCTGAAGGCCTCTTCTCTGGCTGCTACATTGGGTTCTACTCCCATCTTATGCCAATCATTGGGTAGCCAGCGCAGAAAGTCTCCCCGATAGCATCCCACATCTAAAACTGTTCTATCGGCACTATATAATTGCATCAGTTTAAAAATAAATGGCCAATGTAAGCGCGGCCCTTTACATTCCCAGACAGCCGCGGGAAGATTCTTGTAGAGCTTATCCAGTGTTGATTGAGAAACACAAGGATATCGAAAGTAAAGGCCGCAATTAGAACAATGAAAGAGACATCCCACTACAAGAGCAGTATCTACCTTAATACTTCCAAATGTATAAGGTAGTATTTCTGGCAACGGCCCTCTATTAATGACCTTTGAATTCGCACATGCAGGGCAACAAGGAAAACCTGTATTTTTTAATAGGCAGGCTACCATCTTTTTAACAGTACTATGTTAATTTTTAGCCTTATTTTGTTATTTCTAAAAAGATAGCTTATTGTTTAACAATAGGTTAAAACAACCTAATCCCTCAAGCAGCGGATTAACACTAACGCAGATATACGCAAATCTAACGCAGATTTACGCAGATAAAAGCTTTAAATCTGCGGGAATCTGCGTTACATCTGCGGGAATCTGCGTTAAAGAGACGGATACCAAGTTATTTTTAAAAGATTTCCGTTAAAGTGTAACGCATCATTTCATATTGTACGAACTGATGATATTTGTTCTGAACGGTGAACATAAAATTTACAAGGTATATTGAGAACTCCCGTCCATTCATCGCTTAAATGTGTTACCGGCTTTGTCGCTACCGCCAACTCAGGAATACAATCCCAGACATCCAATAGCCCGGTATCGTCATAGAGGCTGACTCGCCAAAAGTAAACGCTCGGTTTTAAAGGCAAAGCGGGTAATTCATAAATAAATTCATAAACACCCGGCTCCATGGCAAGATTGCTAACGCAAGTTCCCCATATTAGCTGATTGTCGTTATTAAAAAGGGAGATGCCGTGGTTACCATTAGTAATGGGTTTATTGACTCTTACCATAAAACGCACCTTAAGCTCTCCTGTCGTGGCCAAAACATTGGTTTGTTCCTGGCGAGGTTCTATGATATCCCACCCCAAGAAATAAGCGGCGATGTGCTTATTATTACTTTCACGGGCTGCCCCCAGAGACACCGAAGTCAATGCCGCTTCATACGCGCTAACAACCTCTACGGTGGTACCCATCTTTTCAATTTTTCCCCCATCAATCCAGATACATCGCTCGCAGAGACGACGAATCTGATTCATCTGGTGGCTTACAAATAGCACTGTCCGTCCGCCTCCTGCCACATCCCCCATCTTCCCTAAACACTTTTTCTGAAAGGCAGCGTCTCCCACTGCCAGCACTTCATCCACCAACAAAATCTCTGGTTCAAGATGGGCCGCTACCGCAAAAGCCAGACGCACACACATACCACTGGAATAATATTTCACAGGGGTATAGATAAACTTTTCCACCTCGGCAAAACTCACAATCTCATCAAATTTGCGCTTTATCTCTAACCTCTTCATCCCCAGGATAGCGCCGTTCAAATAAATATTATCCCTGCCCGTAAGTTCAGGATGAAAACCTGTGCCCACCTCAAGCAATGAAGCTACCCGGCCATGCACCTGGGCGCATCCTTCAGTGGGCGAAGTGATGCGGGAAAATATCTTAAGCAACGTGCTCTTGCCTGCCCCATTACGGCCGATAAAACCCACAACCTCGCCTTTCTTTATTTCAAAAGAAACATCCTTTAGCGCCCAAATGTAGTTCGGATTTTTATCTTTTGATTTAAAACCTGTTTTAAGTTTTTTAAATGAACTGGCGAAGATATTAGTGATGGCCTCGCGCAAAGTCATATAAGGAAAGTTCTCTCCGATATGATAAAGTTTACCTAATTTTTCTGCGCGTATAACAACTTCGTTCATCTTTAGCCTTATCTATGAAAATAACGTTTTTGAGAGCTCTGAAAAAGTCTAAAAATAGGCAGAGCTCTCAGAGGTCTCTGACCTAAAATTAGGAGTTTTTCAGAGACCTCTTTTTATTGATTAGACAGAAAGCCTAATTTCCGTAGAAAATAAGATATCCCTCCGCATAGCCTACAGATAAAAGAATGCGACCTTATGGCTTGGAGGCGATACGACAATAACTTGAAAACACTTCTTTTTTGTAACCGGCCATCCTTGCCAAGTTTATATGGCACATCTCGTCCTATGAATGTCCCCGGCCACCATCCAGCCAAACGCTCGTTTAACTGCATCTCTTCAGTATCCTCTAGATACGAACTACAATGTGTAGACTTTTCATGCTGAAGATGCACAATCAACATAAACTCGCTCGTATCTATAAAAGGGATTCTCCCTGCACAGGCTTTAAAAATAAGCCAATTATCCCAAGCTTTGCGTCCGAGCAAAAAAGGAGGAATATCATGATAAAATCCACGGGGAAACAAAAACAAGTCCATTCCAATAGATAATGGGGCATTTGCCTTTTTTTGCACTAAATCACGCAACTGCCCCTGCCAATCAGGAAAGTTAAAGTCTATTGCTTTTTCCATAGATAAGTCCCAGGTGCTGCAGGAGACCACAAATCTCTTCCAACGCTGGCTAATAATATTAATTGCCTCAATGAGGCTCTGCGTTACGACGATATCGGCATTAATATAACAGATTAAGTCATAATTAGCCAGGCGCTGGGCTTTCTGGAATAAGTCGTCTACCAAGGGCGTGCCAAATTCATTGCATTCAACCTCAGGAATGTGCCGCAAGCCTAATTCCCGGCAGATATCCGCTGTTCCTTGCGCATTGCCAAATAAGATAATTTCTGGTTTCGGGTGTAGCCGCACCCAACTCATCATCGCATTACGCTGAATTACCGCAATATGGCCTTGAAAAGGCTTGGGAGAAGCAAATATGGTAATGATTTATATTACCTCCTTGTATTTAAACTGCCTATACCCAAAGGCACATAGATAATGTCGGGCACTTGTTCCATCCTCTCTAATATGCGCCAACAGTCGATAAGCACACAGGGCTGTTTATGGCCGCTAAATTCCTTAGACGAAACTTGTTTAAATTCCTCCCATGGCGTAATCACGACCACCACCTCTGTTTTTTGAATACACTCTTGTAAAGACACTGCCAAGGTTACTGAGGTATCCAATACCTGCCGGGCGTTATCCATAGCTACAGGGTCAAAGGCAATAACGCCAATTCCTTCCTTAACCAGCGCCTGCGCCAGCAGTAATCCCGGCGCCTCTTCTACTACATCAGAATAAGGTTTATATGCCAAGCCCAGTATTCCTACTTTTCCCTCTGGCGGCAAATAACCCTTGATTAATTCTAATAACCACTGTACTTGCTGCCGGTTAATAACATCTGTTGCCTCGGCTAAAGTAGCGGGTACATTTACAGAACGGGAAAAATTAGCTAAAGCCAAGTTGTCGCGCGGAAAACAGGGGCCGCCGTAACCAACAGCTCCTTTGAAATACCTTCCTCCGATGCGGCTATCCAATCCCAAAGCAGCGGTAACTACGTTAACATCTGCACCGGGCAGGCGTTCGCAGATACGGGCCAAAGTATTAGCAAAGGAAATCTTAGTAGTCAAATAGGTATTTAATGCTAATTTGGTCAGTTCTGCATTCACAAAATTCATCCTGGCAACAGAAGGACTATTCTCGCAAAAGCGCTTATACAGGCCCGCCAGCATACTGCCTGCCTGCGTATCAGATTCACCGATAAGAATAAAATCAGGATTGAGTAAATTATGAATCACGCTACCGAGCGCAACAAATTCGGGGTTGTAACATAAACCGAAATCCCTAATGCATTGCTTGCCGGACCGTTTTTCCAATAACGGCCTCAGTTCCTTCTCGGTTGAACCCGGCAACACCGTGCTCGTAAGCACCACTAAGTGATAAGCCGATTTTTTACGCAGGGCATCACCGAGATGCTGCGCTACCTCCAGTACATATTGAAGCGAAAAACCGCCTCCGGCCTCGCTGGGAGTAGGCACAAGGATAAAGGTAACATCGGAATCCATCACCGTTTTTTCATAGTCATCCGTAGCCGCCAAACGGCCGCCGAGGGCACACATAATTTCCTGAAGCCGTGGTTCATAAATGGTACTCACCCCTTGGCGAACAGCTTGGAGCTTAGAAGAATCTACATCTAACCCAATGGTAGCAAACCCCCTCCAGGCAAAACAGGCAGCTAAGGGTAATCCTAATTTACCCAATCCCACCACCGAAATACGTCTCAATTCTAATTCCATACAAAGGACTCCCTTATAAAATCCGGTTTCTTTCCCTATGTTAGCTGCGTGGTTATACAAAGGTGCCAACCAAAATTTCGCTCTAACCAACGGAATAACACTATTGGCATATAACGAAAATACCAGGCCTTGACATAGCGATACTGCACATAATCCAAGATACGGTAGGGGAAAATATGGTCTATCCACATTTCTCTTACTCCAAAACCATGGCGCGCTAAAATTTTTCTCATTTGTCCGGGAGTAAAGGTATAAGTAACCGGACAGCCTGTCTGCGCTTCAGAATAACGGGCAACTAATTCGTCTAACTGCCAGAAGCGGCCTTTACTATAGGTTAACAAAATCCATAAGACCTTCCAAGCATAACGATGATAAACCATAATCTTAACTATGCTACTGGAACTGGCGTAATGGCGTATCTGAGCAACGACTCTGCCCGGATGCGGCGTATGATGGATAACGCCAAAGGAATATATTAAGTCATAAGCCTCTACCGGAACAAAAGCAGTTAGCTCTTCGGCATTGCCACAATAGAATTTAATGCACTTGTCTAATCCATAAACCTCTGCCCGCTGCTTGGCAATCTCTAACGACCTTTCGGAAAGCTCTACCGCAGTCACCCGTGCGCCATCCCGAGCGAAATTTATGGTGTCAGTACCGATACCGCAACCAATCTCAAGTACCTTCTTGCCCCGCCAGCGCTTGAAATCCGCAAAACGTAAAATATGCGGCTCTACATAATACTTTCGTTCCTCTACATCGGCAAAATATTCCTTGGTACCTACCGGCTTAGGTGAATGATGGAGGTTACAAGGGTGATGATCCCAGAAATCTTTGACTCGTTCAATAGGGACTTTAATGAATTCCTCCATCTTTTTATTCCTCTGCCGAAGGAGTCCTGAGCACGAAACAGCCTAATGCATATACGTTCTGTAACGCATCCCACGAGCCTGCGGACGCCGCAAAGTTTAAAGCAGTCTCTTTATCGCAAAGCACCCAATGATTCTGCGAGTCTTTAACCCAGAATACTTCTTTCTCAATTATGTATCCTGCCAACAGGTGAGGCAACCGTTGCCTGCCGTAGACACGACATAGAGGAGTAAATAACGCATCTTGTCCTACTGGAATAGTAAGTAGCATCACGCTGTCGGGTTTCATCAATTGCTTAAGATAAGCCATGGCTTCTAAATCGCCATCTGGATGATTTTCTTTCACGCTATATCGCCCAACTAAACCTACATGTTCAATAGTAGAACAGTTAATAATAAGATCAAAGTAATTTTTGGGAAAGTCCATTTTAAACAAATCACCCTGTACAAAATTTGCCATTGAATGTTGCCAAGGAAAGTTCTGCGCCTCTAGGTCCAATGCGATAACCCGGAAGCCATGAAAAGCAGCGAGCAAACTCATATAACTATTTCCACTTCCAAAATCCAATGCCTTGCCTCCTTGCCTGGGCATATTTGCTGAGACAAATGACCATTCTACATCGCGGTCACCCCATAAGTTCAACTGCTTTTTATGATTACCAAAAAACACTCGCTTCAGTGAATGATAAAGCCAGGTAGGTAAATATAAAGGAATTTTTATCCGGATAATCGGCATAGCTTAATCTGTATTTTGCAAAAACTTAGCTATTTGTTCAAGCCGCTCTGCGGGAACCGCTATAAAATTGTTCTCAAAATCCTCTTTATCTATCGAAATCATTTTGAGTTTGCCTTCTCTTAAAGGCTCAAACCAATAATACCCGTAAGAACTTAACAATTTAATAATCTCTTTGGCTCTATAACCCCAGGGCTTTGTACGCAAATCTTGCACTTCACAACAGATAACCGGCCGCGGACGGTTTTGTAACAATTGCCGGGCACCCTTCAATACTTCTAACTCCGCACCTTCGACATCCAACTTTATCAAATCTATCTTCTCTATTTTGGCCTTCTGCAGAAAATAATCAAGCGTGTTAACAGCTACGGGAATCTTGCTGACCGCCTCAGAAACTGCCGGTGGGCGTAAACTGTTACAGCCTGTCTCTTTACCCAGGCAGACAAATAAATCCGCAGTCTCCTGCCCGCTACCAAGAGCGGCAGGCTCAACAAAAACATTACGGCACCGATTTAGAAACAAACACCAACGCAACCTGCGTAATTCACGCGGTGAAGGTTCAAACGCAATCACTTTTCCTTGAGGGCCAACTTTTTTTGCCGCCAGAAGCGTATAGAAACCATGATGGGCACCGGCATCTAACATAACCATACCTGGCTGCAGAAAACATTCTACAAATTTATGTTCGAATTTTTCGAAGTCTCTGGAAAAAATTGCCTGGCTAGCTGCATCATTCCAGGCCAACCACCACGCCCCAAAGGATAAACGAATAGGAATAAACGTCCACGGAAATAAGCGATACCAAAGTTTTGCTATTTTAAAAGATGCTGTCCGTATCTTCTGCGACCAGGGTTTACGCAAAAATTTCTTTAAACGAGGTATGAGACTAAAAACTTTCGCAAAAAAAGTTTCCCAAGGGTCAGAAATTCCTTGCGGTTCCGATATAATCGCCAAAGAAGGAGAATCTATGTAAACCTTTGAGGCAATAAGCAATGTACGCATCTTCTTGCGAAATAAATTAGCGCGAAAATCTTCACAAGAAGCAGAATCTATAATAAAGCGGTATACAAAAGGAAAGCCTGCTCTGTAGCACATTTTAACAATACAGCTTTCGGAAGGATAAAACGCAACCATTCTTAGACTCTGGTCCTGTCCTTCTGCTTCATCGTGCAAATAAAGAGTAGGCTTCAAATCAGGCAGACACATGCTTTCAATAAACAGAAACTTACTTGCCAAAGCCTGGAAATTTCTAATAGCTATAAAAATATTTTCCAGATGATAAAGCAAACCAAAACAAAATACCAAATCAAACAATCCTAATTTTTGTATTGATGGATCTTCTGCATTGTATACTTTAAACGTGATATCTGGATGGCGCCTCTTTGCTTCGCTAATATTCTCGGGCTTTGCGTCTATGCCAACTGCTTCTAGGCCTAAATCGGCCAAATAGCCAGAATAATGCCCTGTGCCACAGCCCACATCTAAAGCAGACTTTAAGCCAAAAGACTTTACGAGTTCTGGAAGGAATTTATCTAAAGGCTTAATTCTTTCTGCTTGACAGCGAACAGAGTGCGGTTTCTCAAATACCCAATTTTCTGGCATCGCGTATTTTTAAAAAAATAATTAATTTATCTTTTGGATGTTAAACTTGCAAGGCATATTTAGAATTCCTGCCCATTCATCGCTTGGATGTGTTACGGGTTGTGTCGCTACCGCCAACTCGGGAATACAGTCCCACACATCCAATAGTCCGGTATCGTCACCCAGGCTAACCCGCCAAAAGTAAACACTCGGCCTCCTCGAAGCCTCCGGAAAGAATTGCATAACTGCACACATCATTCCAATTCCACCACCAAGCACCAAAAGACAAACGCCGAGGTATCGGTAAACAAAGGAATATATGTTTCCATAATCTTTTTATTTTAAAATATATCCTTGTATCAAAATCTATATCCCCTCCTAGACCACATCGGCAAAGGTTTTTTCCACGCGGCGAAAATAAAAAGCGCCGGAAATCAAGATAAGCAAAACTATCGCTATGGAAACTATCATGAGCGGGCCGGGCGGTTCTGTTCCGACGAGGACCCAACGAAAACCTTCGATTACGCCTACCATCGGATTTAGGCCATATGCCCATTGCCAAGACTTAGGTAAAGATGCGCTCGAGTAAACTACTGGCGAGGCAAAAAACCAAAACTGGGTTAAAAAAGGTATGATATAGCGCACATCCCTATATTGCACATTAACTGCGGAAAGCCAAAGTCCTACTGCTAAAGCGGTCGCCAGGGCTAATATCAAAAAAACGGGAAGCAAGAGAATTCTTAAGCCGGGGGTAAAACCATAATAAAACATCAGTCCGATAAAAACCAAAAAAGCAAAAGCGAAGTCAACCAAAGGGGATAAAATACCAGAGATAGGCATAATTAGCCGTGGGAAATAAACCTTGGTGATAAGATTATTGCTCTGAATTACGCTGTTAGTAGAACGACCAATGCCTTCTGCAAATAACATCCAGGGAAGTATAGCGGCATAAGTAAACAAAGGATAGGGAATGCCTACGCGCGGCACTTTCATAAACTTGCCAAAGAATAAACTAAATACCACCATCATCAAAAATGGCTGCAATATTGCCCAGGTAGCACCTAAAATTGTCTGCTTATAACGCACCTTAGTGTCACGCCAGACGAGGAAATAAAGCAACTCACGGTAATACCAAAGTTCCTTTAGATTTACGGCTACCCATCCCTTAATAGGTTTAATCATTAGAATTTGTTCATCAGATACAGATTGTTTATTCGGGGCTGGCCGGATTACTTGAAGCATTACATTTTGAGAAATTATTTCGGAAACTTGCTCTTTAAATTTACTAAAACCAAAAACGTCCAAGACGCGTGCCTTTAGATATGAACTATCCAATAATTCTTTAGGCGTTTCTCTTTTTAAAACCTTGATAATTGCTTCTTTAATTTCATTAATATTATTGGGATCGACGAGAATACCAAGCTCGCCATTTAAAATCGCCTCAAGCGAAGCGTCTTTATTACCGGCTATAACCGGCTTTCCACAAGCAAGCGCCTCTAAAAAAACTATTCCAAATCCTTCCGCCTTACTTGGCATCACAAAGGCATCGCAGAGGTTATAGTAATCTACAATCTTCTCATGGGGCACAAAACCGGTAAGAACCACTCTCTCCTGTAAATTGTTATCCCTAATCAGTGCCTTTATTCTATCTTCATCGCTACCTGAGCCTACAAGGATATACTTTACATTAGAAACCTCTTTTACTATTTCTTTCATCGCCATGATCACCAAATCATATCCTTTGTACTTTTCTTGCTTCGATAACCTGGCAATGGTAAGAAGAATCTTATCATCGGGTTTTATGTTCAGCTTATTCATAAGATACTCTGGTTTTGGCTGGGGTTTAAACTTCTCTGCATCAAATGTGTTAGGAAGGATAAATATATTATCTTCTCCATAGTGCGGTAATTGCTTCAGAATTTCATTTTTGGTGAATCTACTTACTGAGAGAATTCTCTTGGAATGCCTAAGCCCTAACTTTTTTAGCCCTTTTAACCTCCACGCCTCTATGCCATGGGTTACGGTAAAGTAAGGTACCTTAAAAATTGTACTTAATAACATACAAAAGAAAGAAATATTAATATGGCCGCAGAGGAGGAGGTCAGGTTTAAAGCTAAAAATCTGCCTCAATGTATTTATAACAAAGGTGATCTTTTTAAAATGTTTATACTTACCACAAGGCATGAATAAGTATTTTGCGTGGTCAAGACTCTTACTATCATTTATAGAAACCGCACTTAAGTTATTCCCTAGTTCAGCTAATGCTTTGAGCAGGTGATTATTAAATACCTGAATACCGCCTTTACTATTAGCAAGGTCAGTAACTAAAAATAGAATTTTCATTTTATTGCCTTCCCATTACTATCAGAGCCCAAGCCCTTGACCAGTGAAGCCTGCCCTGTTCAAACTTACGCCAGATGTCCTCTGCATATTTCTTATTTATACTGCCCTGGGATACTGC
>Ga0315294_10008198_pt1 | contig 11486 bp, 8 predicted proteins | sample YL17G13_40_MG_FD_203626 | JGI IMG/M metagenome (GOLD analysis project Ga0315294, IMG submission 203626) | Sediment microbial communities from Yellowstone Lake, YNP, Wyoming, USA - YL17G13_40 | ecosystem: Environmental > Aquatic > Freshwater > Lake > Sediment | place: USA: Wyoming | collected... | reverse complement strand
GTCCGCCAGTGGACTGACTGCCTCCAGCGCCTGTACTTCCTGTATCTGATACGCCCGTTTGCGGGGAGCATGGTGCGTTCCCTTCGCCAGGAACCAAAAATCTATCTGTGGGACTGGTCGGAGGTAGCGGACGAGGGAGCGCGTTTTGAGAACCTGGTAGCAGGGCATCTGCTGAAGTAGTGTCACTTCACACAGGATTGGGGACTGCCCCCACTCAACCTTCACTATGTTAGGGACAAAGAGAAGCGCGAAGTGGATTTCCTGCTCACTCTGGAGCGCAAGCCATGGGCATTGGTCGAGGCAAAGCTGTCGGAGAAATCCCCTGCCTCGGCCATGGGCTACTTCGCGGATCGCCTCAAGGTGAAGCATCGGATCCAGGTAGTCCTCGATTGTGCCCGCCCCGGGATGTCCGGCAGCGTTCACGTGATCGATGCCGCGAACTTCCTGCTTGCTCTGCCGGTCTGAGCTACTTCCATATGTTTGTTGACAGTATTCACCTGACATTATCCCTTTGGCCCCACAGCAAACTCGTCCGACTGTTGACTGGCGCAGGCAGAGCCTCTATAATGCGAGGCTGACGGTCCCACTACAGTGCGTGGGTGGTGAACCGAGGAATATCAAGAACTGTTGTCAGCTAATTGGTTGCTCAGTAGCTCAATGGTAGAGCATCCGGCTGTTAACCGGAGGGTTGTAGGTTCGAGTCCTACCTGAGCAGCCACTCCGATATCCCAGAGCGTGCAATGCCCTCTTCCTTACTAACCGGCCCCTCACCGATTGCCTGCTGCCCGGAGCACGGAAGGAGCTCGTGCGGATACTAGCCAAGGCGCTCGTGAATAAACCAACGGCGCGGCACGAGCGGATGAGCGAGCTCTCGGCCGATCACGTCGATGGCGGTCCTGCCGTCTCGGAACACACTCCCAGAATGTTGTTGACCACGTTACCCCGCCACGTTGATATTATGATAGAATTAATGATTGCCATTTCCCATGCACCGCGAGCGGAATACCTGATTGTCCGGCAAGACAGCCGGTAGGCCACCGCCGGAGGATGCGGTCGACGCTCGAACCCAACGACTCTCGGATAGTGGAGACGCTCTGTCACATTCGGAGGCTGTCATGAAAACCAACAATCTGATTCAAGCGGCCGTTCTTGCCGCTCTGATGCTTCTCACGGCCGCGGGCTGTAGCCGGGATACCGGGCCCCTCAAACCGGCGGCCGCCCCCACCGACCCGGTCGTTTTCGACGACGACTTCGGCTCGAAGGTCGATTTCCAGGCCTTCATGGGTTCGTATCTGTACGCAGTGACGATCGACGCCCAGGAGAAGCACGACGGGATCGCCTCCCTCAAGGTCACCGTGCCCGCCCCGGGCGAATACACGGGGGGAGCTTTCACGACGAGCGTGCTGCGCGATCTATCGAGTTACAACGCGCTGACCTTCTGGGCGAAAGCCAGCAAGGCATCAACGCTCAATGTTGCCGGACTCGGCAACGACAATACCGGCACTTCAAAATACACGGCTCAGTGGAATAACATCCCGCTCACGACCGAATGGACGTATTACGTTATCCCCGTCCCTCTGCCCTCGAAGCTGGTGCGCGAGGGAGGGCTCTTCTTCTTCGCAGAGGCTGCCGAAGGCGCCGAAGGCCACACGATCTGGTTCGACCAGGTGATCTTCAGGCAGGTCACCTCGATCTCGAATCCGCGCCCGACTATGGAGTCGCGGACCTCAAGCACGTTCGTCGGAGCGACGGTGAACGTCACTGGCACACAGACCACATTTGCCGTGGAAGGGAACAACGAAGTCATCGTGCACATGCCTGGGTATCTGACTTTCGCTTCATCTAACGAGTCCGTCGCGACGATCGCCGATGGAGCGATCCATGCGGTTGGAGCCGGAAGCGCGATTATTACGGCCGCGCTCGGCCAGACGCCTGCCGTCGGCGAGTTGACCCTGAACGTCTCTCCCGCTCCCACCGTGCCGGCACCGACGCCGACGGTTCCCGCGGCGGACGTCATCTCGCTGTTCAGCAACGTCTACAACAATATCACCGTGGATTCCTGGTCGGCCGACTGGCCTGATATGGCCGACGTCACGGACTTCAAGATCGCGGGGGACGACGTCAAGGCATATACGAATCTCGTTTACGCCGGCATCGTGTTTGAGTCGGAACTCATCGACGCGACGCAGATGGCGTATTTCAACATCGACGTATGGGTGCCGGAAGGCGTGACGTTCTTCAAAGTGAAACTCGTCGATTTCGGCGAAGACGGCACGTACCTTGGGGCCCCCGACAGCGAGCGCGAACTGACTTTCACCGAGGCGACCACTCCCGCGATCGTCCCCGGGAGCTGGGCGAACCTCGACATCCCTCTCGGGAGCTTCATGGGAGGACCCATGGGCCTCGTGAATAGAGCGCACCTCGCGCAGCTCATCATATCCGGCGCCAGCCCCGGGATAACGGCGTTCATCGACAACGTTTACTTCCACAAGTGACGATAGACGGGAGCGGCAAATGACGTCAAGGACCACGGTGATGACGAAAAATTCGCCAAGGAGAAAACCATATCGCTTATCAGCGGGCAGAGCTGTGCTTGCGGTGGTTATCGCCGCAATCGCGCTCGCCGCGGCGTGCGGCTGCCACCGCGACAGCACTGAGCAGGAGTACCAGCTCGTGTGGGAGGATGATTTCGACGGCCCGGCCGGACAGTCACCCGACACGACCAAGTGGCTCTTCGACATTGGCACTGACTGGGGCAACGCCCAGCTCGAATACGACACAGGCCGCCCCGAGAACGCGTCCCTCGATGGCGAAGGCCATCTCTCCATGACGGCCCGAAAGGAGACCTATCAGGGGTGCGAATACACCTCAGCGCGCATGATCACCTGGACGCATTTCAGTCAGCGTTACGGACGGTTCGAGGCGCGCATTCGCCTACCCCTGGGTCAGGGAATATGGCCGGCCTTCTGGTTGCTCGGCGCGGATTTCACCACCGTCGGCTGGCCGACATGCGGCGAGATCGATATAATGGAGTACCGCGGCCAGGAACCGAACGTGATATACGGCAGCCTCCATGGCCCGGGGTACTATGGTGGCGGCGCCATAAGCAAGCGGTATATCCTCGAAGGGGCCGGATTCGACGCCGGCTTCCACGTGTTCGCCGTAGAATGGAGCGAGAACAGTATCACATGGATGGTGGACAACAAGTCGTACCTGACCGTTACTCCGGCCGACCTTCCGAGCAGCGGGTACTGGGTCTTCAATCATCCGTTCTTCATCATTCTGAACGTTGCGGTGGGCGGGAACTTCGTTGGCCCTCCGAACGAGAGCACAACCTTTCCGCAGACGATGCTGGTCGACTGGGTCCGGGTCTACCAGGTCTTGCAATGAGACACTGCGCGTTCCTCCGGCCGGCGGTAATGATAGCCTCGCTGCTCCCGGCCCTCGCGGCAGCGTCTTGCGTCAGGCAGCAACCTCGACCTCCGGAAGGAGTGCTCGTCGTCTCGCAGGAGCAACAGGCCTCCTGGGTCCGGAACTTCAATCCCCTGACGACGGCGACGGCGGCCCGGTGGCCGACTCTGGCAGGCATTTACGAACCGCTCTTCATATTCAACAGCGTCCATACCGAGTATGTCCCGTGGCTCGGCGTGTCGCACGAATGGCTCGAGGGGAACCTGGTGCTGCGGGTGACCACCCGCGACGGAGTGCTATGGTCGGACGGCCGACAATTCAGCGCGCGGGACGTCGCCTTCACATTCAAGCTGCTAAAGCGTCATCCTGCCCTGGACCGCAGGGGCGTCTGGAGCTTCCTCGCAGATGTAACGGCGCTCGACAACCGCACCGTCGATTTTCGTTTCAAGCGGGTCTTCATACCCGGTTTCGACGAGGTGGCGGCCCAGCAGATAGTCCCCGAGCACATCTGGAGCGGTGTGCAGGATCCGGTCGCCTTCCCCAACGAGGATCCGGTGGCCACAGGCCCGTTCACGGTGGTGCGAGTCTTCCGAAATCAGATCTACGAGCTGGGACGCAATCCCCGTTACTGGCAGAAGGGGTTACCGTACATCGCCGCGCTGCGCTTCCCCGCGATGCCTTCGAACGACCGCGCCAACCTCGCGCTCGTCTACGACGAGGTGGATTGGGCGGGCAATTTCGTACCGGCTATCGACCGGGTGTTCGTGAAGCGCCGGCCGCAATCTCACCGATACTGGTTCCCTCTCACCGGCAGCAGCATTTTTCTCTACGCAAACACCTCCCACCCCCCCTTCAACGACGTGCGGGTCCGCAAGGCAATCAGCATGGCCATAGACCGTAATCTGCTCGTCGAAGTGGCCCTGTACCGCTACTCCCGCCCCGCCGACGCCACCGGCCTCAGTGACGCCTACGCAGCATGGCGAAATCCTGAGATAGCGGCAGAAGGCGACTGGGTACGATACGACGTCGCCCGCGCCAACGCGCTGCTGGACGAAACGGGATACCTGCGTGGCGAGGGAGGCGTGCGCCGACTGCCGGACGGGACGTCGTGGCGATACGAGATCCTGACCGTCTCGGGATGGTCGGACTGGGTGCGTGGATCGCAGGTGATTGCCCGGGGACTCAAGGAAGTAGGGATCGACGCTTCTGTGCGGACCTACGATTTCAGCGCCTGGTTCCAGCGGGTCCAGGAAGGGAGATTCGACCTGAGCATGGGATGGTCGTTCGAAGGCCCCACCCCGTACCTGTTCTACCGGTGGCTTATGTCCTCAGCGACGGTACGCCCGGTCGGCGAGGTGTCGATGGGAAACTGGCACCGGTACGGCAGCCCGTCGGCGGACAAGGCACTGGCTGATTTCGAGCAGGAATCCGATCCGGAGGGCCAGCGGCGTCTGAGCGACGAACTCCAGCGGATCTTTGTGGCCGAGGCCCCGGCGATCCCGCTCTATCCGAATCCCTCGTGGGCCGAGTACAACACGAGCCGTTTCGAGGGATTCCCTTCGCAGGAGCGGCCGTACGCGGATCCATCACCGAACAAGTTCGACCGGGGCGAATGCCTGCTGGTTTTGACGAGACTCAGACCACGTTAGGAGGCGTAATTGCGGTACCTGTTGCGACGGATGGGGTTCTACCTTCTGGCGGCGTGGTCGGCGCTGACGCTCAACTTCTTTCTTCCGCGCCTCATGCCGGGCGATCCGGCGACGGCCCTGTTCGCGCGCTTCCGCGGCACGCTGGGCCCCGAAGCGCTCCAGGCGCTGCGGGAGACGTTCGGCCTCACGAACGCGCCCCTGATCAGTCAGTATTTCACGTATCTCGGACGCGTCCTCCATGGTGATTTCGGCATCTCGGTGGCGTATTTCCCCAGCCCCGTGCTGGAAGTGATCGGCACCGGCCTGATCTGGACGATCTTCCTCGCCGGTACGGCGGTTGTGATCAGCTTCACTATCGGCACCCTTCTCGGAATCGCCGCCGCATGGTGGCGACACGGTTTCATCGACACCTGCCTGACGCCGGCGTTAGCGTTCCTCGGTGCATTTCCATACTTCTGGCTGGCAATGGTCGCGCTGTACCTCCTCGGATTCACACTAGGCTGGTTCCCGCTCGGACATGCGTACGGTGACGACCTCACGCCAGGATTCTCCCTCGTGTTCATCGCCGACGTCGTGCGCCACGCCGCGCTGCCGATCGCCACGGTCGTGCTGGCAACCCTCGGCGGATGGCTCATCTCGATGCGCAACACGATGATCTCCGTGCTCGGTTCCGATTACGTGAACCTCGCCCGCGCCAAGGGGCTTCCGGAGTCGCGGGTGGTCCTGCGGTACGCCGCGCGCAACGCGCTCCTGCCGAGTGTGACAGGATTCGGCATGGCGGTCGGGTTCGTCCTCGGAGGCTCACTGCTCACCGAGATAGTGTTCTCGTATCCTGGCCAGGGATACCTGCTCGTGCAGGCCGTCCGAAACCAGGATTACCCGCTCATGCAAGGCATCTTCCTCGCCATCACGCTTGCCGTGCTCGGCGCCAATCTGCTGGTGGATGTCCTCTACCTCTGGCTCGATCCTCGCACGCGGGAGGCGGCATTGTGAAGGAATCGACGCTGAAGTGGGAATCGGGCTTGTCGGTATGGCTCAATGCCATGCGCCGCGACCGTAAGGCGGCGGCGGGGACCGTCATCATTTCCTTTTTTGTCCTCCTCGCCCTCCTCGGGCCGCTGCTCGTGGGAGATCCGAAAGCGCCCGTCGGCATGCCGCTTCAGCCGCCTTCGGCCGGGCACTGGCTCGGCACCACTGGCCAAGGGCAGGACGTGTTCGCCCAGCTGGTCGCGGGCGCCAGGACGTCGCTGGCAATCGGATTCGGCGTCGGACTGGTCGTTGTAGCGATCGGGGGCTTGATCGGCATCGCGGCCGGGTACTTCGGCGGACGGGCGGACGGGCTCCTCTCGCTGCTCTTCAACATCTTCCTGGTCATCCCCGGGCTGCCGCTCGCCATCGTCATCGCCGCCTACCTACCGACCGGCCCGCTTACGCTCGGTCTGGTGCTCGTGGTTACGGGATGGGCCTGGAACGCGCGCGTCATACGAGCGCAGACCCTGGCTCAGCGCAGGCGTGACTTCGTCGCCGCGGCAATCGTGTCCGGCGAGTCGAGCTTCCGGATCGTAGCCTGCGAAATCCTGCCCACCATGACTTCTCTCCTCGTGGCGCAGGTAATCGGCAGCACTGTCTATGCGATAGGAGCGCAGGTGGGTCTCGAGTTCCTCGGGCTGGGTGACGTGTCGGCCGTCACCTGGGGCACGAACCTCTACTGGGCGCAGAACGACGCGGCACTCCTAACCGGCGCATGGTGGACATTCGCCCCCACCGGTATCTCGCTCGCGCTGATCGGGTTCGGCCTGATCCTGCTCAATTCCGGCTTCGACGAGATCACAAATCCACGGCTCCAGATGGAACATGCCTGGCGCACGCATCTGCGGAGCAGGGGACATGAGCCAACGCGATCCACTCCGGTGGTGATAGAACGATGAACGAGACTCTTCTCTCCATTCGGGACCTCTGTGTCGATTACATCACCGATCAGGGACCCGTCCGGGCGGTCGACGGTGTATCACTCGATATCCGCGGGGGTGAATTCGTCGGCATCGCGGGGGAATCGGGCTGCGGGAAGAGCACGATGGCCCAGGCCCTGATTAGGATACTGCCACCCCCCGCGGTCATATCCCGCGGCGAGGCGCTGTTCGAGGGGTGCAATCTTTTCTCGATCGGCGAGGGCGAGCTGCGCGAGCTGCGCTGGAAACGCATCTCCATGGTCTTCCAGAGCGCGATGGACGCACTCAATCCGGTAATCTCCGTCCGCGAGCAGATCACCGACACCCTCTTGGCGCACGACGCAGCGAACGCCAGCGAGACCAGAGAAGGGGCGGTCAAACTTCTGGAGATGGTCGGCATCCCCGGCGACCGCATCGACTCGTTCGCGCATCAGCTCTCGGGGGGAATGCGCCAGCGCGTGTGCATCGCGCTGGCAATGGCGTTGGAGCCCTCCCTCGTGATCCTGGATGAGCCGACCACGGCTCTGGATGTGATAGTGGAATATGCGATCCTCGAGGAGATCCGTCAGCTGCAGCGGCGGCGCGGCTTCTCCGTGCTCTTCATCACGCACAATCTCGCCCGGATGCTCCAGTTCTCTGACCGGGTAGCGATCTTCTACGCCGCGAAGCTCGTGGAAGCTGGACCGTCGGCGGAGCTCCGCAGAGCTGCGAAACACCCCTACACGCAGGGACTCCTTCGTTCCTTCCCCTCGGTACACGGCGGTATCGGAGAGCTCTCGAGCATCCCCGGTTCACCACCGAGCCTGCGCACTCCTCCCACTGGCTGCCGCTTCCATCCCCGGTGCAGCCTGGCCGTAGACATCTGCCGGGAACTCTCGCCGGAACTGGTGATGTACGGCCGGGACCATTCCGCCGCCTGCCACCTGGCGAAATAGCTCCACCACTCCCGCCTCAGATAGCCACATGGAGATAGGTCCTGATCTCCCACTCGGCCCCGTCCGATTCCGAAGCCGTCGGGTCGGACACCAGGTCGGGTGAGTATCGAGGCGAATACCGGTCCAGCGAGCGCCAGGTCCCCCTTAGACCCAGGCGCGTCTGGGGGAATCCGAACCACTTCGGAGCGCCGAGCGAGTAGGAAACGTCCCCCATGAGCTGCATAGGGAAGGTTAGGTTGAAATCGCGGTGATAGTCGTAGGGTCCCCAGTCGTTGATCTTGACAAAGGTCGCCAGCGCCGCGGGACCCCAGGTGAAGCGCGCATCGCCGCCGTACCGGTGGATCAGGCGTGTGTCGTCGCCGTTCGGCTCGCCGGTGCCGGCGAACAGGTGCGCCACCAGGCGCTTGTTCCGGCCGGGCACCGAGACGATCCTGGCGTTCACTTCCCACAGGTCGCGCGGCGGGGTCGCCGCTGGGAACGCGAAAGTTGTTGTGCCGTCCTCCAGGATACCTATGGCGGCGTCCATCGTGGTTGGAAAGTGGCGGAAGACGAACCCCAAACTCCATGCAAGGGAGGCGTCCTCACGCGTGTCATTGTCCCAGGCCCACATCCAGGTCGCCGGCGCCGGGTCGTACGTCAGGAGGATCTCACCGGCAACTGTCTCACGGTTCGCCCGCACGGCGAACGGGTCGTCGAGGATGTTTCGCGGAAGACCAGGAGGCGACACATCACTCGGTATCGGTCCCACCATGGGTTTCTGCCAGAGAAAGTTCGGCCCGATTTGGAAGTTCCCCACGTTCACCGCGAGACCGGTAAGGAGGTTCGTATTGTTCCCCGTACCGCTCTCCTTGAGTCTCCAGTCGGTGTACGTGATGGTCGGGGTCGGCCCGCCATCCGCGACAATCCCGTAATACCCTCCCTGCGCGTAATAGTGCCAACGTCCAGCGACAAGGGTCACCTTCCCCTTGGCACCCAGCGCATCGGAATCGCGGACCTCGTCGATGAGAACGCGGTAGGTCTTGTCATTCACCTTCTCGGCGATCTGGAAGGTCTCCCCCACCTTGTTCGAGCCCGCCCAGATGCCGCCCGCCTCGATCCCGAGGGGGCCCCAGGAGGTAGCGAGCTGAAGCGTCGCCTTGCGCGAGGGGGGCAGTGGTACCGCAACGGAGCTGGTCACGGAGGACTGCCCGGCGAATTCCTCCTGGAAGATAGCGGTCGCGCTGGTGGAGCCGATCTGCCGACGATACTTGACCATGACGGCGGGGTTGGCGCCCCACCATAGCTGCGGGCCGAACGCGACCTTCAGGCCGTTGAATCCCTTCTTCCCGCTGAGCTCCAGGCCAACAGGGGCCTCGGCGTTGTAGATGTCGATGTTCTCGCCGTAGTACGCGTCCCGGTACAGACCGAAGAGGTCCCCTTCGTATCCCCAGTGTGTGTGCCCGGTCCGATAGAAGCCATCGAGGAGGAACCACTCGTCGTCCCACCTGACGCTTGCCTGGTAGACCTTCACACGTTCGAGCCCCTGCAGGTCGAGGGACTGGCCGTCAACCTCGATTGTCCGGCGGCGGCCGCGGTTCTCGTAGTAGATCTCGTCGATCGGGTTCACCGGTACGTTACCTAGGACGTTCAGCGAAAGGTTGCCGGTGACCGCCCCGGTGGGACGCACCTGGAAGTCGGCATAGAACGACTGCATGTGATCGAATCCAAGAAAGGAGGGCAGACTCGACTTCGGATATTTGGAGGACGGCGTGCTGATTTGGGAGCCGCCGGTGCTGTACGTCTCGAACTCCATCCGCAGGGAGGTGAGCCGTACGCGCCCGAGCGACTCGGCGAGCATATCGGCCCGGTCGCCCCGGGCCTCGTGCATGGCCCAGGTCGGCTCGATTGCCGAAAAGTGGGCCCGGATAGCCGCGAGGTCTATATTGGCAGCGTAGGGATCGAGCCTGAAGGCGTCCCTCAGAGCATAGTAGGCCGCCCGCGGATAGAGTTCGTAGAGCCCGCGCCCGTCGGGGAGTCCCTTGGCGGTGATGCCCCACCACTCCTCGTTCATGTTGTTGCCGCCCTGCACAAAGTCTTCCATATAGCCGCCGTTGGGCCATGAAGCGTTGGTATCGTGGATGTCGAGGCGTGTCTCCTGACCGAACTTCCACCAGCCGTCGCTCCACTGGAACATGAAGCCGCCAAGTGCGTTGCCGACGCGCCCCTTGCCGCTCGACTGCTCGCAGATCTCTTCCCACTGTCCGAGGAGGTAGTGCGCCTGCGTCATCTGATCCTCGCGCATCTCTCTGGCGTTCCAGGCATCGGCTCCGAACTCGGTGAACATCACTGGTAACCCGAGCTTGTCGTGCACGACCTGGAAAAGATCGCGGGCCGAGATGCCGCGGTAGACGTTGGCCCCGAAGATGTCAAGCTCCTTGCATTCCTCCGCGATGATATCTATGTATTGAACGTCGCCGTTGGCCATCGCCACCAGTCGGTCCGGATCGCGCAGCTTGATCGCTTGTGTGATCTCTCCGAAGAGCGAATAAAGGTACTTGGCCCGGGCGGCGTCGCGCTCGCCCTTGGGCAGGGCCTCGATCTCGAAGGACGACCACGTGAGACCATAGTTGTTTTCGTTGCCGAGCAGCCACATCAGCACGCCGGGAACGCCACGGAACTCGTCCACGAGAGCCGTCACCTCGGCCGTAATCGCCTCGCGCATGCGCGGATTGGAGTAGTCTACCGACGGGTACCAGATGCCGTCGAGGGTGAACCCGTACCGCCCGCAGGGATGATTGATCATCGTGTAGATGCCGTAGCGCTCGTAGATGTACCTTACCCAGCGCGGCGGGATGCCGACAGAGACACGAATCGCATTCACCCCCATCGTCCTGAGGAGCGGCATCTCGTTCGCGAGCGCCGCCTCAATAAAATCGTCCGGCTGCGCCCAAATGTTGAACATGTAGTTCTGTCCGATGGGGATGTAGTCCCAGTTAATCCCGAAGATCATGAAATCCCGGCCGTTCACCTGGAGTCTCGACCCCGCAGCGTCAGAAATGACCCTTACAGTCGGCATCACCATGAGCGGGGCGTCGGTCTGCGAGAGGGCACCGGCCGGAATGAGAATCAGGCATGCGGCGGCTGCACAAAGCAGGCGGCATGCGCGACCATGGTTGATTCGACTAGGTCTCACGGAAATCTCCTTCGTTTGAAACTATCATGCGAGGTCGTCGACCGCGTTCGTAGTGACGACGTCATGATACCAGAACGAGCTGTCCCTTGCTATGCGGCGCTGCGTGGAGTAATCGACACGGTACAGGCCGAACCGTTTCGTGTACCCGTGCGCCCACTCGAAGTTGTCGATAAGCGACCAGACGAAATAGCCCCGCAGCGGCACACCGTCGGCGATGGCGCGGTGCGCCGCCGTCACGTGGGCCCGCAGGTAGTTGATACGCCGCCTGTCGTGGATGCGGCCGTCGGTCTGGGCATCATCGGGGAACGCCGCTCCGTTCTCGGTGATGTAGATGTTCTTCGGCCCGTACTCGCCATGTATCCGCAGGAGC
>Ga0315294_10008196_pt1 | contig 11488 bp, 6 predicted proteins | sample YL17G13_40_MG_FD_203626 | JGI IMG/M metagenome (GOLD analysis project Ga0315294, IMG submission 203626) | Sediment microbial communities from Yellowstone Lake, YNP, Wyoming, USA - YL17G13_40 | ecosystem: Environmental > Aquatic > Freshwater > Lake > Sediment | place: USA: Wyoming | collected... | reverse complement strand
CCGCCGAACCCGATTCAGGAAAACGTGTACCACATGTCGATTGAAGAGAGAAAACAGAGAGGCATAGCCCGACTGCCATCTTCACTCGGAGAGGCTCTGGACGAACTTGAGAAAGACACGCTAATACGAAATGTAATGGGTGACCACGTTTTCGAGAAGTACTTGGCGGCCAAGAGAAACGAGTGGCTGGAATACTGCACCTTGGTCACCGACTGGGAAATGGAACGCTATCTCGACATCTAGGGCGAGTCAGACACAGGGCGATGTGGAGAAAGAGTTCAAAACGCTGCTCTGCAACAGGTCACTTCCTCACCGTGTTGTTTTGAGTAGATCCAAGGGATGACACTAGCTCTAGGTCAACTTGCCCGTGACGTAGTCTAGACCACTGCTTCACTTGGCGCAGCTATTGGGAAAACAACTGACCAAACGCTTATCCACTTCGCGGGTCGGGATAGAGAGCAGTCAGCGGTGAGATGAATGAGTGCTGAGTTCTCGTGGGATATCCTCGCTTGGAAGGAGATCGATTGGAAGAGGCTGACAGAGTTTAATGTAACGAAGCTACAACGATCGATGAGAGACCACCAAATAGATGCGCTGATCGTCCAGAGTTTGGACAATTTTCAATATATTACAGGTTACCGCGTGCCTGCCAATATCAACCTAATGCACTACCTGCATAGGCAGGGAGCGATCTTGCCGGCCGAGGGGGATCAGCCGATAATGCTGGCCGGGGCTGCGGACATCTTCGACGCAAGACATTTCCACTGGATTGAAGATGTGCGATCGATGCCGATCCAGATTGGACTGTGGCCGAAAATCGTGAAGAGTGCACTGGACGATCACGGAATAGTCGGAACGATTGCACTCGATTCTCGAATGCAGCACGGGCTAGCTGAAGGGATCAAGCGAGAACTAGGTGCGAAATACAGCTTTGTCGATGGGTCAGAAATCCTTGAGACCGCAAGAGCGGTGAAGAATGACGAAGAAGTGAAGGTGTACATGAGAGCTCTCGCCCTGGCTGAGGTTCAGATGAAAACCGCGAGAGATGCCGTGAAGGAAGGCGTTTCAGAGAGCCATGTTGCTGCCACGGCGGAGTACGCATTGAGAATGGCAGATCCAGAGGCTTTTCCTGCTTGGTCACTGTTTGTCATGTCTGGCGATAGAGCGGCCTACCTAGAGAGATCTCCTTCTAGCAAGATAATTCGAAGAGGCGAAATAGTCATGATAGACGGAGGATGCCATTGGAACGGCTACTACTCTGAATTCTCGCGTCATGTGATGGTCGGTGAACCAACCGCCGAGCAAAAAAGAATCTACGCCGTAGCATTCGAGGCCGAACAGAAAGCTCTGGAAGCCATTAAGCCGGGGGTCAAAGCCTCAGCGATCGACAAACTGGCGAGAGGAGTAATCAAGGATGCCGGATACGAGAAATTCCAACATCCTCACATCACTGGACATGGACACGGCCTAGAGATTCATGATCCTCCTCTCATTGGTGATCCTGGACAAGTGAAGGAGTGGGTATTCGAGAAAGGGATGATAGTTGCAGTAGAGCCAGGAATCTTCAAACCCGGCGTTGGCGGTGTCAGAGAAGAGGACGTCGTTCTCGTGACGGAATCCGGCCACGAGGTATTGACCAGAGCGGAGTACGAGAACAAGCTCCTATCATAGTGAATGGCGGGCTCGCAAAGAGATCGACACCGCAAGGAGTCTTCATTCTCCCAACCGTCTTCGGCAGAGATGTTGAAGGTCGCGCATGAAAGCTGTGGAGTGCCAATGTCGAGTCAGATGAGGCACCAGAAAAATTGGCATCTACATAGAAATGAACCGGCCGAAAATTGACGCAGGTATGTTTATATCTAGTCGGGGGAGTCTCGTGAAGTCAGCCGACACTGGTCGACTTCCCGCAGTCTCCGGCGGCGGCGTCAACCGGACTATGAGGGCGTTACGCCCTCGGATGAAGTGTTGACCTCCGATTGCGGGGAAATTCGTGAAGGCCCGAACAAACGGTCAGGCGTGATTAAGCCTGCTGGAACGATCGGGTCCAATGAAGGCTTGCAGTCACCTGCCAATTTCCAGTCCGTTTCACATTTTGTGTGTGACGGTATTTCTGAATCGTCCTAACACCGCTTGATCCTGGCGGACCCAACTGCTATCGGGGTGAGACTAAGCCATGCAAGTTGTGCGCTTCTAAGCCACGTTAGTGGCGCAGCGCACGGCTCAATATCATGTGGTTAACTTGCCCTTGGGACGGAGACACCCTCGGGAAACTGAGGTCAATTTCCGATAGATGGAGAGGCCTGGAATGGTTCTTCTTCCAAAAGGAACTGAGAACATGCTTTTCAGTTTCGCCCAAGGATAGGGCCGCACCCGATCAGGTCGCTGGTGAGGTAACGGCTCACCAGGCCTATAACCGGTACGGGCCGTGAGAGCGGGAGCCCGGAGATGGGCACTGAGATAAGGGCCCAGGCCCTACGGGGCGCAGCAGGCGCGAAAACTCCGCAATGCGCGAAAGCGCGACGGGGTCATCCCGAGTGCCGTCCGCTGAGGGCGGCTTTTATCTGGTTTAACTAGCCAAGTGAATAAGGGGAGGGCAAGTCTGGTGTCAGCCGCCGCGGTAATACCAGCTCCTCGAGTGGTTGGGACGATTATTGGGTCTAAAGCGTCCGTAGCCGGCCGGAAAAGTTCTCCGTTAAATCCAACGATCCAATCGTTGGGCCGCGGGGAATACTCTTCGGCTTGGGGGCGAGGGAGGTCGGCGGTAGTCTCGGGGTAGGGGCGAAATCCTATAATCCCGAGAGGACCACCAGTGGCGAAGGCGGCCGACTAAAGCGCGCCCGACGGTGAGGGACGAAAGCTGGGGGAGCGAACGGGATTAGATACCCCGGTAGTCCCAGCTGTAAACGATGCAGGCTAGGTGTTGGGACGGCCACGAGCTGTCCCAGTGCCGCAGGGAAGCCATTAAGCCTGCCACCTGGGGAGTACGGTCGCAAGGCTGAATTCTCTTTGAGTAATCGCTCGAGAGACAGTTGACTTAAAGGAATTGGCGGGGGAGCACCACAAGGGGTGAAGCTTGCGGTTTAATTGGAGTCAACACCGGGAAACTTACCAGGAGCGACAGTTGGATGAAGGTCAGATTAAAGGTCTTACCGGACTAGCTGAGAGGAGGTGCATGGCCGTCGCCAGTTCGTGCCGTGAGGTGTTCTCTTAAGTGAGACAACGAACGAGACCCGCACCCTTAGTTGCCAGCGGATTCCCTCGGGATTCCAGGCACACTAAGAGGACTGCCCACGCTAAGTGGGAGGAAGGAACGGGCCACGGCAGGTCAGTATGCCCCAGATCTCCTGGGCCACACGCGAGCTGCAATGGCTGGGACAATGGGATCCGACCTCGAGAGAGGAAGGCAATCCTCAAACCCAGCCTCAGTTGGGATCGAGGGCTGTAACCCGCCCTCGTGAACATGGAATCCCTAGTAATCGCGTGTCATCATCGCGCGGTGAATACGTCCCTGCTCCTTGCACACACCGCCCGTCGCTCCATCCGAGTTTGCTTTTGGTGAGGCGCGGTCAATCTTGGTCGTGACGAACCTAAGGTAGACAAGGAGGGAGAAGTCGTAACAAGGTGGCCGTAGGGGAACCTGCGGCCGGATCACCTCCTTAGAAAAGATGAGGCGGACTGGAAGGCAAATGGTGACTGTGAGCTAGTCGTTCCGAATATGCAACTTCCGATGGAAATGTTGGAAGTGAAGGATTGCAGTGGCCATCCATTGGCGAATGGATGTTCACGATGAGCATCGTGCAGAGGCCTTGAACGCTAATCGAATGTGGGTTCCCTAGTAAGCTTGGCATGATAAGCCACCTGACGAATGGCCTGGCTCGAGCGCTGAAGAAGGGCGTGGCAAGCTGCGATATGCTCCGGGTAGGCGCATGCTGCCTTCGATCCGGAGATACCCGAATGGGACTTCCCTCCACGGGTGATACCTGTGGAACTCCCAACTGGGAGGGGAAACCTTCCGAACGGAAGCATCCAAGTAGGAAGAGGAAGGGAAACTAACTAGGATTCCCTGAGTAGCGGCGAGCGAAAAGGGAAAAGTCCAAACTGAACCTGCACGGGAAACCGTGTAGGGATGTGGGGTTGTAGGGCCCGACTGCGTTCTCGCATGTGAAGTCGAAATGGCCTGGAACGGCCTACCGTAGAGAGTGACAGTCCCGTAGACGTAAGCATGCAGGATTTGGGTTGGGATCCCTGAGTACTACGCCTCAATTATGGCGTGGAAAACTGGGAGGAAACAACTTCCAAGACTAAATACGTCTCGAGACCGATAGCGCACTAGTACCGTGAGGGAAAGCTGAAAAGTACCCCGGAAGGGGGGTGAAAAGAGCCTGAAATCAGGTGGTCAATAGCGTGTACGGTTCGAAAGGATAGATCCCCTCGAAAGGAGACCGTGGCAACGCGGCAGTACGACGAGGGGGGACCAGAATCGTATGATCAGTTTCGTACCACTGGCCGGGGAGTTCATCTTCGTGGTGAGGTTAAGGGCGCAAGGCCCGAAACCGTAGGGAAACCGATTGTCCGCACCGCCGCAAGGCGTGAGGGACGGGATCTGAAAGGGTCTGTAATCACGGGGATGACACTAGAAACCAAGTGATCTAGCCCTGAGCAGGGTGAAGCCGGGCGAAAGCCCGGTCGAGGCCCGAAAGGGTGTTGACGTGCAACTCACTCCTGTGACTTGGGGCTAGGGGCGAAAGACCAATCTAACTTGGTGATAGCTAGTTCCCGCCGAAATATCTCTAAGGATAGCCTGGCCTGAGGCTGCCGTTGGGGTAGAGCACTGATTGGGAAACAAGGACCCGAAAGGGTCCACTTTCCATTCAAACTTCGAATCCATCGGCGCCGTAGAAGGCTGGAGGCGGGCATGGGGCGTAAGGTCCTATGTCGCGGGAGGAACAACTCCGACTAGGGTTAAGGTCCCAGAATCCTGACTAAGTGTAGAAATAGAAAGCTGTCGTCAACCAGAGACAGCTGGAAGGTAGGCTTAGAAGCAGCCATCCTCCAAGCAGTGCGTAACAGCTGACCAGCCGAGGTTGGAGGCGCCGAAAATGAACGGGGCTAAGTCAGGTACCGATACCCTAGGGCACGGCCAAGAGCCGTGTCGGTAGGCGGGCGTTGGGGTTGGGTGGAAGCTGGGTTGTGAAATCCAGTGGACCGGCCTCAAGTGTAGATCCCGGTGGTAGTAACAGCGTTAGAGGGGTGAGAATCCCCTCCGTCGAAAGGGCAAGGGTTCCCCGGCAATGCGTCGTCAGCCGGGGGTAAGTCGGTCCTAAGGCAAGTCTCAATCGAACTTGTCGAAAGGGAAACCGGTTAAAATTCCGGTACTATGGAGGTACACGCGGCAACGCAAGCTTCCGATCTGACGCTTCGGGATAGGTCGAGCGGGGTCGTCGCCCTGTTTAACCTTTGAAATCCGGGAAGTACCGTAATGGTGAGAACCGGATGAAAGTGGGAATAGCCGCCCGTTTTAGGGCGGTTCGGCTGATTTCTGGAGTCACTGAAAAGGGTCGGAGGAAGGATCCTCCGTGACCGTACCTAGATCCGACACAGGTGCCCCTAGGTGAGAAGCCTAAGACGTATCGGGTGGAACTCAGGCGAGGGAACTCGGCAAATTAGCCCCGTAACTTTGGAATAAGGGGTGCCTGAAGCTCTAGCTTTGCTGGGGCGACAGGTCGCAGTGACAAGGGGGAGGCGACTGTTTAATAAAAACATAGGGGACCGCTAGCCCGAAAGGGTTTGCACGGTCCTTGAATTCTGGCCAGTGGCGGTACCTTAAAATCGGGTTCAACCGATCGAAGGGCCGCTAAACGCCGGGAGTAACTCTGACTCTCTTAAGGTAGCCAAATGCCTTGTCGGGTAAGTTCCGACGTGCATGAATGGATCAACGACCCCCCCGCTGTCCCCGCCTGGGGCCCGGTGAACCCACATAACCTGGACGAACAGTCCAGGATCTTCCAGCGGGGCGAGAAGTCCCCGTGGAGTTTTACTGCAACTTGTCGCTGGATTGTGATTGCGGGTACAGAGCGTAGGTGGGAGCCGTCGAGGTCGACCTCTTCGGGGGTCGATGGAGGCGCCAATGTAACACCACCTATCTGTGATTACAGTTCTAACTGGACCACAAGTCCGAGACAACGGCAGGCAGGCAGTTTGGCTGGGGCGGCACCCCCTTGAAAAGATATCAAGGGGGCCCAAAGCTCGACTCATCCGGGACAGGAACCCGGAGTAGAGGGCAAGACCAAAAGTCGGGTTGACTGGATCCTCATCAGCAAGGGATCCAGAGGCGAAAGCCGGGTCTAGCGATCATTCATGTCCCCATTGTTGGGGGCTGGATGTGACAGAAAAATTACCCCGGGAGTAATTGGCTCGTCTCCTCTGAGAGTCCCCATCGACGAGGAGGATTGGTTCTCCGTCGTCGTCCCTTCCCATCCTGGGCCCGCAGCAGGGCCCAAGGGCGCGGCTGTTCGCCGATCAAAGGGGAATGCGAGATGGGTTTAGACCGTCGCGAGACAGGTCGGACTCTACCTGCTGGAAGTGCTGGTCGCCTGAGGGGAAGGCGCCCCTAGTACGAGAGGAACGGGGTATCGTAACCTCTAGTTTACCGGTTGTCCGACAGGGCAATGCCGGGCAGCCACGTTGTCGAGGATAAGGGCTGAAAGCATCTAAGCCCGAAGCCTCTCCCGAAAATAGGCGGCCAATCCTTTCCAAGGGACTCGGCAACGAGCCCCAGGAACGGACGAGAGCTCTCATCGAAGATGAGGTTGATGGAGCAGGAGTGTACGCATCAAGACTTCGGTCGAGATGTTTAGCTCGCTGCCCCCAATCGCTCAAGGTGCTGAGCTGAAAAAGAGAATCCACATTCGAGCGAAATTCAGAGGCCTCTAGCACATGCTTCACCTATTCTTCACCTTGTGATCTGCTTCCAGTGTGAGCTATGGAGAAACTCTTGAGTACCAGAGGCAGCGTAGACTAGAATGGTTGGCGAGCCGGTGGACGACTTCCGAGCTTCGGCTTGAGGAAACTCCACCCACAGGACGGAGGCGCGGCGTCGTGAGACGTCGGGCGAGAGCCCGGGTGAGGACACAGAAAGAAAACCAGCATCAGTCAATGGCGATGAGGCGAATGCGTCGAGGAGACTGATGATTTGGGTGAAATGTCTGCCCGCGTTGTGAAAGGGATAATAGGCACCGATGAGCGCCGTCTGAGGCGCGGGTACCCCGATTAGACAAATGTCGTCACGAACAGAAGGTGGGTTACGGCCGGGACGCCAACCAATCACCCACTTCTAGGGAACCGAATGCAGATCTGATGTGACCTCGAGTCTTCCTATGCTCAAATACGAGCAACGGGTCTCAGGGAAACACAGACTGATGGAGGCACAAGGTTGATCGACGCCCGAATACTAGACTGGGTCGGGCTTCTGGCTAGTTTCACCTTTCTGACCTATTCATCATGGAAAGACATCATCAACAGAGAGGTTCCAGATCACGTCTGGTTCATTTCTTATCCGGTTGCGCTTGGGCTCTTGGCCGGCAGACTGATTATCCAGTCAAGCTCATGGGTGTTGATCCTAGCCTCGATTGCCAGTGCGCTTGTTCTTGGCTTTGCGTTGGCATACCTCGGTCTCTGGGGCGGCGCTGACACGAAAGGTCTCATCTGCTTGGCAATCATGAACCCACTCGTCCCAATACTTGATTGGTATGTCTCACCTGTGAATCCGCTTTTTCCTCTGACCGTGTTCTCAAACGCCTACATCGCATCTCTTGTTGTGGTCCCGTACGCCATCCAGAGGAATCTTAGAACGCGCCCATTGCATGAACTCTTCAAGGGCTTGGAAGAGGAAAGCCCCCTCCGAAAGGCTGCCGCATTCCTCACGGGATATCGAGTTCCAGTCGAAGAATCTCTGAACCCGAAATCGTTTCTGTTCCCTCTCGAATCCATCGATCAGCAAGGGTCGACATTGAGACGGCGTTTCACGTTCGGATTGAGAGTCGATCTTGATCCTGAGAAGAAACTGGCTGAAATCAAAGCGGCTGTCAGCTCTGGTGCACTTCAAGGGACAATGTGGGCAAGTCCTGGGCTTCCATTTCTTGTCTTCATGACTGTCGGGTTTGTCGTATCGGTGCTATTCGGCGATATTGTTTGGCGGACTGTCTCTGTTGTTGCACGGGCTGTCCATGGTTTGCCTTAGTAGCCTATGCCCGAGCTTTCCAGACCGAAGTCCAACGCGATCTCCACAATACTTTGCTCGTTTCGAGCCTGAGCGTAACTCCGAAGGAGGTCTTCGTTGAGATCAAAGAAAGATCCACCCCAGCCAAACGGAACCAGAAGTTCCTTAGCTCGTGATCGAAACCCCATTATGTACAAGGCCGCGCTGAGCGCCTCTGCCGTTGAAAGCTTACCTATCTTAGCATAATTGACCGGATTAGCAGCAAGCAAGTTCGGAAGTTTGCGGCTGGCACCACGGAAGCGCGTCATGAAGATTCTAGCCGCTCTCTCCCAGGAACAGTCTATCGCTACTACTCCAGATCGAATCCCCTCGTTCGCGTCTGACGGCAGGAGGAACTGCGGCGAGACTGGATTCAGTACGATCGCTGTCGTCCGAATCTGCGATGGTCTTCGTATCTTCGTTGCCAGCCTTCGTCTCACCAGGAGCGAAGCGGTGCACTTGCGTGGATCATCCTGCTCCATCATGTAGACGAAGACTTCGGGTGAGCTCTCTCTCTTTTCGTGGCGCATTTCATCCTCATCCTCGCTGACTAAGTACAGTCATGGATTCACATCTCCGGCGAATGTAGAACGCTTTTAAGGTGGTCCAGTTTCAACCGGAAGATGCCAACTCCCTCCAAGTCGGCTTTAACCGCAATCGCGGCTAGCCGCTGGGGGCGGGTTGGCATTTCTTCCAGCCGGATCCGCGCTCACCGTTGCGGGCGAAATCTCGCATGAAGCATCGGGTCGTTCATGACTTGGGGGATCAGGTGAATGAGGTCGGTTGGGGCCAAGTGGTCACCGAATTCTGCTCTTGCCAAATCGCCTGCCGCTCCGTTGATGAATGCTCCTGCGACCGATGCCTGGAACTCCGATACACTTTTTGTCATCAATCCGGCCACGACGCCAGACAACACGTCTCCCGTTCCACCAACCGTCATCGCCGGGTTGCCGGTTCGATTGAGCTTCACACGCTTCCCGTCAGAGATGACGTCCACATGACCTTTCAGGAGAACTGTTCCACCGAGGGTGATTGCCAGTGATCGTGTCTCTTGGGTTCTTGTTGGGAGATCGGCCGATGGCGTTCGACCCGATAGCACTTCGAACTCTCCTGAGTGAGGAGTCACAACTACTGGGAATCCAATCCGCGTCTCTATCTTGCCGATCGCTTTGATCGCGTCAGCATCGATCAACGTAGGCTTCCCAGATTCCTTGAGGACGCCGACGATTCTCTTGACGGTGCGGAAGGTTTCTGTGTGTGTTGCAAGTCCTGGTCCGATTGCTACGCATGTTGATCGCTGAATGTGAGGTTTCAGAATCTCAAGGTTATTCTCATTCAAGTGTTCGCCCGGCAGCTTGATCGTTATCAGATTGGGAGAGAAAGACGCAATCGAAGTTGCAGTAGTTTCGGGAGCAGCCACGAAGACTAGGTCGACTCCGGTCCGAAGGGCAGCCAGGGCAACAAGGGCGGGAGCGCCTGAATAGATCTCGCTTCCTCCTATCACGAGGAGACGACCGAAGTCACCCTTGTGTGCTTCGAGGGCTCTTCTGTCGGAGACGTCCTCCACATCGCCTGGACCCGCATATGTTTCTGCTTCGGGTGGGATTCCTATTCCGACGACCTTGACTTCGCCGCAATATTGCTTGGCTTTGTGCAGGCCAGGTTTCATAGCATGAAATGTGACGGTAAGATCGGCCTTCAGGGCTGCTCCGAGCACATCTCCTGTGTCCGAGTCTATTCCAGTCGGCACATCAACTGCAACTTTGAAACACGTAGTCCCATTGATGGTCTCTACCGTTTGCATGACAGGCTGTCTAAGGTCGCCTCTTGCGCCAGTCCCGAGCAGAGCGTCGATGACAACATCACACTTGCGCGATGGGATTGCTGAGGAGTCTTGGGCGATCTCGATCCTCACTGATTCTGACATCCCGTTGATTGCACACCAGTTCCTGAGGGTCGATTCGTCGTGTATATCATCCGGATCGCCAATCAGGACTACAGTCACATGGTATCCACGACTCGCCAAGTGTCTCGCGGTCACCATTCCGTCTCCGCCGTTCCTTCCTGTTCCGGCATACACTGTGATCTCTGCGGGCGACGGAAATCGTTGTGTGATCTCATCTGCGACTGCTTTTCCTGCGTTCTCCATAAGCTGCAATGTAGAGATGCCTAGATACTCGGAGTTGCGATCAAGTATTCGAGAGTGGCGAGAAGTCACTTCTCCCTCAGCTTTCAGATTGGTCATGGGTTCCCGGCAAAACCCCTTGCATTCTGGATTCTTTGCCCAATTGGTATAAGGAGTATGCCTAGACGATCACGGGCACGCTTTCGAGTCCGAACGAGCGTATTTCGAACCAAAGCAGGTGCAAACTCTTTTAGGTGTGTTATTCTGATGTCAGGTTTCAAGAGGTTGCCTAGTTGCCATCGGCTTTTGTCCTCATCAACGCAGAGATAGGATCAGAAGACGAAGTTCTGAAGCAGCTCAAATCGCTGCCCAACGTCAAGGAATCCTACACTGTCTACGGCGTATACGACATTGTAGCCAAGGTATCCGCTGACACCATGGACAAACTGAAGGAGATCGTAACCTGGAAGATCCGAAGGCTCGACAAGGTACGCTCCACTCTCACGATGATCGTCGTCGAGGGATCGTAGCGAATCACACAAGTTGCCGTGCCACTGACAATCCTGCCGGGATAGTTCTGAGTGAGATTTCACCTGGGAATTGATGACACAGATTCCCTCAAAGGTGGATGCACAACCAAGATCGCCACAGACCTAGTTCTAACCCTCACCAAGAAAGGAGTATCTTTCCTTGATCATCCCAATCTGATTAGACTCAACCCGAATGTTCCATGGAAGACAAGGGGAAACGGGGCCATCTGCATAAGAATCGAATCCGATCTGGATTCCCAAACCCTACTAAGGCTCGCCATGGAAGAGATTGAGCGAAACTCCAGATTAGGCGATGCAGAAACAGATCCAGGTGTTGTGCTGCTATCAGGTGAGATTCCTCCAGAGGTTCTCAGATTCAGTAGAGAGGCACTTACACGCATTGTGACTCTCGACGAAGCTGTGTCTGTGATCAAGAAGGCCAAAGCTGAAGCAATCGGATATGGCTCCGCTCAAGGTCTCATCGGGGCGCTCGCATCGATTGGGACACTTTTCGATCACGACTACACTTTCGAGCTTATCGCCTACAGGTCACGAGACTATCTCGGAAAACCGAGA
>Ga0315294_10008194_pt1 | contig 11489 bp, 7 predicted proteins | sample YL17G13_40_MG_FD_203626 | JGI IMG/M metagenome (GOLD analysis project Ga0315294, IMG submission 203626) | Sediment microbial communities from Yellowstone Lake, YNP, Wyoming, USA - YL17G13_40 | ecosystem: Environmental > Aquatic > Freshwater > Lake > Sediment | place: USA: Wyoming | collected... | reverse complement strand
AGGGGGGGGATCGAAGCGAGTGCGCGCCCCACCAAATGCATGCTCGCACATATGCCATTGCATCGAGGCGGGCGGCGGGCCGGCGGCTGCGGGCCGGCGCCGTGGAACGCTTAGCGCCCCCCGCGGCGCAATGCGCAACCGCACGCCGCGTGCGCTCACCCAGACGGCGCCGCTAATCCGTCGATGAACGTCTTCTGTCGCGCCGCCTCGTGCACGCGGGCGCGGGGCGGGCGGGACGGGCGGAACCAGGGAGCGGCGAAAAGAAAGAGTGCAGCCGCCCGTACGCCGCCGCACTCGTACCAGCCGCCCCGATGGCGGCCGTGTCCGCGCCCGCCGAGATCATGTCCGCCGCGGCCGCCCTGTCGGCCGCCGCGGGCGCGCTGCCGACGGGCGCCGCGGCGGCCGACGCGCGCGCTTCCGCCGCGTTTCGGGGGCGGGCGGACCGTTTGCGCGCGGATGCGGCCGGGTTGCTGAGGAGCATTGTGGTAAGTGGGGAGGGGTGGAGACTGGCAAGCGGGCGCCGCGGCGCCGCGGCGCCGTGCCGACCCCGCCCTCCTCCCTCTCCTAGGCCGTCCCTCCCTCCGCCGTCGACCGCCTGCTCTCCCCGCTGCCCGGCGACGCGAGGTCCGGAGCCGCCGCCGCTCTGGACCCCCTGGTGGAGCGCGCGGCGGCGGCGTGCGCGTCCGCGGCGGCGGCCGCGCGCGGCGCGCCCGCCGCGCCTCTGAACCCCGTCCGCCCCCCGCCGCCCGCCTGGTCGGCCGCCATGTGCATGGACGCCGGTGGCGCCCGCCCGCAGGACGCGTTTGCGCCGCGCGTGGACAATTCGCGCGGCGCCCCCCACGCGTTCCCCCCGGCGCCGTGGCTCCCCGGCGGCGGCTGGCCGGCGCCCGCCCCGGGCGGCGGCCAGCGCCACCCGCTGTCCGAGGCGCTGGACCGGTTGCGGTACCAGGAGTGGCAGCTCGAGGAGCCGGCGGAGAGGCCGCCCAAGGTCAGAGAGGGAGGGGGTGGGGGTCGCTCGCCCCACCCGAATCACGCCCACCGCCCCCACCCCTCCCTTCTCAGCCCCTGGACGCCACCCCGCTGACCTTTGTGGACACGCCGCCCGCCCTCGCGGCCGCGGCGGCGCGGCTGGCGGGCGCGAAAGAGATTGCGCTCGACCTCGAGGCGCACTCGTACCGTTCCTTTCAAGGCTTCACCTGCCTCATCCAGCTGTCGACGCGGGACGAGGACATCATCATCGACGCGCTGGCGCTGCGTGGATGCGTTGGAGAGGCGTTGGGGCCCATTTTCGCAGACCCGTCTGTCGTCAAAGTGGCCCACGGCGCGCGCGGCGACGTCGGCTGGCTCCAGCGCGATTTCGGGGTCGCCCTGGCCAACCTCTTTGACACCGGCCTCGCCGCCAAAGCGCTCGGCCTGCCGCACGGCCTCGCCGCGCTGCTCGAGTCGATCGTGGGCGTCGTGCCGGACAAGCGGTGGCAGCTCGCCGACTGGCGCGCGCGCCCGCTCACGCCCGCCGCCCTGGCGTACGCGCGCGCGGACACGCACTACCTGCTGTACGTGGCGGACCGGTTGAGGGCGGCGCTCGTGGCCGCGGGCGACGCGCCCGCTCTCGGCCTCAGTCCGGCGACCCGCCCCGGCGCGCCTCGGGGCGCGCTGGGCGCGGTGCTGGAAGCGTCCCGGTTGCTGTGCGGCGAGGTGTACAGGAAGACCCCGTTCTCGCGCGCCGCCGCGCTTGACGCCGCGGCCAAAGCCGGCCTCCGCGCCCCTGGCCCCGCCCGCTCCGTCTTCGTGTCCCTCACCGACTGGCGAGACGCGCTGTGCCGGGCGAGCGATGAATCTGTGGGGTATGTTTTGCCCAAGGCGCTCCTCGTCCGGCTCGCGCGCGGCGCGCCCGCGTCGCCGGCCGCCCTGCGCGCGCTCGCGGGCGGGTCGACGAGCCTGGTGTTGACGCACGAGGCTGCGGTGCTGGCTGCCATTGCGGCGGGCGTGGCGGAGGGGGAGCGGGAGGCGGCCGAAGCGCAAGAGGGAGGGACGGCACCTGCGCGGCCCGCACCCGCGCCCGCCGCTCCCCTGGCTCCTCCTGCCGTCAACGACGCCTCCATGGCGTCCCCACCCGCGCGCCGGCCGCGGCCGACCGTGGTCGCGGTCGCGGCCGGCGCGGCGTCCGCGTTTGGCGCCGCGCTCGCGGCGGGGGCGCCGGGCGCGGCTGCCGCGCCCGCGCCCGCGTTTGCGTTGCCGTTTGCGTACGCGCCGCCGGCGGCGGTGGTTCAAGCGCCAGTGGTGGCGCCGGTGGCGCCGCCGCCGCCGCCCGCTTCGGCGCCCGTGTCTGGCGACGCCTCTTCTTTCATGCCGCTCCCCCTGGCCGACCAGCGCCCCGGCGCGGTGCGAGCGAGGGGGGTGCGCACCGAGGTCCAGGAGGACATGGCGGACGCGGTGGCGACGGGGCGGGGAGAGGGAGGCGACGCCGGCGCTTCGGCCGGCGACTCCGGTGACGACTCGGGCGACGCCGCCCTGGGCGCCGCCGTCGCCGCCGCGCGCGAGGCGGGGCTGGGGTTGACGTCCGAGGAGGAGGAGAGCGACGAGGAGGAGAGTGACGACGACGGCGCCGCCGAGGCCGCCGCTTCCGCTTCCGCTCTGCGCTCCCCCCCCGCCAAACGGTCTCGCCCCGCCCGCCCCCCCGGCTTTGACTTTGACGCCGCCCTGGCCGCCGCGCCCGGCCTGGGCCGCGTCGACCCGCCCCGCGCCGAGACGCGGCGCGGCCGCGGCCGCGGCCGCGGCCGCGCCGGCCGCGACCCGCCGCCCACCCTGCCCGGGCCCGCGCCCGCGCCGGGCTTCGACCCGTACTCTCTGCCCAACCTGGAGGCGGTCAAAGGAGGGGGGAGGTCCAAGACGCAGCCCAAGTCGGGCAACCGCAGCCGCACGTTTCGCGGGTGAGCGGCGGGGGGCGCGGGGGGGCGGCAGTGGGAGCGGGGGGGGGGCGCGCGTGTGCCGTGTGATGCTTTCCGTGCCCGCGCCTTAACACACACAGTCTTCGGTCAAGTGTCGCCGGCGCCTCCGGCGACCGCCAGCGCCACCACGCACCCCTCCCCCGCTTCCGCCGCCGCCTGCTGCGCCGCGACGCGCGACCGCAGGCGCCGCCCCATGCCGCACCCGCCCGTCGCGTCGGCGCCGCCGCCGTCGCGGGCGGCCGCGACAAAGGCGGCGGCCGAGCCGAGCGCGGACGACTGCGTCGCCGCCGCGGCGGCCGCCGGGGGCGTGGCGGTGGACAGGGACGCGAGGCGCGGCGGCGGCCGCGTCGCCGACGGCGTGCCGGGCACCGGGCCGCCGCTCGCGAGGGCCGGCCCGCGGCCGCGGGGCGGGGGCGGGCCGCCGAGGGCGCCCGCGCGCGCCGCGCGCTTGGCCGGACCCGACTCGGCGCCGCCGCTGCGCGACGCGGAGCCGCCGCCCTCCGAGCAGGCCGACCGCGCGGGGGCGGCCAGGGCGGGGGCGGGCGGGGCGGCGGCGGCCGCGGCGCGCGCGGCGGCCTTGAGGCGAGACTTGATCGGACCCCCGAGGCTCGCCGCCTCGCTCGCCGCCCGCTCCGCCTCCGCCTCGGCCTCCGCCTCGGCCGCGGCAGACGCGAGCGCGGAAAACGCGGGCGGCGGCGGCTCGGCGGCGGCCGCGGGGCCAGCGCCGCGCGGGCGCAAACCATACCCTGCCGGCGGGCTCTCCGCCTCGGCCGACCCGGCCCGGCGCGGGCGGCGGTGGGCGGCGCCGCCCCAGGCGGGGGCCGCGCCCCAGGCCGCGCGCGCGGCGGGCAGGCCTGGCGGGCGCGGCGCGCCGCCGCGCCGGCGCGGCGCGCCCGACTCGTCGCCGCCTTCCGCCGCCGGCAGCGCCCGCCACTCGGCGCCAGCAGCCGCACCCGACGCCGCAGCCGACGGCGACCGCCGCTTGGCGGGCGGGAGTGACCCTCCCTGCCGCCGCCGCGCGGTCGGCGGGCTCGGCGACCGCTGCAGCCGCCGCGGCGCGGTGCGCGACCGCGTGAGCCGGCGCCCACCGCCTTCGCCGCCGTCGGAGGAGGCGGTTGGGGCAGCGGGAGGCGCGGGCGGCGGCCGCGGCGGGTCGCCGGCGCGCACCTCGACCGCAACCGTCGCGGGGGGGGCGCGGGCGAACCCCTTGGCCAGCGTCCACGAGTCGGCGGCCGCGATAGCGCTGTATAGGGAGGTGGGCGGGGGTCGTGGGCCGCGGGAGCGGGCGCGGCGACAGAAAACGAAAGAAACAAACAACACGCGCGCGCCCCCGGGCCCCCCTCTCGCCTCCTCTCACCGGGCAAACCGGTCCCCGGTGTAGAGCGCGTGCCGGATCTGGGACTTCCAGTGGTCGTTGTCCGTGATGGAGCGCGACCCGGCCGTGCGCTTGTACGCGATGCGGCCGTTGGCGGCGCAGCCGGCGTAGATCTGGGGCGGGGGCGGGGGTCGAGGGTGGGGGACGCGCGGGGGTGGCGCTCCTTATTCCGAGCCCCGATTGGCGCGCCGCCCGTGTCGTGGCGCGGCAGGCGCTCTTCCCATGTCGCCCGCAGGCAGCGGCCGGTCCAAGCGCCGGCGCGGCGCGCGGGCCGCCGCGGTTCCCGGCGCCCGCCGCCCGCGCCGCCCACGCCGCCCACGCCGCGCCCGCCCACCACCACGCCCGATCACCACACACAACTCCCATCCCAGCCCACCTCGCGCAGGGTCGCAGTCCCCCCGTGCGGCTCCAGCGCCGCTTGGATCATGTCCTGGACGGAGCAGAAGGCGAGCGCGGTGCGCGTGGAAGGAGTTTCGGCGTCGGCGGCGTCGTATGGGGCGGGGTTGGGGGCTGGGAAGGAGGCGGGCGGGCGGCGGCGGGTCGGCGCCGACGTTCGGGGATCTGCACGCCAAGCCTACGCCTCCACCCCCCCCCTCCCCACCTGTGCAAAATGCACCAGACTCGGCCACGATGGCGGGCGGCGCGGGCTCGGGGCCGGAGGGCGGCGGGGGCGCGTCTGGAGGGCCGCCGGGCGCCGATGCGGCAAAGGAAGCCATGGTGGGGGGGCGAGGCGCGGTGGGGGGGACGCGCCGGCGCGAGCGCCGATCGCCCGGCAGGCCGGGCGGGGAGGGGGGGGGGGAAAGGCCGCGGGGAGTGTGCCGCGGCGGTGGGCCGACCCGCCGGCTCGCACGGGCGCGCGGTGAGCCCGCGACCGGCCCGACTGCCCCTCCCGCTCGCTGGCGCCCACCCTGTGCGCTCGCGGCGCGCGGCTACGGTCGGAGACAGAGTCCCCGCGCGGTGAGGCGGCCACCGTCCGGCGCGAGCCGCGCGCATGCCGACGCACGTCACTCTCGCGCCGCGATCCGGATCGATCGCGGCCGCCCACCCGACAGCATGGCATTGTAGTGGCAGCGCGGCGCCGGCCAGGGATCGCGCGCCGGGCGGCGCTGGGGCCGGCGGTGTGCGCGCGCGCGCGCGCGCGCCGGGCGAGGGACCCGCCCTGTCCTCCGCCGGCGCACGCGCCCACGCCCGACCAACGGCTACAGAGGGCGAACCCAACCACCGGTCGGCGGGGCCGGCGCGCGGCCCTCGCGCGAGACTGGGCGCGCGGCTTAGGAGGCGGGGCGCCGAGAAAAAACGCCGGGCCGCGCCCTGCGCGCCGCCATTCGCGACAGGCTCCATGCGGCGTGCGCGCGCGATCGACGGCATGTCGTGCAAGGCCTGGGGCGGGCCTTCGCGTCTGCGCGCGCGGCCGCCCCGACGCGGACGCGCCACTCCCCGCGCACACCCCCTCGCCGCCCGCCCGCCCCGCCCGCCGACGCTGCACGCGCGCCCGACATGCAGGCGGAATTTGCGCGGCCGTCTGCGCGCGGCGCTGCCCTGCGCGCGACGCCCACCGCCCGCGCGCGCGCCCATCCCCGCCCGCGCCCCCGCCCGGCCGCCGCCGCGACGGTGGCCGCCACCCCCGCTCCCCGCGTGCTGGGCCCCGACGGCGTCGTGCTCAGCGGCCCGTCGCTCGCGGTCACCCTCCCCTCCGGCCTCACCCTACCCAACCCGTTTATCATCGGTGCGTGTGCGGGGTCGTGGCGGGGCCGGCGGCGTGGCGGGCGCGGGCGGGGCGTCCCCAAACAAACTTCTCCCGCGCCTTCGTCGCCAGGGTCCGGCCCGCCCGGCACCAATGCCAACGTCATGGCCCGCGCCTTTGACGCCGGGTGGGGCGGCGTCGTGGCGAAGACGGTGACCCTGGACGCGTCCAAAGTCGGTGCGCGACGAGGGAGAGGCGTGCGGCGGCGGGCGGCCGGCCGCGCGGGGCCGACCGCGCCCAACCCTGCTCCGCAGTCAACGTCACGCCCCGCTACGCCAAAACCAAGGCCCGAGGCGCCGTCGCTGGCTGGACCAACATCGAGCTGGTCTCAGACCGCCCCCTCGACACCATGCTGTCCGACTTCTGCTCCCTGAAAGACCGCTACCCGGCCCGCTGCCTCGTGGCGTCCATCATGGAGGAGCCGAGTGAAGCGGCGTGGGCGGAGCTGGTCGAACGGGTGCTGGAGACGGGCGTGGACGCGCTGGGTGAGGAGGCGGGCCGGAGGACGCGCGCGCGCGCGCGCGCGCGCCGCCACACGCCCATCCCTCCCCCTCTCCCGCCCCTCCTCTGCAGAGATCAACGCTGGCTGCCCCCATGGCATGCCCGAGCGCGGCATGGGGTCGGCGCTCGGGTCCAACCCCGCCGCGCTCGAGCGTGCGACGCGGTGGGTGGTCGACGCCGCGGCCGGCCGCGCGCCCGTCTGGGTCAAGCTCACGCCCAACGTGGGCGACATCGCTGCCTGCGCGGCCGCCGCGTTGGATGGGGGCGCGCAGGGGGTCGCCCTCATCAACACGATCAACTGCATCGCTGGCGTGGATTTGACCACCCTGGCCCCCACCCCGTCCGTCCTGGGCCGCACGACGCCGGGCGGCTACTCGGGCCCCGCGGTCAAGCCGATCGCCCTCGCCAAAGTGGCGGCGGTGGCGGGGGAGGTCGGGAGGAGGGGGGGGGGGGTTGACGTTGTCGGCATGGGCGGCATCGAGGACGGGTCCGACGCCGCCGAGTTTATGCTCCTGGGCTCGCACGCCGTCCAGGCGTGCACCGGGGTGCGCGGGGAGAGCGGGTGTGGGGAGTGGAGGCGGTCGCGCGCGCGGCGCGCGGCGCGCGCCGACACCCGACCCCCGTCCCTGCTCCCCTTCTCTCTCTCCAGGTCATGGTGCACGGGTACGACATCGTGCACCACATGGCCGCCGGTCTCCAGTCCTTCATGCGCGCGCACGGTTTCGAGGCGGCGCCCGCGTTCGTCGGCGCCGCGCTGCCGCGCGTCGTCCTCCACTCGGACCTGGTGACCGCCCAGCGCGCCGCCGTCGCCGCCAGGAAGCGGCCGGGGCTTGCCGCGGACGACGAGTGGCGCGGGGATGCGTTTGTGGCGCAGAGCGACTCGATGGTCGACGGCGGGGGGTGAAGCGTGGTGGCGGGCGGCGCGCGGCGCGCGGCGGGGGTTGAAGAAAGCGCGCCGCGCTGTCGTACCACCACTCCCCCCACGACCGACCCCCGCCCGTGCGCCGCCCGCCTCCGGTGAGTGTCGTGGATGTAGCGGCGTGCTCGTGGACCGCGTCGCGGGCGCGCGTCGCGGGCGCGCGCGCTGCGCGCGGCCGCGCATCCGCCCTCCCCAACGCGTTTTTCGCCCAACAATTCCAGCCCCCGCGCCATGTCGCCCGCCGCCGAGGCGCGCCTCATTGCCAAGGTGCGCCGTCGAGGAGGGTGGCAGGGAGGGAGGGGCTGCTGGGCCTGGCCGACGTGGCCGCGGCGGCGCGGTTTGGGAGAAGGTGCGCGCGGTGTCAGCTCCCGCAAGAGCCTCCGACTCGCGGCCCCTCCCCCACCCCCTCCCCTCCACCTCAGTACTTTGGCGATTTCGCCCGGCGCGCCGCGTCGGCCGCCGCGGGCGGCGGCCCGCCGCGGGCGGCGGCGCCCGCGCAGGTCGCGCGGCCGCTCGCGGCGGCGCTCGCGAGCCAAGGCGCCGTAGCGCCCGCGCGGGGACCCGCCCGGGACGCACACTGAAGCGGGCGGAGGCGCGAGAGCGAGAGAAGAGAGAAGAAAGGGGGAGGGAGGCACGCTCCGCGCCAAGCGCGCGCTCGCCGCTGCCGGCCGCGGGGCCGCGCCCGCCCGAGCGAGAGCGAGATAGAGACACACACATGCGTCAAGCGAGCGTGCAACAAGGCGACACGCCGGGCGCGGCGGCCGAACGCCGCCGCCACCGCACGCCACCACGCGCCCCTCACTCGACGCCCCCTTCCTTTGTGTGGTGCCCATGGTTGCGCGCCGGCATCCGGGCGTTGTCCACGGTCTCGACAAACGCTTCCTCGGCCAGAATCGTGACGGTCTGCTCCCGCAGCGCGGCGACGTCAGCCGCCACGTCCTCCCCCGGCGCCGCCGGCGCCGCGCCGTGGCACGCAGCCCCAGTCGCTTCCCGCTCCGCTTTGACGACCGCCTCGGAATCAGAGGCCAGGCGCTCCGACCAGTGGGGCGCAGACGGAATGCGCGAGGGGACGTGCTGCCCCTCGAGCGAGCGGCGCAGCTCGGCCTGCACGATCGCGGGGTCGTTGTCCGACACGTGCGAGCCCTGTGGAGAGAGCAGGGATGGGCGGGGCGCGTCGGCGGCGTGTGCGCGGGCGCAGGTGCGCCTAGCAGCCGTTCCCGGCACCGAGAGCGCGCGCCCGTCCGCGGCGGGGCGCGCTTTAGATGTCGAAACATCGTGGCGCTGCGCGCGCGCGCGGGTATGGGCCGAGGAGCGCGCGGGCCGAGCGCCGCGCGTCGCATGGGGCGGACGGACTCCCCGCGGGCGCACCACGCCGTACGGGCGGACGCGGGCCGCCGCCGCGCGCGCGGCGGGGATGAGCTTGTGGGTTGTCAGTCTCATGGTGGCGGAGTGGCCAGCGTCACCGCGCTGCGGGCCAGAGCGAGGCGTCGGCCGCGCGCGCCCCTGCTCTCTGCCTCGCCCCCCGCTCACAGTGCCGACGCTCGATCTGAATCAATCACTCGCGCGGCACCACGCGCACCGTCCCTGTCCCTTCATCCAGCTGCACCCGCAACCCGGCAGCCGCCAGCTCGGGCGTGTCGACCGCGCGCACGGGGACGAGGGCGGCCAACGCTGTCGCCACCTCGTCACTAGCCTCGGTCGCGTTGCGCACCGCGTACAACCCCCATTCCCGCACAAACGCGCCGCCGCCGGGGCCGCCGGCGGCGCACTGGGCGAGGAGGAGAGCGGGGCCCGAGGGGAAGGCGAGGAGGGCGGCCGCGGCGGCGCGCCTGCGGTGGAGCAGGGCGGCGAGGGCAGCGACAGCGTCGGCGCGCTCGCCGGGGTAGAGGAGGGGGCGGGAGGCGGACGCTGGCGCGCCGTCCGGCGGCCGCAGGGCGGGCAACGACGCGACGCGGGTCAGGAGCGCGGCGACCGCGCCGCGCGCGACGAGGGCGCCGCCGCCGTCGCCGCCGGCCAGCAACGCGGCGCCGCCGTCGTCGCGGGCGGCCAGCTCGCGGGCGAGGTGCAGGGCGGGCTCCAAGAGAGGGGCGGGGGTTGGCGCCTCGATGGTCGCCACGAGGGCGGCGGCCACCGCGTCCGCGGTCGCCTCGCCGCCGGCGGCCGTCGGCGCATACACGCCTTCGTCGGCCACCCTGTGGCCCACGAGGCGCAGCGCGGCCTCGCCGCGCGGCAGCGCGCCCGGCCGGCCCTCCCCTCCCTCTTCCTCGAGCCCTCGCAGGACCTCTGCCAGCCTCCCGCGCCCCAGCGCGAGCCAGGCCGCCAGGTCGGCCACCGCGGCCGCGGCGGCCGCGGTCGCGGGGTCGGCCCCCGCGTCGGCGCCGGCGCCGAGGCCCAGGCCGTCGAGCAAGGCGGCCAGCACCCGGATCAACAAGGCAGTGCCCTCGTCGTCCAAAAGCGCCTGTCGCCGCTTGGCGGCGGCCAGCGCGGCGCGCGCCGCTGGCCCGACCGCGCCGCCCACCACACGCACCGCCTCCGCCAGCCTCCCGCTCGCCACGGCTGCCTCCCACACGACCGCCGCGCCGGCGGGCGACGCGGTGGCCAGGTTGGACAGGAGCTGGGTGGCGGCAACGGCGGCGGAGGTGGAGGCGTCTTCCGCCGCCGACGACGCCGCCTCGGCCGCTGCCGCCGCGCCGCCCGCGGCCGCCACCGTGTCCGCCGCCGCCTCGCCCGCGGCGCACAGGTTGCGCAGGAGTCGCAGCGCGGCCGGCGAAGACGCGGCCGCAGCGACGAGCGCGGGCACGAGGCCTGCTTCCCCGGTCAGCGCGGCCGCGCCGGCATCAGTCGCCGCATACACCAGCAGGTCGCGCAGCGTGTCGGGCGGGAGGGAGGCGCCGGTGGCGACCGCCGCCGCGGCGGCCAATGCGGGCGCGGGCGGCGGGGCCGCCATCCCGGGGAATGGCGGCCACCCAGGCGGGCGCCCAGCGTCGCAGACGGCCGCGGGCGGCGGCAGCAGGGCGGGAAAAGAACTGGCCACAGCACGCCCTCCCTCTCCCCCGCTCCCCTCCCTACTCGGTCGTCGCCTTTCGCCGCGACCCCCCTTCCTCGGCCGCCGCCAGCAGGGGCGCCATCTCCGTCTCCCGCGGCGGCTCCCGCACGGGCGACGGGCGGGCGCCGGGCCGGCGCCGCGCCTCGCCGCCGAGCACCCCGGACGCCGAGCGCGGCGACGGCTCGCGCGGCTCGCCGCTCAGCGCGCCGCCGGGCCCCGCCAACCCCCCCCCCGCCCCCCCCGCCCCCACCGTCGGGTCGTACGGCGCGTACGGGATGAATGGGAGGCCCGGCCGCACGAGGCGCGCGGGCGCGTCGGCCAGCCCCGCGCGCGCCTTGCGGCCGAGCGCGAGCCGCGCGTTGGCCTCGCACACGTCCTTGCGCGTGACGAGGCCGACGGCTTGGGGGCACGCGGGGGCGACGAGCAGGTGGCGCAGGCCCAGCGTGCGGAAGAGGCGGTAGGCGCGGGAGAGCGACGCGTCGGCGGGGACGACAAACGGGTGGCGCTGCATGAAGCCGCGCAGGTCGACCGAGTCGGGGCACCCCGCCAGCGCGCGCTGCGCGGCCGCCAGCGCGGCCTCGCGCCGCGCTTTGACGGGCCGCTGCTGGAGCAGGGTCAGCAGCGCCTCCCGGCCGGCCTGCGTGCGCGGCAGGTCGGGCGCGGCGGGCGGCGGCGCGCCCGCGGCGACCCACCCGAGCCGGTGCGTCAGCATGCGCAGCAGCACGTCCCGCAAGATCACCCCGTGCGCCGCAAACCGGTCGACGCCGTCGCCGCCGAGGCCGGGGCCGGCGTCGGCGTCGGGGGTCACCGGGAACGCGGAGTGGTTGCACGCCGCCAAAACGTCCAGCACGCGCGCCACCGAGGGCACGGGGGGGAGCGCGATGACGGGGGACGCGGCCAGCTCGCCCACGGTCATGCGGTCGGCGACCATGCCTGGGAGGGGGGGGAGGCGGGCG
>Ga0315294_10008193_pt1 | contig 11491 bp, 7 predicted proteins | sample YL17G13_40_MG_FD_203626 | JGI IMG/M metagenome (GOLD analysis project Ga0315294, IMG submission 203626) | Sediment microbial communities from Yellowstone Lake, YNP, Wyoming, USA - YL17G13_40 | ecosystem: Environmental > Aquatic > Freshwater > Lake > Sediment | place: USA: Wyoming | collected... | reverse complement strand
ACCAGTCATTATTGATAGTTACAGGAAATATCGAAACTTTAAAATGGTCAGGTGCTCATATTTCACAATTGAATGTGATATACCAATACCTGATTGGACTTTAACCTTAAAGAATAGCAAAATTCCTTTCTTTGTTATTGGTTTGTCAGGCATTGTTTTTCGACCGCTCGGAAATAAATACATCTTTGAAACGCAAAAGTTAATTACGGATTTTTTTCAGAGTGTTGAAAAAAACAAAGATTTATTTATCGATTCAAACTATATATGGATTCCTGATTTCTTATTTGATTTTGAACTAAAACGAGGCGATGTTTATCGTCTAACCGATGTTTTATTTATTGCCGCCTATAAATTTCGAAAGGGTAAAATAAATCAAAGGTCATATCTTGCTTTTTGTCAAGACTCCAAGAATTTATCTGTATATTCCGCGAAAGAAACTACTGCTTTTCATCAATGGCAAAAACTGGTCATTGATACTGCAAGAATACAATATCCTAAGAATTCAAAGCTTGTTCTCAAATATGAAAGTTAACAACTATGAGTAATCTAAGTGTAACTCTGATCGATGTTGGATGGGGAGATTCAGTTTTTATTGAATCGCAAGATAGTAATGGGGTATTTAGCTATGCACTGATTGATTCAAATGACGAATCTGACCTTCGCTCTTCATATATCTTTTTACGAAAATATTTTGAACGGAAGAAAATAGAAATTAAAAACAATAAAAACCTTTTCGATTTTATTATCTTATCACACGCTCATGCTGATCATGGGCAGGGTTTGAAAGCGATCATCCGAACTTTTGGCACAAAAAATTTCTGGTATCCTAAATCAGCGGAATTGGGATGCATAGCTGACCTGATACAATTCAGTACTAAATCCAGCAACGTTGAACACCATGAAGCTGTTAATAATGATAAAATACTGCCGAATCTGGGAGATGTTCAAATGAAAATCTTATGGCCACCATGGAATATTATAGACAAGCAAGAAGAAAACAATAATTCAATTGTATTAGTGATGAAATTAAATAATGTTTCATTTGTGTTAACCGGCGATGCGCAAACTGAAATTTGGGAACAAATCGCATATGAAATACCGCAAGATACATTATTCTTCAAAGTTCCGCACCATGGGGCAAAGAATGCGACTATCGGCAAAAAGAAAAGCACACCTTGGCTTGACAGGTGTCCTTTTAATGCAGTACTAGGTATTAGTAGTCATGTAAAGCCATTCAAACATCCTGACCCGAATGTTATAAAGATATTTGATGATAAGCAAAGGGTATATTATCGTACAGACGAGCAATATCATTTAACATTTCATACCGATGGAACTTCCCTTAATGTAAAATACTCGCACGTATAAAATATAGATATAATTTAATTTCCCCATTTTGTATTGCTGTCATTCTGAATTTATTTCAGAATCCCCTATATATATAGACCCTGAAACAAACAGGTTTTGATTCACACCCCGCTATTATTTTGCAAATGCTGACCAATGCAACTATTTGATTACTTTTTATGTCTAATATAATAAGATGACATTAATGACAATAAACCAGGAGGAATTATGAAAAACGGTAAGCTATACACAGTAGTTGGTTGTATCATTCTGTTATTATCAATAAGCACCGTCGTGTTTGCACAAAAAGGAAAACAAACTAATTACACCAGCAATAACGAAAACAAGACTTCCGACCAGACTAATAAAAAACAGACCGACGCCAGTAACAATCAAACCACTGTTCCAGAAAGGGTTGGAGTATATCAACGTACATATACCGAAAAAGTTCAAACCAAGACTCAGGACAAGACCACTGCCAAACAATATACTGAAACCGGCAACACTTATTACAAAACCGGTGACTACAATCAGGCAATTATCCATTATACCAAAGCGATCCAAGCAGATTCGAAAAATGTTGATGCATATTCAAATCGCGCTAACGCGAACCGGCAATTGAATAACAATGATATGGCAATTCCCGATTATAATAAAATGGCTCAACTTAAACCCAAAGACACAACGGTATATATGAACCGCGGTGCGACTTATTTGGAGACGAATAATTATGACAAAGCGGCTAATGATTTCACCAAGGTTATTAAAATGAACCCGAAAAGCGTCAGCGCGTACGACAATCGCGGTAATGCTTATCTTAAACAGGACAGCATCAGCAAAGCAATATCCGATTTTAATACCGCTATTAAACTTAATCCTCAAGATTACACTGCCTTTAACAATCGCGGTAATGCCTTTGAAGCACAGGGACAATTGGATGCGGCGATTGCTGACTACACTACCGCAATTAACTTAAAACCGGATTATGCTGATGCTTATGATAATCGGGGTGTCGCGCGTATAGGTAGGGGTGACACCAATGCCGCACTTAATGATTTCGATAATGCGATAAGACACAACCCTCGTCATTGGCGTGCATATTATCACCGGGGACGCATCCATCACCACCATCACCATTGGGACTGGGCTATCAGAGATTACACATTCTGTATTCAATTTTATCCGACGTATGGTTGGGCTTATTTTGACCGCGGCAATTGTTACTTTGAACAAAGATATTATGACCTGGCATATGCAGATTATTTGAATGCGATTAGGTATAATGAAGAATTAGCCGATGCGTATTATCAAAGCGGGCTCATCCTGTGCTTCTATGATAATTACGAAGATGCGATACCCTATTTTAATAAGGCGATTGCGCTCAATCCTTATAATGCGGATTATTACAATTATCGCGGTTTCGCATATTACAAATTAGGCAAATACAACCGTTCAATTTCTGACTTACAGCAAGCGCTTGAACTTAACCCTTATTTTTATGATGCGATGTTTAATCTCGGCAATACTTACGCATCGATAAGAGATGTAAACAATGCCAAAATCTGGTATGCGAATGCGCTGAAATATCAAGACCAGCTGCCGGATAATGGCGCCGCGATATTGAAAGCACTGAAAAACCTTTAAAATTTAGTCAGAAACTTTCCTGTCAAACACAGCACCTTTGAAAAAAGGTGCTGTGTTATTTTCTGCTTTTTATTGTTAGTTCTAATGAATTGCTATCTTTATATTTTTATCTTTCAATCATTAGTCTTAGAATCTTCTAATCGTATTTATTTCAGTCTTTTATATGTTCAATATTAGAATCTTCAATCTTAGAATCTTTGAATCGAAGCCTTGACAAGCTGAATTATTAGAGTAAAGTAAAGAAACTGAGATTCAAAATAATATGAAATTAATAACGGGAATTGAAATTTCAGGTTTTAGATCTATAAGAGAAGCTTGTCTCAAAGATATTGGTAATTTTTCAACATTGGCAGGTGTAAACAATTCTGGCAAATCAAATTATCTCAGAGCATTAAATTTATTCTTTAATGGAGAAGTAGAACCTCAATTTGGCTTTAATATAAATAAAGATTATTATAGACCTGATGCAAGCAAACAAAAAAAGAAAAAAAGAATAAGAATAAAAATAAATTTTTCTCTTCCTTCAAACTTCAATTTTAGAAAAGGATTAAAAGAAGTAGAAACACTATTAAAACCATCTGGATCTAGCAGTTTTTCTATTACAAAAGAATGGATAAAAGAATTTCCTTCACCAAATGTTTATTTAAATGATCAAATTGATCCGTTAGATTTAGAAAGTCGACATAAGGTAGAGCAATTTCTTTCACTTATATCACTTCGTTACATTCCAAATCGAGTACTTCCAATTGATATAATTAAAAAAGAGCATCAAGCGTTAAGAGATGTGCTTATTAGACGTGTTTCGAGACAACGTCCAGCTACTGATAACAGCATATTTAAAAAGATATCTGATACATCTCAACGCCTTATTTTATCATTATATAAACATCTAAAGGAAACTGTTCCTGATATTGAAGATATTAAATTATCAACACCGTCATCTCTATCCGATATGATATTTGCATTTGGGTATAAATTAAAGGAAAAAGGTATTGAATTTGAAGACGATGTCCAAGGGTCAGGAATCCAAAGTCTGTTAATGTTAGATACTTTATATCTAATTGACCAAGATTATTTTCAACAATTTGGTTGGAAGCAAGCTTCTATATGGGTAATAGAAGAACCAGAATCATCCTTGCATTGTTCGCTTGAAGCAAGTGTGGCATCATTTTTATCTACCATAGCAAATGAAAAGAATAGTAGACTTCAAATTATTTCAACAACTCATTCTGAAATGATAATTCAACATAGTGATAAATGTTATTTAATAGAAAAATCACTAAATGGATCTGGATCATCATCAGAGGAAATTAGTGATATTTTAGAAAAAACATCAAGACTTGGGGTAACCTCATGGACACATCCATTACTTAGGTTTCCATTGTCACCGTTAATTCTTGTTGAAGGAAAACAAGATCATGGTTTCCTTGTTAAAGCTTTTGAAATATTAAATCCCCGAGCTCTTAGTAAAATACAACTAAGTTATTTGGAAAAGATTTCGTTGTCAGAAAGTGGAGAAACTGGAGGAGCTGAAGCTTTAGCAAAATATATTAAGAACAATGTAAAGGTCATTAAGAACAGGTCGTTAAAGTACCCTGTTATTACGATTTTTGATTGGGATGTGGCATCCAAAGTAACGGATGTAAAAAAATATTTTTCTACAAATGATCCATTCAAAGCATTTGCTTGGTCTGAAAGTAATGCTAATCCTCGTCTTGGAAGAGAATTTCATGGTTTTGAACGGTTTTTGGAAGATAGAATTATCGAAGAAGTACGCAGTAGAAATCCAAATATAGTTTTTCAAAACGCAGACGGGAAATACACCGTGCCAAAAGAACATTATTCTGTATTTAAATCATTAGTCCAAGAGATAATATTAAACAATTTGCTCGACAGTGATATAGTTTATGCAACGAACTTTCTCAATAGTATAATAACTGAGGCATTAGGAACTATATAGTAACTGTTAAATAGATCAAAAAGCAATAGGTTGGCAACATTTAAACTCAGAGATGTAATTATTAGCTTAAGCAATCTAAATTTAATAAAATAAATATAAAATGACTATTTACTATGCTTTGCCCAAATTGTCAGATTGACCTTCAAACTATCAACTTAAAAGGCACAAACATTGACATTTGTCCGACGTGCCAGGGAATATTTTTAGATAAAGGGAATTAACGAAAACCTAAGAAATTTATAAAATATGAGTGTTTGGAATAAAATAGTTGATACGCTTTATAAAGTAACGACGAGTAGTAGAAAAGTTCGTGCAATTTATACGCCAATCGGATTAGTATTTTTTTCAGCTTTTATTCTATTATTTGTCATCGCTTCGATTGAACTTGATAAATTATTAAAGTTTCCTATGTTTCTTCCCTCATCAATAAACATTATTGTATCAATTCCAATTCTCATAATCGGGTTATTTATGATTTCCTGGTCAATGATAACTTTTTTTAGAGTAAAAGGAACACCAGTGCCATTCAACCCACCGCCTAAATTAGTTTTAAATGGTCCCTTTGCTTATATGCGAAATCCAATGCTAACCGGATTATTCATTACGCTATTTGGCTGTGGAATTTATTTTAACTCAATTTCACTTGCTCTAATATTCACACCTTTTTTCATTATCTGTAATTTGTTAGAAATAAGATATATTGAGGAACCAGAACTCGAAAAGCGTCTGGGAAATGATTATGTAGAATATAAGAAAAAAGTGCCAAGATTTATTCCAAAGTTTAAGAAAAAAATTAGCCACAGATAAGCAGGAGGGATATTTAGCCACAGAGACACCCCGCACCTTTACAAAGGTGACGGGGCAGGCACGGATAGACACTAGAATAAGTGAGAACGACACAAAGCGTCATTGCGCGGTTGCCAAAGGCAATCCCCGTGGCAATCCCCAGTTGTGGAAATTGTCGTAGTTGGAGATTGCTTCACTTCGTTCGCAAAGACAGAGTGTTGAGATTCTTCGCGGAGTTTATCCAGCACTTTTTCCAAAGTGCTGGGCTCAGAATGACAGTTCGTTTTAGCTTGAAATTAGGGTTTAGAAATTAGGAATTTCATATTATTGCTGCTTTCAAAAATTCTATCTATAGGTAGACCCCTGCACCTATTCTTGAGAATGCATAAGTAAGATATCAACGTTTTATTAAATTTACGCTGTGTTTGAGAATAGGTGCGGGGTAGAGTAAAATATTAGTGCTAACTAATATTATTTTGGACGAGTTTTTTCATCTAAGTTACTAATCCCCAAGCCCTAATTCCTAATTCCTGTCAATCAAGGGGAGGTATCCCCCCAATATAGCAGTATATATTGCAGAACTGCGTGAAGAGCTTTTATTACGACTTATATTTGGACTTAAAGAACAGTATATAATTCGACTCTTAATCATCCATCTAAACTACGATTAAAATGAGCATAAAATTATGAATATTATAGGATTATTATCAGGATTTATATCACGGAGTATATCTGAGAATATAAGAGGAAGCTAAAAGGGATATTAAAAAGGTATTTAAGGAGTCAAGGAAAAACGGAAATTACCACGAAAGCACCCAGCACCTATTCATAGATGCTGGGTGAACATCAAAGTAAACAGGAGAATTTAGACACTGAAACAAGTATCTATGTAATCTCTTAGAAATCTTTGTAATCGAGAGAGTGAGTTTTTATGAGCTCTCTATTATAAATACTTGACAAAGGTCGTTTAATGTATATATTTTCTCAAATGATTAGGGGACATTATGAAACAATATAAGTTGTTATTTTTACTCATCCCAACTCTTTGCTTCCTCCTACCTAGTCTCGTATCTGCACAGGTCGATACTGTTTGGGTCAGAAAATACTCGGGAAATCGTGGCAGTAACGATAGCAGAGCAATCGGACTCGACAATGCGGGCAATGTTTACATTACTGGTGAAAGTGATGCCAGTGAAAGTCTTGGTACTAAAGACTATGTAACCGTTAAGTATAACTCAACCGGCATTCTGCAATGGGTGCAAAGATATAATGGACCAGGGGATTTTGAAGATCTTGCTACGGCACTTGCAGTTGACCAATACAACAATGTTTATGTGACCGGATATAGTTATACTGCTGAAACGACAAACTTTGACATCGTCACCATAAGATATCATACTACTGGGATTCAACAGTGGCTTGCAAGATATGATGGTCCGGGAACCGGGTCTTCTGATTTTGACCTGGGTTATGCTATTGCAGCGGATAATGCCGGTAATGTTTATGTGACCGGTCAAAGTTATGGTTCCAATAATGATATTGTGACCATAAAATATAATTCACTTGGAACACAACAGTGGGCAACAACATATAACGGACCAGCTAACTCTGATGACGCTGGGTCGGCAATCGCAATTGATAGTTCAGGTAATATTTATGTTACTGGTACAAGCAATGGTTCGGGTACAACCCCAGATTACGTAACCATAAAATACAATTCAGCCGGTGTTCAGCAATGGGCAACACGGTATAATGGACCTGCTGATAGTTATGATAACGCGACTGCAATCGCAGTGGATAATTCGGGTAATGTATATGTTACCGGTTACAGTAAAGGTTCCGGAACCTCTTATGATTACGCAACAATTAAGTATAATGCCATTGGAGAAACGTTATGGGTGAGAAGATATAGCGGACTAGGAAATTATGATGACTTTGCCCGTGCATTAGCAGTCGATGCTTCTGGCAATGTCTATGTTACGGGTAGCACTATGGCAGCGAATATGGACTATACAACAATAAAATATAGTACTAACGGTGATACGCTCTGGGTGAGAAGATATAATGGTATAGCTAATGATGCAGACGAAGCTTCGGCTATTGCACTCGACAATTCTGGAAATGTCTATGTTACTGGTAACAGCACCAACAGTTTTCTTAATACTGATTGTATAACCATAAGATATAATCCAGCTGGAGTTCAACAATGGGTCGCAAGATATGCAGGGCAAGACAGTTCTGATGATTATTCATCTGCGCTCGCGGTTGACGGGACTGGTTATGTTTATATCACTGGTAGTAGTACAAACGCGTCAGGTTATCAGGACTATCTGACAGTCAAATATGTGCAGACAATGCCGGGAATAGAAGAAGTAAGAGGCAAGATGCAAGAGGTAAGAGAACTTGAAATCTATCCGAATCCGGCGAGAACATTTTTCACTGTCTGCTCTATCCTCAATTCTCAAAACTCAATGCTGCGAATATTTGATGTGTCGGGCAAGATTGTTAAAGAAGTAAGATGTGAGAAACAAAACACCAGAATTTCGCTTGATGGGATAAAGAATGGCGTTTATTTTATACAAGTTGATGACAAGACAAAAACTAACAAATTAATTGTAACAAAATAGGGAAGCAAAATGAAACAATATAAATTATTATTTTTATTTATCACCGCTTTTGCATCGCTAATACCGGTTATTTTATCTGCACAGGCTGATACTGCATGGGTAAGAAAATATAACGGACCAGTAAATGGTCTGGATTGGGCGAGTGTGGTTCAACTTGACCGACAGGGTAATGTTTTTATTGCCGGCGAAAGCGATGGCTCAGGCACCCATGTTGATGGATTATTGATTAAATACAATTCTGCCGGAGTCCAGCAGTGGCTTAAACGTTATAACGCACCAACCAATCTTGATGACGCTTTTTATTCTCTGAAACTTGATACTATTGGTAATATCTATGTTGCTGGCATCACAACCCGTGCTGATTCTACCTATGATTTTTTAGTTATCAAATATAATTCGAATGGCGACACATTATGGAAAAGAACCTACAATGGTACGGGTAATTATGATGATTTAGTAGAAGGACTCACGATTGATGGACAGGGAAATGTCTATATTACTGGTGAAAGTTATGGAGCAGGAACGGGCTTTGATATTGTTACCATAAAATATAACTCGGCTGGTGTCGCGCAATGGACGGTAATATACAATGGCAGCGCGAATGACCAGGATATACCAGGATGGGGTATTTCGGTTGATGGTTCTTATAACGTTTATGTGGCAGGTGCAACCCGTAATGTGACCGATAATGATGATGTAGTGATAATCAAATATAATTCAAACGGTGTACCGGTCTGGACCAGAACTTATAACGGTCCTTATAATGCTTATGACTGGGGTAATGGTATGACAATTGACAATGCGGGTAATACTTACATTGCAGCTGAGAGCCAGGGTTCAGGCACCGGTCTTGATTTTGTCACTATCAAATATAATACATCCGGAGATCTGCAATGGGCGAGCCGATACAATGGACCAACTAACGATGAAGACATTCCTGTTGCAATCTCAGTCAATAATCAAGGAGAAGTTTATATTGCCGGCTGGACTTCTATTACCGCCATTAATTATGATATGCTTACCATAAAATATAATGCTAATGGTGATACAATCTGGACAAGGACATATAACGGACCCGGCAATCAGGAAGATAAGATATGGTGTATGTCACTTGATAATCCGGGAAATGTTTATGTTGCAGGCACCAGCGCGGGTTCGTCTACTGGCATGGACTATACAATAGTAAAATACAGCTCAAGTGGCATTCAGCGATGGGTAACAAGATATACCAGTACTGGAAATAACTTTGACCAGATTGCATTTATTACACTTGACAATTCAGCAAATATCTATGTTACCGGTGGATGCTGGATGCCTGCTGCTGATTTTGATATCACAACGATTAAATATACTCAGATGCAGGGAATTGAAGAAAGTGAAATTACCACGTCTTTGGCTCGAAACGACTTCGTCGTTTATCCGAATCCGGCAAGCACGTATTTTACTCTTAAAATACCTCATTCTTTATCAGTTAATGATCGCTTGCATGTAAAAATTTATGATGTTACAGGTAAGTTTGTAAAAGAAGTAAAAAGTCTAAGAGTTAATGAATTACGGGTACCGCTTGATGGCATTAAGAATGGAATTTATTTTATACAGATTGACGATGACATGTTAAAGGAGAAATTAGTTATAACAAAATAAGCTAACAATAGCAATTTTAACAATTTAATCCTTGACATTTGATAATGTTTAAACTATAAATCATATATGCCTGAAGATATATTTATTTTTACCAAAGAAATGGCAGAACTGTTAAAGATGATGCGTCAGCGCGCACGTCTGTCCCAACAAGAAGTTGCGGTCAGGCTTGGACTTTCAAGAAAATCCGGTAAAATCTATGTCTCGTCATTAGAGCGCGGTGAGATTAAAAACCCGACGATTGGAACAATCCTACGGTTTCTAAAAGTATGCGGTGTTTCCTGGTCAAGCTTTTTTGCTGAGCTGTCTGCCATTGATTTTGGCATGGGACAGGAAAAAAGCTTGGCACAAGCAAAACTACCCGAAGACACAGTAAAAACCGCTTATCATGTCTTACGGTCAGACACCAGTATTAAATACTTTCCATATCATAAATACAAATATGTTGATATTATACGGGTAAAAAGCACAATCGATAATAAGATATTTGAACTCTTGAACGAAAGTAAAATCGAAAAGGATTTGATACCTTATTACATGCTCTTTGCTGATGAATTTTTCAGTGTGCTTGAAGAGAAATTGCTGCGAGCTGCATTAAAACCTTCAGTGATGTTGAAAATTAAACGCACGGTTCAAAAAGTTTTATCGGAGGAGCGTAAAAAGATATCCGGTAAAAAACCGGTCGCTTCCGATAAACAACTGCAGATGGCAATCGGTTTTAGCGAACATCAGGTTGCAATCGAACCGATTTTAAATGAAGTCCGTAAAATCCTGAATAAAATCGCCCCGAGAGTAAACTGGATTATGCTCTATGAGGATTTTACCCAGGAACTGTGTGCTGTTTTAATCAAATACTACAATAAAAATCAGGAGTTACTCGATTTGGCGATTAACGAAATCGTTGAACGCTGGGTAAAACGCGGTTTGAAACAGAGCGATTTACTCGAAGTAAAAGAAGCGACCATTTCTGCTTTCAAAGCTAAATGGCAAAAGTAATCCTGTTATATAATCAATTATCTCTATAAATATTGATTATAGCTTGACACTTCCCATATCCTCAATATTATAAATGATTATGAATTTGCTTATGTCAATTCTATTATTTTGCTCTTATGCCCAAGGTACAAGCTTTTTAGTACCGCCATTCAGACACACCTTAGGATTTTATCGGACATCTAAGCTGTATATGAATCTGTATCTGGGTGATGATTTTGAATTGTCTGACCCGCAGGGTATCACCGGCGCCAAAATGGATGAAGAAAACGATTTTACGACAACCAATGATGACCATATTTTAACGCTATTTGCAGTAAATTCGGGTGAAGGTCAAATCATTTATAATGTAAAACTGTCAGACCTAAAGGTTTTTGGTAAACTCGGTAGCGGACCAGGTGAATTTCGTTCACCCGCCGGCATCACTACCAATTCAAAAGGTGAAGTGTATGTCGCGGATGCTGGAAACAATCGAATCGTAAAATTACACTAT
>Ga0315294_10008192_pt1 | contig 11491 bp, 5 predicted proteins | sample YL17G13_40_MG_FD_203626 | JGI IMG/M metagenome (GOLD analysis project Ga0315294, IMG submission 203626) | Sediment microbial communities from Yellowstone Lake, YNP, Wyoming, USA - YL17G13_40 | ecosystem: Environmental > Aquatic > Freshwater > Lake > Sediment | place: USA: Wyoming | collected... | reverse complement strand
TCGCAGGAGGTCTTTATGACCCACCCTGAAGCGCTGGCTGCGGTGGCGGCTTACAAAAGTAGAAACAGGCGTCCATACTATAACTGGCACATCGAGCCAGCGGCGTGCGACGAACACGGGAATGCCTTGCAGGAAAGCGCCTACGGATACGGCTGCGCGATGATTAAGCTGCCTGTCGGGCACGCGGACTTCATCATTCAGTGGGGGCAGGCCAATATCCCGGATGAGAGCGTCTGGAACGAAGGTGATGAAGGTGGTCGGGAGACGGATGTACACACCACCGCCAAGTACGGTTTTGTGGGCGACCCGCTGGCTGAGCTGCGCGACATTGGACAGAACACCGCGCCCTTCCCTGTCTACATCGGCGAGGTCAGCCTTTTTCAGCAGCCGGACCATGATGTGGTCAAGCTGGACGTGGAGTCGCCGTGGCTGCATCAGTTGAACGACGAGCTGAGCAGGCTGCCCAGCGAGGACAAGTACCCGACGTTCAAGCCGCACATCACGGTCGCGTATGTCAAAAAAGGAAGCTGTGACCATCTCGTCGGTGCTGATTTGTTTGCGCCCGAGGGCAGTCCCAGCGCCGAGTTCATGGCTACCAACATGGACTATCAGGGGGCGACCGAAGATTCGGATGACCCAGACCGGGTCGTGAACCACATCCTTTTCTCCAAGCCCAAGCTTGAAGAGGCCAAGGAGCAGATTAAGGCGTGCGCCATCCGCATGAAGGACGGTCGGGTCATCACCGGGCGCATGCACCACGACTGTCTGGACAGGGCTGTCGCGCTGGGTCTGATTGGCGAATTGCCGAAAGACGAGCTGCCTTACGAAGTCTACGACATCGAACCCGGTTTCGTGACCAGCGCGGGCCGGTTCTTGAACCGGGAGGAAGCCTACCAGCTGGCGGCCAGCACCGGGCTGGTGCCGGATGAAGGTGAACTGGGCCAGTTGCACGGCAGCGATGTCTGGGAATCGGTTGACTCTGACGACATCGACCCCCAGCGCTACATTGATGCGCTGCCTGACTCAATGGAGAATGTGCTGCGCTGGGCAGGCTTTGTGCAGACGATGCCCACGCGCTGGGCGCGTGAGTACCATGTTCTCGGCAAGATGCGCTATGCGGCGGTATTCTACCGGAATGACATCAGGGACTGGGGCATGGTTGCTTACGATGCGCGCCCCGGCAGCGGGCAGGTTTCCAAGGCTTTTGAAGTCAGGGGTGAGGGGCCGGTGCGCGAAGCTTTGGCCAGACTTGTTCCCGTGCAAGAGTCGGCTGACCCGGACGACATCGACTTACAGCGCTATATCGACACGACCAAGATTCCAGTTTACTACGAGCTGTATCTGGACATGCCACAGATTGGAATGCGCCTGTGGTTTAACACGGCAGGCTCGCCTTCCTCCAAGCCAGAGCGCCTGATTTATAGTGAAGCGCTAGAGTTGCAGAAGCACTTGCAACCCAGCTACGCCATACCGGTGCAGCTGAAGCCAGCGGAGAATCAGAGCCAGATGTACTGGCAGGGCGTCCGCTGGCCCGAGGACTTCTATTTGAAGGACGGCATGTGGCACAACAAACCGGTGGTGAAGGAGTCGGCTGGCGCTGACCCGGACGACATCGACTTACCGCGCTACATCGACACGACCATCGACACGCACAATCTTGTCATTGCGGCGGACAGCAGAAACGGTCAAAAAGTGTACTGGCGCGTTACTGGTGTGCGCGGAGGACGGCAGAGTTGGGTGCCACAGGCACAGCGCGCCACTCGCTACGACAGCCATGCACCAGCGGCGGCTGAAATGAACAGGCTGGAAAAAGTGCTGCTCACCTGTCCGGTTGAAACGAGGGGCGTCGACCACGTCAGGCTCGAACTTGTTCAAGAATCGGCTGATGATGACCCGGATGACCCGCAGCGCTACATTGACGCTGAAGCACGGGTGCCCTATCTGGTGAAATCTCCGGTCGCCAAGACTTATTTCGATGGCATCGGCTGGCAGCATTCACTCTCGCGCGCCAAGCAATACTCGCGGGGAGAGGCAGAGGTGGAACGCCAGCGCCTGCTGGCCAACCGTGCGCGTCTTGGCTCATGGGCCGCCGCTGACCCAAACTGGTGTGTTGTCGTGCTTGCCCAGCCGGAATATGACTTGTGGCGTGATAGTATTGGTGAGGCTGAGGATTCTGACAAAAGGTTCGTTGTCTACAAGGGTGGTGCGCCCGCGTCCGCCACCGTGTCCCTGCCCGCTGCGGTGCGCCTGCTGCGGCAGGCGGTCAAGGAAGGTGCGGAAGTGCGGTTGCAGGCACATCAGCCCTTTGACTGCCTGCCTTTCCCGATTGAGCCGGGCCAGTTGAATCGGTTCTTACGAGGTGGCTCCAGACGCCCTCAACGGGTGATTCTGTGATTTAGCGTGATATTTGCTGTCGTTACCAGCGGGGAGCACGAAAACGTGAACGGGGCAATGTCGTGCCCTGCTGCAAAGACTGTAATTATGCAAAAGGGAACAGAAGTGTCGAGCAGTTCGCAAACTGGCTCGACAGACTAGTGCTTCACTGGAAAGGTATTTAAGCTGTGATTCGTAATTTAGCTGAGTCCTTTCTCTACAATCTTTTGCCCGGAGCCGTGCTCGAATTTGACGAGCGTGGTTTGGTGTGGGCTGTGATTGGCGGGGCGCAGGACAGATTGGAAGACCTGCGCGCTTACGGGCGCAACCTGAACTATTTCTTCGACGCCACCGGGGCGCTGCCCCAGACAGGCAACAATGCGGTGCTGGTGGACCTCCAGAGCGAGCAGGGCGTGCTCTACACCCGTTCGCTCGACATCCTCGCGGACACGCCTCCTGACGGCACCACGGCGCTCACCACGTGGGCGGCGCAGCAGCTGAATCTCGACGCGTCCCTGCTGCTCAGCGTGCGCTACGGCGTGGACCTGTTGCGGCTGGTGGACACGGATGTTCTGGGGTATCTCGCGGATTCCATCGGCGCGGTGCTTTTTCAGAGCACCCTGATTCCGTCTTCGGGTGAGGCGGCGGCGCGACAGAAGCTGGTGGCGACCTATTTTCCACGGTTGAAGGTCAAGGGCACGGCGCAGAGCTTTGAATCACTGGGCAAGGTGCTGGGCTTTGACGATGTGCTGATGAAGCCCCTGTGGTGCCGGGTCAGCCCGCGCCTGCCTGCCGACGTGGGGAATGCGGCCAACGACGTGGACTATTCGCCCACGCCGGAGTTCATGCCCCAGCAGACCACCGGTCCTTTCTACGACCCGTTGGCGACGCGGGATGGTCCCTTCTTCACATGGGTTGGCACAGCGGTCAATGGCACGGCCAGCACGCAGTTTTACACCACGTCCATCAACGGGTTCAGTCCGTTCATCACCGTCACGCTGCTGGGCAATCTGGCGGGGACCAACGTGGCGGCGGTCACCGCTGGCACCGTGACGCATCCGGCGTCGGGCAGCTACGCGCTGGCCAATGGAGAGCCGTATACACGAGCCTACGTTGAGCCTGCGGGCAGCAGCCTGCGCTTCAACGCCATCGTGCAGGGAGCCGCCTGCAACGGCCTGTCGGTGCATGTGCGGACAACGGGCACGGTGGCGGTGTTGACGGTGACCGACCGCCTGTCTTCGCTCAAGTACCGCGCCAGCTACTTCGACCTCGGTCTGACGGCCGACATGGACAAGATTGAGGAAATCTACGGCGCGCCCTCGGTCAAGCCCAACACGGACCTCATGGCGGGCACCAACACGCTGGATGGTCCGGCATTCTCCCCTTATCTGCCGTGGGTCAGCGGCTCCATCGCCGGGTCGCTGGTGGTCACCGACTGGTTGACCAGTGTAGACAGCACCGGCAGTCATCTGGTGATTCCGCGCCATGAGGCGGCGGCGACCGACCGGCAGCTGAATTACACCGCGCTGGTGAGCGCGGGGGTGCAGGTGGCGCAGGCGCTGGAGGAAGTCCGGCCCGCCACGCGCCAGCCGCGCTATAGCGCGGCCGGGCTGCTGCTTTCAGACGGGGTGCCCTACGCCCGCTACGGCACGCTGGCCGCCTTGTTCACGGTGACGGTGCCTACCACGACCTACTCTGGTTCGGACACGGCGCACCCGCTGGGGCAGTTCACGGCACAGGTGGCCATCGGCTACGCGGGCACGCTGGACGTGGCGGAGGATGCCAGCGACCCGCTGCATGGCACGCTCTGGCACTACCTGTCTCCCACGGGTCTGAGTGGCAGCTATGATTTTGACGCAGGCTCGTACTATTTCAACACGGCGCTGACCCCCGGCAGCGTTGTCTACGCTGTCTATGCCATTGAGCCACTGGACACGGAAATCATCCGTCCTGAGCCAGCTTTCACGGTCAAGTTCAACGGCCAGACGACGGTCCTGCCACGCCCGGAGGATGAACAGGGCGAGGAACTGGACGAGGTTTTTGACGAGTTTCCGTGGCGGCGCGACATCGTGGGGGGCGGTGAAGTGGTGGAAATCGCAGCCTACGCGCCCGTGGCCAACGACGCCGGGGTTGACCCTGTCTCGGAGGATGCGGTCTTCAGCGACCAGAGCGGCGCAGACACGAATGTCTACGCTGTTCAATCCAGCGTCACGTCCCAGTTGCGTTTTCTGACGCAGCCCCGGGCCACGGACAGCACTTACGCGCCCGGACTGGTGGCGGTGGCTTACAGCGGCACCTTTAAGAATCTGGCCACGCTGAGCGCAGCGGAACGGGATTTGGTCAATGTCTACACCGACTTCGAGACGCTGTTCGAGCCGGGCTACGCGGTTTATCACGCGGGGGTGGCGCAGCATGTCTTGGTGGCCGACCTGCCCAAGTTTTACGGACCCCACCATCGCGACAGTCTGGTGGGCTGGCTGCCGTGCCATGAGCACGTCGAAGATGACCTGAAGGTGACGGACCAAGCCTACGGCATTCCGACGAGTTTCTACGGGGTCACTTTCACCGACCGGCTCTGGAGCGATGAGCGCGGCTGGTACTTGCAGCTGCGCCCCGGCAGCGCGCTGGCGAGCATCAGCGAGCGCTCCATTGACGCGGACGCGACGCTGTCCTTCTGGCTCAATCTGGCGGCGGGCACGGGTGGCATCACCACGATTGTCGAATATGGGGCGCTCTCCTTTGACCTGAACGAAGCAACCGGCGTGGTCACGGGCTACGTGGCCAGCGCAGGTGTGCGGCTGGCGGTGGGGTCGTGGCTCTGTTCTGGCTGGACGTTTCTCTACCTGCGCAAGTCGGCTGACAATGCCTCGTTTGGTGGAGGCAGCCTGACCAGTCTGGTGGTGGACAGCAACGCCATCGCGCCCTTTGACAGCGGCGCTGAGACGCTGTGGGTGCGCGGCGGCACCGGGCGCAACTACGGCCTCCATGACCTGCGCATCTGGAATGCCCAGAAGTCAGAGCCGGACATGAATCTGGTGCGCTACCACGGGCCGACGCCCACGGCGGTCAATTATCCGGTGGCGGCTGTCTACAGCGTCAACCGGCAGGACCGCTACGGCCTGCGCGTGCTGCCCAGCGGCTGGCTGACCACGGATGTCATGCCTGCGTGGGTGCGCAAGCCCAAGCTGGCGCTGGTGCGCCGCTACGACAGCATGGGTTCCTACAGTGGCGAGAGCCGGTTCAAGGAAGTCGGACTGGGCGGCGGGCGGGCCTTCCCCTCCAGCGGCAGCTACGTGCTGGGCAATGTCTACAACACTCCTCCAGCCACCGGCACCCAGATTGTGGCGGGCAGTCAGGGAGCCATGCCCGGCGTCAGCGACTACTGGCTCAGCGACACGGGCAGCGGCACCTATGCGTTTTGCGGCTCGACACCCTTGAGCAACTTCGTGCTGGACCTGAGTCTCAATCTGACGGTCATCACGAACAATACGAGTGGCGTGGCTTATTCTCCGGTCACCGATACGCTGTTTGTCGTAAACAACGGTAATTCGGACATTTTCGAGTACGATACCAGCGGGGTGTACCAGCGAACCATCACCACGAACTTGGTTGACGCTGAATCTATTTGCTGGATGTACGGCAGCTACTTCGCGATGGTGGAAGAGGGAGTGGCTGACATCGTGGTGTTTCATATCGTGCCGACCACTACCAGTCTGCTCAAGGCCAATGGCACGGTCATCATGCCCGACTTTGTTCCTCCGGGCGGGCTGGCCAATGACGGGTTGGAAGGCGTCAGCTACGATGCGGTCAATGATGTCTTCTACGTTGCCCGGGAGCGCAGTGCCACCGGGCTGTCCCGCACGGGCATGCGCATCTATCGCGTGGAATGGAACGGCACCTCTACCCAGCCTTTCTTCGCTCCAGCCGTGTTGCCGCCTGAAGTCACGGACATATCGGATGCTTTCTACGATTACAACACAGAACACCTGTACATCCTGCATGACGTGGAGAACGCCATCACGGACATCGACCTGAACGGCAATGTCCAGCAGTTTGTGGGCTACCCGGCTGGCATGACCCAGCCCGAGGGTCTGACGTTCAACAGCGACCGCACCATCATGTGGATTGTCGGCGAGCCAGCGCAGTTCCGGCGCTACGTCAAGACCGTGGTCAAGGTCAGCGGCACGACCTCGCCGTGGCCCAACAAGATGGCGGAGACGAATCCCTGCCGGGAGGCCATCTGGTTGGAAGGTGACGACAACTACGTCTGGGAAGTCACGCTGGACGGCACCGAGTCGGTGCGTGAGTTGAAGGCCGAGCGCCTGTTCCGCTCGCGCAGCGACACGGAGATTGCGGTCACGCCGATGTACAGCGCCCTGCTCAGCGCGGGCACCTACTACGCGGTGACAGACACTGGCTGGATTTCAGGGACAGGTTCCAATCCGGCGACCATCCGGGTCAATGACAACGGCACGACCGGCACCAACTCGGTGAATCTGAGCAATCTCGTCTGGTCAGAGCAGCCCACGGGGGCGCGGGTCATCCTCGCGCTGAATGGCACCCATCTGTCTGTCTCAGCCACCGGCAGCGTCCACCAAGTCCCTGATTCTGCGGTGCTGCCCGCAGGCACCTACGCGAACACGCCGCCGCTTTATCTGTATCAGAACAGCGGCATTGTGGCCTACGCCACCGCTGGCACGGGCGCAGTCAGTGCGCTGGCGAAGTGGACGGAGCGGGGCAACACGGCCTTGGACCAGAGCGTGGATGTCACGGCGCTGCCCGGCGTGGTCAGCAACGGCACTCTCAATGTCCCGGCGCGGGGCAACGTCGGTGAAATCACCTTTCTCAACCAGAGCGGCGTGCTGTCTGCCGGAGTCTACCGGTTGAAGCTGGAGAGCGGCAATATCGGGCGGGTGGACGCGGATTTTACCGGATTTCAGGTGGAAATAACGGTCAACGCCAAGGTCATGCCCGAGCGTCTGCTGCGCAATCGGTCTGGGTTCAACATCCGGGGCACGGACGAATTCGAGTTTGAGCTGGATGACGATTTCACCGGGGACTGGTTTCTGACTGTCTTCTGGTCGAATCCGTATTCCAATCCCAGCACCGGCACGCAGCGGCAACTGGCGATTTACAGCTACGAGTTGCGCAAGCTCGCCACCAGCCTGTTCCGGGTGGACATCAATCCAGCGTCAACCGCGCCGCTGCTGACCTTGCTCAGCACGAGCAGCTACACGCCCGACACGCCCGGTGGCTGGCTGGTGGCCTTGAACAGCTATGGCACTCTGAGCCATGCCACGCACGAGTCGGTCGTGTTCCCGTCGAATGACACCATTGCCAGCAAGCACCCGCTGTCGGACCTGCTCACCGGCAACACGCCGGAGCGCCGTGAAGACATCTTGCTGCCTTTGGCAGACGTGATTATCACGGACGAGCCAGAGGTTGTTTTTGGACCGATTGGCACGCTGACCCAAGCGTACTACAACGAGCCGCTGTGGATGCTGTCGGGTGGCATCACGCCGAATCCTTCCGTGGTCATTGCGGCCAAGATGCGTCACGACAGCTCACAGGTGCGCGTCGCGGTGAGCACTGATTTGGCGTTCACTGACCCCATCTATTCGGACATGAAGTCCGCTTCGCTGGGTTCGCTGGGAGACAACAATCTCGTGCTCAAGTGGCGCGTGCCGGGGCTGCAAACCAACGGCAGTTACTTCTACGCAGTGGAATCGGATGGTTCGTTGTACACCACCAGCACGGGCACGTTTCGCACGTGGGGCACGGAAGCAATGGACTTCAATTTTGGCATCGGCGCGTGCGAAAACAATCTGGCGGGCGGCACGGGTCCGGTGGTCAACAATCCCATCTGGGCGGTGTGCCAGTCAAAAGACCTGCACTTTTTCCTGCATCTGGGCGACTTTGACTACTGGAACATCAATGCGGAGAGTCCCGCCAGCTACCGGCTGGCGTACGATTTGATTCTGTCGGAAGCGAGCCATCGGCAGGCGTTCTTGGAGATTCCGTTTTACTACATGTATGACGACCATGACTACAGTGGTAATGACCATGACAAGGATGGGGCAGGACGCGATGCGTGCCTGTCTGTTTATCGGGAAGTGGTGCCTCATGCTCAACTGCCAGCGGGGTCGGGCACGAATCCTTCCTACTACACGTTCCGCGTGGGTCGATGCCAGTTCATTGTGACGGACCTGCGGTCCATGCGGAATCCCAACATTGACATCGACAGTCCCTACAAGTCGATGATGGGCACCACCCAGAAGGCGTGGTGGAAGCAGCAGGTGTTGCAGGCCAATGCCGACCCGACCATCGGAGCCATTTTCTGGGCGACGACCGTGCCGTGGACGGGCATCAAGACGGCGAGTGCAGACCACTGGGCTGGCTTCGACGTTGAGCGCCGGGAATTGAGCGATTTCCTGAAGTCCAACAGTGTGACACGTTTCTTCATGCTGCACGGTGACGACCATGCAGCGAGCATTGATGATGGGCGCTACACTGACTGGGCCACCGGCACCTACGGCTCGGCGGGCACGGGCCACGGCTGGCCGTTGTTTGGCTGCTCTCCCTTGCAGCAGACGGGCGGCAGCAAGGGAGGCACCCGTTTCATTGGGCCGTCTGCCAGCGGGGGCACCCGTAATTATTTCGGTCACGTGGCGGTGCGCGATGACGGCACCAACGTCAACGTGAATTTCACGGCAATGGGTTTCAATGGAACGACTGTCCTGACGGCGGGGGCTGTTCCGATTGGATGGAATTTTAACGGCACCGAATCACCACGACCATGAACCAAACAGGTGAGACAAAAACCTTCGTGCTGTCCGCTTCCAGTGGGTCGCAGATTTACGCTTACGTTTGGAAATTTTGGGATGGCACCAGTGAAGCCACGGTCTATCCCACAGTGCAGAAGGTGCTGAACATCGGGGGCAATCCCGTCGATGACCGGTCGCTTTACTACACCTGTAGCCCCGTCGCGGTGAACGGCCACGAGGTGGTGGTCAACGGCAGCTTGCAGGTCAACAATCCTCCGTCGATTGTCCCTTCGCCGTCCATCAGCACCAACGACACCTACCTGCCATTTAACACGCGTTTGCAGCTGGATGCGTTTCATGTGGACCAGCTGCTGGGCAACCAGCCCTTGCAGTTCGACTGGTATCTGGGAGCGTCCGCGCTGGGCAATGGCACGCTGGGCGCATCTTACCCTTACAAGGGCACGTGGTCGGGCAACGATACGGTGGTGGTGAATGCCGCAGGAACGGCCCAGCCCTGTTTTTACGACACGACTGTCTACAGCAACCGGGTCATCCGCTGTTACGTGCAGGACAATTCGGGCGGCATCGCGTTTGTTGACTTCGACCTGCGCGGGTACACGCGTCCGGCTCTGGAGACGGGCATCGTGGCGAGCACGGGCAATCTGGGCGCGGGAGCCTCGGCCCTGCCGGTCAAGCGCATTGGCTACGGCGAGTACTTTGAATTCGTGGTGGAAGCGCGTGACGCGGGCAACGCTGTCCTGAATTTTTCGTGGAACTGCGCTGGCTCCAACAACTGGACGGTGCCGTCCACGGGCGCAGGCGCGGTGACGCAGAACCCGGACGGGAGCTGGCGCAGCGTGTTTCTCAAAGACCTCTCGGGCGAAGTGGTGTCCAGTGGCACGGAAAAAACAGCCACGGCGGTCTGTGCCATCATCAGTCCGTCAGCGCGCACGGATGTCTCTGCGGCGGTCGTGCTGGTCAAGAACAGCGGCCCGACTGCGGTGGCTGTCACGGTTTTTGACGCGGTCGGCAACGGTGCCATCACGTCGCATCAGAGTGCTGGCGTCAAGATTCGGTACGAGGCGGTGGTGACGGACCCGGATGGTGACATCGGTTATGTCTATTGGACGTTCGTGGCTACCACTGGAACTCCGTGGCCAAATCCTACGCGGATGGTAGGACCGAAGGTGGTGGTGGACACGGGTTCTTGGACAGGCTGTGCAGGCGTCGTGGGGTCGTGGGTCGCGGTGGACCGCTTGTTGCAGCCTTCATTGTCAGGGACAGTGCCTTACGTTACATTCTCATGAACATTAAAAATCGAGCAGAATTGAGGGTAGACTGGATTTTGGAAGCCATGTCGCATGCAGAAGCCACCCGTATTTTTGCTGCTAACGGGGTTGCTGGCGCAGGCCAGCTTGATGCAGCGGCGCTGAAGGAGGCGTGGCGCAGACTGGCGCGCCAATGGCATCCTGACCGGGCGGGACAGGGAAGCACGCGCAAGGCACAGGACATCAACGCAGCGTACGACGTGCTCAAAGTGCCGGGGTCAGCCCAGCACGGCTGGCATCAGCACCGGCAATCGAAGCCATACCAGCGCGGATACGAGCGCACGAGAGAGCAGGAACAAGGGCACGCTGAGTGGACGCGTGAGGAGGAGCGGCAGGCTGCGGAGCAGACACGGGCGCGGCGGGCAGCGGCGGAGCAGCAAAGGCAGGCGAATGAGCGGCAAAGGCAGGCGAATGAGCGGCAAAGGCAGGCGAATGAGCGGCAAGAGGAGCGGCAAGAGGAGCGGCAACGGGCGGACTATCAGGCAGGGTCGCGGCAGCGAGCGCAGCAAACGCGACAGGTCCATCCTGACTGGACGGACGGCATGCAGCAGACGTTCGATTTGATGCACAGTCGTTTTGTTGCGGAGCGCTGCGTGTTTAGCCCGAGCGGTCAGGCGGTCAGCAGGGAGGAAGCTGAAGCGCGCTGGGCGCGCCAAGAGCACAGGTTTCGCGAGGCGTTGCTGAACAAGGCGCGACGGGAGCCGCGTTGACTATATGGCGTCCACTACCATCATCAAGGGGCAGAAGTTTTCCGTCTCCGTGCATGACGTAGACAAACGGACGGATTTTGTCAAGGTGACCATCATCGGCTCGAACGGCCGGCAGGCGTACCACCACATCACGCCCGAGGAAGCGGATGTGTTCGCGTTCGCGCTGCGGAAGGCGTCCAAAAAAAGATAAACTTTGGGGTTGACTACTGTCATTGTTTGTATATCTTGTTCATCAACGGCACCAACGCCGGGTGATTGACAAACTGAAAAACGAACGATTATGGCTAAACTCAAAGACATTTCCGTCCTCGAAATC
>Ga0315294_10008191_pt1 | contig 11491 bp, 7 predicted proteins | sample YL17G13_40_MG_FD_203626 | JGI IMG/M metagenome (GOLD analysis project Ga0315294, IMG submission 203626) | Sediment microbial communities from Yellowstone Lake, YNP, Wyoming, USA - YL17G13_40 | ecosystem: Environmental > Aquatic > Freshwater > Lake > Sediment | place: USA: Wyoming | collected... | reverse complement strand
TTGACATTATGCTGCTTTGTATGCGAATTTTTAATCCTTTAAGGTCTTCGGGACGATTAATTTCTTTTTTTGCGTAAAAACTTCTTGCCCCCGCGTCATAATAACACAAGCCTCGCAATCCTTTGGATTCGCCTGCCAAAAGTAATTCACTGCCTATAGGTCCTTTCATCACTTTCCAGAAATGTTCGCTGTCTCTAAATAAATATGGAATGCCGAAAATTTTCATTTTCGATATAAATCCTTCCATCGGCGCAGAAGATATTTTGGTCATCGCCATATAACCCAGCTGCAGCGATTCTATGGAGTCCTTTTCATTGCCGAGCTGTTCACTGGGGTAAATTTCAACTATCATACGCCCACCCGATTTTTCCTTAACTCTTTCGGCCATATACACCATCGCCTTGTGTACGGGATGGGTTATGTCGAGACAATGGCCCAGCTTTAACATTACTTGCGGCTCGGCCTCCTTCTTTTTGCAGCCGGCAGAAATTGTCAAGGCCAGGCACACAGAGAACCAAAGCAGTATAACCTTATTCTTCATTACATAATTATTCATTATCGTCATCGCTGTTTTTAGTTAAACCTTGCACTGCCTGCGGATGCATACTCTTTAACATATCTGCTTTGACAAGCTTGCCGTTAATCTTCACATTTTCCAAAACCAGGTTTTTGACTTGACTAATTTCAACCTCGTTAGGGTCCTGTATGTTGTCGAACGTGCAATTCTTCAGGCGGACATCGGTTATCGGTGAACGCTCATAGCCTTTAAGGAACAATGCATATTTGCTTTTTTTGCTGGTAACATTTTCAACATTGATATTTCGAACTTTCGGTGTGAATTTACCTTTATCGCCTTCTCCGTAGAAGTAATAAATATGCAGTATCGACTCTTTTACCTGACCGACAGTGATATTTCTTGCATAGACATTTTCTATAAAACCGCCGCGGACCGAGTTGGTTTTAAGTCTTAACACCCGGTCCAGATTTGGGTCGTCCATTGTGCAGTTTTCAGCAAAAACATTTCTGGTGCCTCCTGTCGTTTCACTGCCGATGACCACTCCGCCGTGTCCGGCTTTCATCCGGCAGTTACGGATAACGATGTTTTCACTTGGTACGTTTACTCGTCTGCCGTCGTTATTTCTGCCCGCCTTTATAGCGATGCAATCATCTCCAGTATTGAAATAGCAGCCTTCGATAAGGACATCTTTACACGATTCGGGGTTGCATCCGTCATTGTTTGGGCCCATACCGTCAACCCTTACATTTCTGACGGTAATATTCTGTGAAAGGACGGGATGAATATGCCAGAAAGGACCGTTCTTAATTGTTACCCCTTCTATGAGGATGTTTTTGCATTTGTATGGTTCAATCATATTCGGTCTTAACGTTTTGCCGCCGTATTGTCTCTCTTTAACCGGCACACCATCTTGTCCCTGCTTAGACAGTGCCTGGGGGGCATCACGGAATTTTTTCCATTGCCACCAATTCTTGCCCTGTCCGTCGAGCGTTCCTTTGCCGGTTATGGCAATATTCTTCTGTTTGTATGCATAAATTAACGGGGAATAATTCATACACTCAATGCCTTCCCATCGGGTGTACACAGCCGGAAGATACGCATTAGGGTCTGTTGAAAACTTGATGACGGCGTCCTGGGAAACATACAGGTTAATATTGCTTTTCAGATGAATCGCACCGGTCAGGAATGAACCGGCCGGGACTACTACTCTTCCGCCGCCGGCCTGGCTGGCGGCTGATATTGCTTTTTTGAAAGCTTCGGTGCAATCCGTGTTTCCATCTCCGACTGCGCCGTAATCAGTAATATTGAAATCCTTATCCGGGAACTGGGGGGCTTTAATCCTGCTCAAAATCTTGGGGACCTGCTCCCAGCCGGCATTTGCCAGGCTGAGGGGACAGGCCAACAGGATAAGGCAGACCCATACCGGCAGAACTCTGTGTAGAACGACTGTTGCATCTGCCGAGCTTTTTGGATTTCTTTTTTTCACTTTACTGCTCCTTAGGGTTGGTTGAAAATTTCAGCTATTCTACTTTTTCGTAACTTTGCTTTCAATTGTATTTTCATTTGCAAGTTCGGTGATTATTAAATCGCCGATACTTACATCTGCGGAACGTGTTATGACATTTCCGGTAATTGCATTTTTCGCTATGCTGTAGCCGCGATTGAGGATGCTTTTTGGGCTGCAGGCCGATAATCTTCCCGCCTGTGTTTCAATCTGGAGTTTAACAGAGGCTAAAAGTGTGCTTGTCTTTTGGGCCAGTCGGCTTTGCAGATTGTTTAACGAAATTTTCTTATCAGCCATAAGACGGTGAGGTTCTATTTTTAAAATTTTCTCAAAATATGTTTGCAGCAGTTTGCGGATATTAAGGACAACCAATTGTGCCGACTCGGCCAGACTATTTTGGAGTTCATCGAGTATCTGTTCTCTGTTTTGAGTTATTACAACCGGACTGCGGAATACTGCCACTGCGAGAATTGTTTTTAGTTTTTGCGCAGACAATTTAAGTATAGACTCTATATTCTGTCGAATCCTTTTGCCGGCAGAATCTATTTGCTGCAATACTTCCCTGATGTCGGGCACTGCTATTACGCCTGCCTTTGTGGGTGTTGATGCACGTGCATCGGCAACGAGGTCGGCGATTGTTACATCAACTTCGTGTCCGACCGCACTTATAACAGGAATTTTTGAAGCAAAAATTGCTCTTGCAAGAACTTCTTCGTTAAATGCCCACAGGTCTTCCATTGAGCCGCCGCCGCGCCCGACGATAATCACATCCAGTTTCAGAACGGTGTTTCTTCTGTTGACATCTTTTATTGCTTTTGCGATTTTCTCTGCGGCTCCTTCGCCCTGCACCGGCACATCGTAAAAGAGAAGTTTGGCAACCGGCCAGCGGTTGTAAATGCTGTCGATGATATCGTGCAGTGCAGCGCCGGATTCGCTTGTGAGTATGCCAATCCGGAACGGATATTTCGGCAGCGGTTTTTTGTGTTCGTCTTTGAAAAGGCCTTCGGCAGCGAGTCTTTTTCTCATTTGTTCGAATGCAAGCTGCAGTGCGCCGATACCTGCCGGGGTCATTGATTCGGCGTAGAACTGGTATTTGCCCGCCGGTGCATAAACGTCTATATGACCTTTTGCTATGACCGCCAGGCCGTTCTCAGGCTTGAATTTCAGGCTGGTAAAATCGCTGCTCCACATCACGCATGGCAGAATAGCGTTTTCGTCTTTTAGGTCGAAGTAGCAGTGTCCGCTTGAATGTTTTTTAAAGCTGCTTATTTCGCCGGTTATAGTAAGTTGTGCCGGCAGTGAATTTTCCAGGCTTGTTTTTATAAGCGATGTAATCTGGCTGACAGTGAAGATTTTGACTTTTGGCTGTTCTTCAAATAGACTGTTTTGTTTCATAAAAAAGATTATAAATCTGTATTGCAGTTTGTTCCATAAAAAAAGCCGTGAGCAATAATCTGCTCACGGCTTGAAAAACAACGTATTTCTTCGGGCAAGGTTTAGTTTGTCCAGAAATACCACCTATCACCAGTGAGATTACAATCGATGTTACAATCCGGTGCTGTCCCAGGAAGATTATAATCGCAGCATGGCACATTAACTTCAGGCTGGCTAAGGTACTTCTTCAGGGTGGTCAGGTCAGCATTGGTTACTCTGTTCCCGAATGTTGATTTGTGGTCAAAGTCTGCGCAAATACCGGGGACACCTGACCAAGATATTGTAGCCAGGCAAGCATCGTTCTTACTAAGAGCGTTCTTGAGCAAATTCAGGTCAGCATTCGTAACCCAGTTCCCGAATATTTTTTTGCAGTCTGAATCGCCGCGACACTGTCTCCTGCAGCACCAGCAGCATGGTCCATTCCATTTAACCCAGTCGTTATAATCGAAAGCTGTGGGTTTCATACACTCAGTCTTTTGTGGCTTGAAGTAATAATCTTCAGTCTCGCCATATAAATAGCCTGTAGCAGGACCTGAGCCGCCGTAGCCGGCAAGACCGACGACGTTTACCCACGGCTGTTCAGAAAGCGTAATTCGCATCCAGATATTTGCATCTGTTGTTTTAAGGGGATGCCACGGCCTGAATTGAGGTGTGGTAATAGTATTCAAGCCGACGGGCAAGGAACCTGCCGGCAATAACTGGTTCCGAACCGCCCACTCGGGCGCAGGATTCGGCCAGCAGTTGACGTCGTTGTCGTCCCAGTCGCCGTCACGGTTCCAGTCAAACCAGACGTTGACATACAGATTAACATCTGCATTAACCACGTTTACCTGATATTGGAAACTATTGGGACAGCAATGCGTCAGTGCCAGCGGCATATTCAGTACGCCGTCGTCAGCTCCATCCTGGTTAGAACTGTTATTCAAAGGATCAATATTGGTTATGCCGTCCTGATCGGGTAATAAATCAGCCTCGTTTTCCAGAGTTACATTCGGGCCCAACCAGGCCTTGGCCTTGGGCTGCAAGTGAATCGGTCCAAAAGGTGGCGAGCCGGCAGCATATACCGTCGGATAGTTTGCAGCTACGCCTGACGGATATGCAGTCATTATAGCGCCGAAGTTGTTGCTGCTGTCCGGCGCATCGCCGAGGTCTTTTGTAGGTTCGGAAACGCACGGTATATTGCCGTCGATGACAAATGCCAGGTCGATTGATTGTCCTGCCAGAGGATGGCCGGTTGGGTATCTTAACTCATACCAGACACCCGTGTGCGGTTCATCAAAGTAGGTATAAACAGCATCATCATTCCAGTGGTCGATTGAAGATTTCCAGCCGAATTTTGCATAGCTGTTAGGGTCATTCGGATGTGCCTGCACATCGAGCCAGTAGACAATAGGATGATTTGGCTCGCCCTGCTGGCAGAAGGCGTTGGCTTCCGGAATATGAAAGACATATTTCCAGCAGGTATGGTCGCCGATGGGCAGATACTCCATAAAAATTGGGTCCCACCAGCCTTCATCTATCTGTGCCCGTTCGATGGAAACCTCACTTGCCGTAAGGTTCCTGAGCCACAGAACTTCATTTGGCATACTATAACCAGTCCAGCTCTGGCTTGCGGGGATGTCCGAATGGATGCTCAGTGTAAACCATACATCATTCGCTCCGCCCGGCGGCAAGACGTCATTTTTCCATGAACCCCAGATGGTGATATCTGTAATCAGGGTTGATTTGTTGCATTCGAAATCGTCTGCGAGTGTGCAAGGGTCTAATGCCGCAATGTCCAGGCCGTTGGTGGTCAAATCGGGTCTTTGCCGCCATTTTACCTCAGGCTCAGGCTCATTGGCGCACGGTATATTGCCGTCGATGGCAAAAGCAAGGTCTATCGAATTTGGATTGTAGGGATGTCCGGATGGATAATGTAAGTCCTCCCACCATCCCACATTTGGTTCAGAACCATAGCTCCAGACGGCATCGTCATTCCAGTGATTGATGGAAGATTTCCAGCCGAATTTTGCATAGCCGTTAGAGTCATTCGGATATGCCTGCACATCGAGCCAGTAAACAATCGGCCAGTTCGGCTCACCCTGCTGACAGAAGGCATTAGCTTCAGGGATGTGGAAGACATATTTCCAGCACTTATAGTCGCTTATGGAGATATACTCCCCATAATATGGGTTCCACCAACCTTCGTTTATATCCTGCTGTTGGATGGTAACCTCATTTGGCGTAAGGTATCTCCACCACAGCATTGGACCGGGCTTACTATATGCGTTATTCGGCCCAGCCGGGATATCCGAATGAATGCTCAGTGTAAACGCTACATTATTTGGTCCGCCCGGCGGCAGGATGTCATACCTCCATGAGCCCCAGATAGTAATATCTGTAATCAGAGTTGATTTGGTGCATAGAAAATCGTCTGCGAGTATCAAAGGCGATGATGCCATAACATCAATGCCGTTGTCGGTCAAATCGGGTTTTTGCAGCCATTTTCCATGATAATTAGGCTCTTCATTAGGCTCCAGACCGCCGGTTATCACAAATGCAAAATCTATCGGTATAGTCGAGTTCGGTTCGTACAATGGTTTCCACGTTCCACCTGGCGGTGGTGTAAACTTTGCCACAGCAGCATCCATAAAATGATTCAGCGATGTCTTCCAGCCCACGCGACTCGTGGATGGTGTTGTTGTTGGTATCTTCAGCGACAGCCAGTAAATCTGGCCCTCTACCTGGTGAAACGGAGTCGGTATATTCTTGATGTTGATCTGATAGTAATGGTTATGGTCGTTCGGATAAAGCGTTGGTGGACTGTTCGGCCCCGTTGGAATCCAGTAGCCCTCGTGTCCATTTGGGTCGATGGGCCTTACGGTGAAGTCATAGATGGTTTGGGACCAGAGCTGTTGAGCCGGCTTGCTGGGTATGTTTGGGTCATTGCTGTAAATTTTTACCTGGATGTTTGGAATCGTGCCGACAATGTCGCCTTGCCATGAAATCCAGAAGTGGATGTCATTTACGTCGCCGGTTTTGCTGCATTGCCAGTCGTCGGCAAGTTCGTATGGCCGCAGGTCAATGTCCCAGCCCATAGGATTCGGCAGTTGCGGGAAGTGCATCTTGTGACCGTCCGACGGCTGCCAGTCCGCGTAGATTGGCAATGTTGCACATAGAATTAAAACAGTTGCGAAAACAATTTTTTTAAATTCCGTTGTCATTTTCCGTTCTCCTGAAACATTTTTTTATTTTTAAAAGAAAGAAAGATATATTTTAACTTCCTGCTGACGCCGACTGTATTTGCGCAGTTACAGAGCAGCGGACAGGGAAATTCAGCCGATTAACATAAAAAATTATCCCTATGCGGATATTGAAGCGGCCCTCGTTTATCCTCATCTTCAGTTCCTCATTCCTTGCTTAGTTTTCATAGGCTTCAAAACAAGTTAGCGGATATGGTACATCTATTGACGGGAAAAGTCAAGACCAAAGGTTGAATTTATGGGAATTTGGCAGTTATTATAAGACCTTTAGTTTAGGGTAGTTATGATTGCCTTTATTCGGTTTCTGGATTTGTCTTACTCAAAACCGTTGTTGTGGTCCGGTTTGCCGTCGTCGCTGTCATAGCCGATTAAGTCGGTTTTTTCGTCTTTAACCTCGATTCGGCTTATTTTGTCGGCTCTTTTTGTATTGCTGTCAACGGTTACGATGATGCCGTTTAATCTCACATCACCCGTGGCGATTTCAAACGGGCAGGGCATTTGTGTTCTGAAGTTTTTCAGCACGGATTCAACTTTTCTGCCGAGCACCGAATGATGCGCGCCTGTCATTCCAATGTCGGTTATATATGCGGTTCCTTTCGGCAGGATTTTTTCATCTGCCGTAACGACGTGTGTATGTGTGCCGAAGACGCAGCTTACCCTCCCGTCAAGGTAATAGCCCATAGAGATTTTTTCGCTTGTTGCCTCGGCGTGCATATCCACGAAGATGATGTCCGCCTGGTTTTCGAGTTTTGGTAGAAGTGCGTCGATGCAATCATAGGGGCTGTCGGCAGGTTTCATAAAGATTCTGCCGATAAGCGGGATAGCGGCGACGACAGGTCCCTTTGCGGTTTTGTATAATGCGAAGCTTTTGCCGGCGGCGTGTGCCGAAAGGTTTGCCGGCCTTGCGATGTTATCGTTGCTTTCGAGAACCGGTATTATGGCCTTTTTTTTGTAAACGTGGTCGCCGAGCGTGATGAGGTTGACGCCGTATTTCAGGAGTTTTTCGTAAATCTGCCGGGTAAGCCCCGAGCCGCCTGCGGCGTTTTCAGCGTTTACTATAACGCAGTCTATTTGCTGCTCTTTTATAATTGCAGCCAGATTATCCGCCAGGATTCTTTTTCCCGGCCTTCCAACTATATCGCCGATACAAAGAATATTCAGCTTCATCCTAAAATCTTCAATCTTAAATCCTTGCCCTGTGAGATGCCGCTTCGGCTATCTCATCGGGGTTAAATATTAAATTTTTACTTCGCGTATTCGACGCAGCGGACTTCACGCAGCAGTGTAACCTTTATTTCGCCCGGATAGGTCAGTTCTTCTTCGATTTTGTTGGCGATATCGCGGGCCATTTTTGTAGCGACGCCGTCGTCAACATTATGTGCGTCAACTATAACGCGTATTTCTCTGCCCGCCTGGATTGCGTAGCAGTTTTCGACGCCCTTGAACTGTTTTGCAATTTCTTCAAGTTTTTCAAGTCTCTTAATGTATCTTTCGAGAGTTTCTCGTCTTGCTCCCGGTCTTGATGCGCTTATGGCATCTGCAGCGGCGATGAGCGGGGTATAAGGATTATCGGCGGGGACATCGCCGTGGTGAGCCGCGACGGCATTGAGTATTATGGGCGATTCGTTGTATCTTTTCAGGTAATTTGCGCCGATGGCCGGATGTCCGCCTTCTACTTCATGGTCCATAGCCTTGCCGATATCATGCAGGAATCCTGCTCTTCTCGCAAGCGAGCCGTCAAGGCCGAGTTCGTCCGCCATCACCTGGGCGAGGAATGCCACTTCAATGCTGTGCCGCAGAACATTCTGTCCGTAGCTGGTTCTGAAGTTCAGCGTTCCTATCTCCATAAGAATTTTGTTGTTAAGGCCTCGCACATCCGCTTCGACCGAGGCTTCCTTTCCGAGCTGCATGACCTTCTCGATGACGTCTTTTTTGGTCTGTGCGACGAGTTCTTCGATTCTGCTCGGATGTATTCTGCCGTCCTGTATGAGTCTTTCCATTGATTGTCGTGCGACTTCTCTTCTTATGGGATTAAAGCTGCTGACGACGATAACGCCCGGCGTATCATCGACGATGACGTCAACGCCGGTTGCCTTTTCGAAAGAGCGGATGTTTCTGCCTTCTCTTCCGATGATTCTGCCTTTCATATCGTCGCTTGGGATATCGATTGTCGAGACAGTTACTTCGCAGGTCTGCTCGGCGGCGAATCTCTGAATGGCGGAGCTTATGATTTCCCTGCCTTTTTCTTCGGAGACCTCCTGTGCCTCCTCCATTTTCCGCTGAATGACTGTGTTCATTTCGTGTTCGCATTCATCTTCAAGTTTTTTCAGCAGGAGCTGTTTTGCTTCTTCGGCGCTCATTGCGGTGATTTTAAGGAGCTGATTTTTCTGCTGAGCGATTACATGGCCGATTTCCTTTTCTCGCTCATCAAGCTGATGGGAGCGCTGTTTGAGGTTGTGCTCGGTCTGCTGAAGTGATTTTTCACGCTGGCTGAGCAGTTCATTCTGCTTGTCGATGGCGTCTTCGTGTTTGCTTAATCTTCTTTCTGCCTCGCGAAGTTCCGCCTTTGCCTGGTTGATTTCAGCGGTGAATTCCTCTTTTTTCTTTAAGGTCTCTGCCGCTGCCTCGATGCGGGCGGCTTTGATTATCTCTTCTGCATCTCTTTTGGCCTGTTCCTTCTGCAGGGCGAGTCTTTTATTAAGACTGCTCTGTTTTAAACCCCCAAAGACTTTACCTGCCAACAACGCCAGTATCACCCCACCTGCAGCACCTATAATCGCCGCTATTATGGTAATCGTATGGCCGGAAAGCTGTGCTAATGTAATCATTTTTTACGCCTTTCCTGTACGTTGTCCTGTTCGTATATCAATTGGAAAAGACGGATAACGCAGGCAGGGCAGCACAAGCTACAAAAGAGATGACAAGAGCTGAAATCCTTTTCAGAAAATTTGGGCTTTGAATCGCCTTATTTGACGGGTTTCTTGCGAACCCTCAAAGGCAATCGTTTCTTTTCTGAAAGTTGCTGAAAGCTCATTTTCACTGTCGTACGAACCACGGTTTCTGAAAAATAGATTTCTTTTTCTCTTATTCACTGATTTGCCCGGCCGGTTCGACTTGAGAATTTTTCTCTATCGCCGAGTCGGCCTGCTCTCAGTGCTTTTGTAACTTTAAAACTCATCAATAGGGCATTTGCCCTTACCTTTGCGATTATCCGCTGCAAACTACACAGTCTGCAAATCGCTTGGCACCTTTATAATACGTTATTTATCCGATTAAATCAAGCTAAAATATCCAGCAGTTATTTGATTTTGTGTTATGAAGATAACGGCTGTTTTTTTTATGAGAGAAAAGGCGAGGCAAATGGTGGAAAACCGCGTTTTTGTGATAATTTCATTGACTTTTATGGCCTGAAAGTGGTATACTTTACCTAACTTGATATTTTTATTTGGATAGGTCCCCAAGGCAGTGAATTTGGGGGAGAAATAAGAAGAAGACATGGTAAGGAGAGAAGTTTGGGAGTCGTATTAAGGAGAAAGGTTGGTTTTTGTATCCTTTTTGCGGCTGTATTTGTAAGCATATCTGGCGCATCTCCAGTGCCTGTTACGCTTTACTCATTAAACAGTGGTGTATCAACGGGGCAGATGGCTGAAGGCTCAACCCGTCCGGCTGTCGGTGATTCAATCGTTGATGGTGATGTCCCCAGCTACTACTGGTACTATGGTTGTTCGCCTACCAGCGGCGCAATGTTAGTCGGCTATTGGGACAGCAAGCCGGGTTATCAGAATCTGTTTGCCGGCGACGCCTCGATGAAAAATGACGCGACACGTGCTATGATTGCCAGCCAGGCGCATATTACCGCTGGAGCTGAACACGGTTATACCTATGGCGACTGGCACAATAGTCCTTCGTATCCAGACCATGAAAATAATCCGGATTGTATAGCGGACTTTATGCATACCGTTAACATGACGAGCCATCAGGCCGATATCGCATCCGGTCTTAAAGCGTATGTTGAGTGGGACAATCCTGCTGCGGCTGTCAATGAAAGTTACGAGGCGACAGCGGCCAATATAGACGACCCTTTTTGGGGAGGCTCTTTTACATATTCAAGCCTCAAGGCTGAAATCGACGCCGACAGACCGGTGCTGCTCGATGTATATACATATCATATCTCGCAGTGGTACGGTCATTCGATTGCCTGTTTCGGTTATCAGGATAGTATGTTTACGGTATGTTCACCCGCAGGTACCGGCAATATAGTTGTGCCGGGTATTGCTGTCGAGGATACCTGGCAGAACGGCACAGGTATGAGCGAATGGCTTATGGATACCAATGGAGACAATACTCCGGATTCGTATTATAACTCTTATATAGACCCGGCGGGTGTTGAATGGTGGCCGTATTATACTTTTTCTGATACGGCTGGTTTCACCTATACGTCCTATTGGGACTGGGCCTTTGGCGACGCGGTAACGCTTGATATAGCGGTTCCCGAACCGGCTACAATTCTGTTATTCTTTCTCGGCTCATTTACCCTGTTAAGAAAACGCCGATAATTTCTCACCTGTTCTCCTGCTCAACTGCTCACCTGTTCTCATTCTGCCGGGCTGGTTTTGGTATTTACAAAGTAGATTCTTTGTGATTTTATTCACGAAAAAAGAGAATTGACCGCGGATAAGCTATGAAACCGGAGCCTCCAAGCACGGTTATAATACGGGATCGTTAAACGTCCCAAAAATTTACGTGCTGACGCTCGTGGCGTCGCACAATAACCTTTATTGCAATGGAGGCTCT
>Ga0315294_10008190_pt1 | contig 11491 bp, 7 predicted proteins | sample YL17G13_40_MG_FD_203626 | JGI IMG/M metagenome (GOLD analysis project Ga0315294, IMG submission 203626) | Sediment microbial communities from Yellowstone Lake, YNP, Wyoming, USA - YL17G13_40 | ecosystem: Environmental > Aquatic > Freshwater > Lake > Sediment | place: USA: Wyoming | collected... | reverse complement strand
ACGAGAACCAGGAGCAAGACTACTGGGCCGAGCCGCACGCCAGCGCCAACCCCGACCTGACGCGTGTCCTTTTCACCAGCAACTGGGGCCGCACCGGCACCGAGCAGGTGGAGACCTCTATGCTGGAGCTGCCGCCGAACTGGCCCACGCTAGTAACCAGCATCCCATGACCCAACCCCAGCAGTCAACTGCGCCAAGATCTGCTGCCAGTGTGTGAGGAGAAGCCAGTGTCCCTCGCCGGGTAGAAAGGTGGCGTGACAATTGGGGATGGCGCTGGCCACGTGCCGCGCCATGGACACGGGTGTGCTGCCGTCTTCTTCCCCGTGCCAGAGGTACATCGGCGTGCCGATGTCCTGCAACCGAAAGCCCCACGGTCGCGCAAAGATGCGCACTCCCAGGCAAACCCTCGCACACCAGAACGCGTCGCTTCGGCCTAGTTGCGGATCAGCAGGGCGCGCACTTCAGGCCGTTCCAGGAGCGCCTGCCCCATGCTCCAAGCCTTGTCGGCGGAAACCATAGCCTGTCCCGCTTGTTTTGTCAATACGGGTCTTTGACTGATTCCTCCTTTGGCCTATACTCTGCCTGGACGTCAGTATTTCGTCAACCTGGTACCCGGCGCTCAATGGCCGCGCGCTCACAAGGGCCTGCAGGCATCAACGCACCCCTTCGACGAACTCAAGCGGTATCCTCGGATGTCCACCGAAAAGGGTGAACGATGGCACAGGTCGTAATCGAGAACCCGATCCTCAACTCCCCTTTTGAGGAACCCCGCCGCCACTTTCGCTTCTCCGACGATGGCATCAGCAATGAGGTGGTCGACAGCCGGCGCTCTAGCTCGTACTTCGTGCCCATCCCCCGGCCGCGCAAACGCGGCGCGCAAATGTCCTTTGACACCGAGTGGACCGAGGACCGCATCGAGGAAAACAAGTTCATCAACCAGGTGCGCGAGCGGGTGGCCCTCTGGCGGCGAGGCGGGCGCATCGGCATCACGCGCACCACGGCGCGCCTGCTCGAGTACTGGACGCGGCCGGAGCGCGAACGCCGCCTGTTCTTCTGCCAGATCGAGGCCATGGAGACCGCCATCTACCTGACCGAAGTGGCCTCGCGGTATGGCGATGCCTGCCTCGAGAACACGCTGCGCGAGTACAATGCCACCTCCGACCCGCTGCTCTACCGACTCGCGTTCAAGATGGCGACAGGCAGCGGCAAGACGCTGGTCATGGCCATGCTGATCGCCTGGCACACCCTCAACAAGCTGGCCAACCCGCAGGATGCGCGCTTCTCAGACGCCTTTCTGGTGGTGACGCCCGGCATCACCATTCGCGACCGGCTGCGCGTGCTGCTGCCCAACGACCCGCAGAACTACTACCACTTCCATGACCTGGTGTCGCCCGAGTTGCTGCCGGAGCTGGGAAAGGCCAAGATCGTCATCACCAACTTTCACGCCTTCCTGCTGCGCGAACGCACGGCAGCCGGCAAGCTGACCAGGGCCATTTTGGGGCATGGCCAGGAAAGCCTCGCCGGACGGGACGGCTCCGCCAGCCCATTCACCGAGACGTCCGGCCAGATGGTGCGCCGCGTCTGCCGCGAGCTGGGCAACAAGCGCAATCTGGTGGTGATGAACGATGAAGCGCACCACTGCTACCGGCGCAAACCGGAGGATGGCGACGAAAAGCTGACCGGCGACGAGCGCCGGGAGGCCGAGCGGCGTGAGGAAGAGGCGCGCGTCTGGATCTCGGGCCTGGAGGCGGTCAAGCACAGGCTGGGCCTGCGCGTGATCTACGACCTCTCGGCCACGCCGTTCTTCCTGCGCGGTTCGGGCTACTCCGAGGGCACGCTCTTCCCTTGGGTGGTCTCGGATTTCTCGTTGATCGACGCGATCGAGTGCGGCATCGTCAAGGTGCCGCGCGTGCCAGTGGAGGACAGCGCCATGCTGGGCCCGCAGCCCACCTACCGCGATCTGTGGCTGCGCATCCGCGACGGCCTGCCCAAGAAGGGCCGCCGGACACAGGACCTGGGCGGCGAGCCGGCGCTGCCCGTCGAGCTGGAAGGCGCACTGCAGAGCCTGTATGGCAACTATGAAAAGTACTACCGCCTGTGGGAGCACAACACCGCCGCGCGCGAGCGCGGCCTGACCGCGCCGGTCTTTATCGTGGTCTGCAACAACACCAACACGTCCAAGCGAGCCTTTGACTACGTCGCGGGCTGGGACAAGCCGCTGCCTGACGGCTCCCACGTGGTCGTGTCGGGCAAGCTGGCGCTCTTCAGCAACGAGCAGGACCGTGGCTGGTCGGCGCAACCCAACACCATTCTCATCGACAGCGCGCAGCTCGAGTCGGGCGAGGGCATGAGCGACGAATTCAAACGCATCGCCGCGCCCCAGATCGGCGAGTTCAAGTCCGAGCACCGTCGCCGTTTCCCGGGCCGTGACGCAGAGGCGCTCAGCGACGAGGACTTGCTGCGCGAGGTGATGAACACGGTGGGCAAGCCCGGTAAGCTGGGCGAGCCCATCAAGTGCGTCGTCTCGGTCTCCATGCTGACCGAGGGCTGGGACGCCAGCACCGTCACGCACATCCTGGGCGTGCGCGCCTTTGGCACGCAACTGCTGTGCGAGCAGGTGGTGGGGCGCGGCCTGCGGCGTATGAGCTATGCCACCAACCCGCAGGATATGTTCGATCCGCAGTACGCCGAGGTCTACGGCGTGCCCTTCTCCTTCATCCCCTGCTCCGGTTCCACAGTGGAAGTCAAACCAGGCCCCACGCCCACGCACGTGCAGGCCCTGGAGGAGCGCATCGCCTGCGAGATCACCTTCCCGCGCGTGGTCGGCTACCGCTACGACCTGCCCGGCGAGAGGCTGGTGGCCCGCTTCACGCAGGACGCGCGCCTGTCCATCTCCACCGCCGACCTGCCCACGCGCACCGAGATGGCAGCCATCGTGGGCGAGACGGCCGTGCACGAGTTGTACGGTTTGAAGGCGCATCGCGAGCAAGAGATTGACTTTGCGCTGGCCAAGCTGGTGCTCGACCACTACTTCCGCGACACCGAGGGTAGCCCCAGGCCATGGCTGTTTCCGCAACTGCTCGACATTGCCCGCCGCTGGCGGCAGGAGTGCGTCACCTTCAAGGACGACACCTTCCCGCAGGAACTGCTGCTGACGGCCCTGGCGCACGACGCCGCCGACCGCATCTACCATGCCATCGTGCTGGGCGAGTCCGGGCCGGCCACCCTGCGCCCCATCCTGCGCCCCTATGACACCGTCGGCTCCACGCGCTATGTGGATTTCGACACCACGCGCGACGTGTACCGCACCCACCCCGACAAATGCCACGTCTCGCACGTGGTGTGCGACACGGGCTCCTGGGAGCAGAAGATGGCGCAGGTGCTGGAGGACATGCCCGAGGTCGTGTGCTACGTCAAGAACCACAACCTGGGCTTCACCATCCCGTACACGCTAAACGGCGAAGAGCGGCAGTACACGCCCGACTTCCTCGTGCGCGTGCAGGGCGGCCTCAACCTCATCCTCGAAGTCTCCGGCGAGCCGCGCAAGGACAAGGCAGCCAAGGTCGCCGCCGCGCGCAACCTGTGGGTGCCGGCGGTCAACAACCACGGTGGCTTTGGCCGCTGGGCGTTCCTGGAGATCTCGGATCCATGGGATGCTGCAAGCACCACACGAGCCTTTCTCTCCAGATGGGAGGGTACATCCACAGATGACGCAGATGAACGCAGATGATCCCTTTTTCGGACAACTCGCACACGGACAGGAAGGGACACTCACCGATGGTACCGATGAACACCAGCAACGGCCCTCGTGAAGCGAGCCCGGCGCAAACGGGCGAGAAGCGGGACCCGCAGACGTACGCCATCCTGGGCGCTGCGATGGAGGTTGACAGGCAACTCGGACACGGCTTCCTGGAGGCCGTCTACCAAGAGGCGTTGGCCCTGGAGTTCGCGCAACGAAAGGTGCCCTACGTGCCCCAGGCCAAGCTTACGGTCTGGTACAAGGGCGCCCCGCTCGTGTGCGAGTACCGGGCTGACTTTATCTGCTTCGGAGAGGTGCTGGTGGAGCTCAAAGCGCTGACCAAACTCACCACTCTGGAGGAAGCGCAGGTGATCCACTACCTAAAGGCCACCGCCCTGCAGCGCGCGTTGCTGATCAACTTTGGCGCGCCACGGCTGGACTACAAGCGCTTCGTCTACACACCAGGTAATACCTTTGACCCGGCGAATCTCCGACAACTAGCCTAGAGAGTACGAGAAACGCGCCCACAAAGTGTATCCATCTGCGAGCATCTGCGAGCATCTGCGGCATCTGTGGATGTTCTTGATCCATCTGCGCACATCTGCGACATCTGTGGATAGAAGAGGCACCCAATGGCAAACAAGATCACGAGTCTGACGCACAAGGACAAGCGCGCCAACATCCCCACCGAGGAGCTGCGCGATTTCGTGGCCGAGGACGAGGCGCACCCCACGACGGTGCAGTTCCCCGGCCTGCTCTACGCGCGCGACCCGTCGCTGGACCCGCAACTGGTGTGGAAGGGCAAGGACGAGCAGGACCAACACCCGCTGGCCGTGCCCGCGCTGCCCATCTACATCCAGGAGAAGATCCAGCCGCAGGCCATCATCGAGCAGGTGCGCACCGACGCCCGCAAGGGCGCGGCCGTGCAGCAACTCGACTTTTTCGCCGATTTCAACGGCATCGCCTTTGAAGACCTGGTCGATTTCTACCAGCACGAGCAGAACTGGACCAACCGCATGATCCTGGGCGACTCCCTGCAGGTCATGACCTCGCTGGCCGAAAAGCAGGGCCTCAAAGGCCAGGTGCAGATGATCTACATCGACCCGCCCTATGGAATCAAGTTCGGCTCCAACTGGCAGGTCAGCACCCGCAAGCGCGACGTCAAGGACGGCAAGGCCGAGGACGCCACGCGCCAGCCCGAGCAGATCAAGGCCTTCCGCGACACCTGGGAGCTGGGCATCCACTCCTACCTCTCCTACCTGCGCGACCGCCTGGTGGTGGCGCGCGAGCTGCTGACGGAGAGCGGCTCCGTGTTCGTGCAGATCGGCGACGAAAACGTGCACTTGGTGCGGTGCTTGATGGATGAGGTGTTTGGAGCAGACAACTTCTGTCAGATCATACCATTCCGCAAGAAGCTGATGCCACTCGGGGCGAAGTTGCTGGAAGGGATGTATGACTACCTGCTCTGGTATGGAAAGGACATCTCTGCGGTGAGATTTCGGCACCTCTACCGAACTTCTGAGTCCAAGTACTCGTCGCGCTGGACCAATATCGAACTGCCCGATGGCGCACGCAGACGACTTGTCCGCGGCGAGATCGCCGACCCCTCGTTGGTGCCTGCCGGTTCGCGAGTCTATAGGCTAGTGTCCCAGCGGGCCCCGTCCTTCTCTGCGGCGAACGTATATGCCTTTCTCTTTCAAGGCCGCGTGTTCTCGCCCCCGACGGCCGGGTGCTGGGTAAGCTCCGCTGAGAAAATGCGAAGACTTGCCATGGCGAGTCGACTCGAATCCGAAGGAGACAACCTAAGCTACCTATACTATCATGATGACTTCCCCTTGTCCAAGATCAACAACCTGTGGGAAGACACGGCCCCGGTACAGGACAAGGAATACGTTGTTCAGACCGCGACCCACGTCATCGAGCGCTGCCTGCTCATGACCACCGACCCTGGCGACCTGGTGCTGGACCCGACCTGCGGCAGCGGCACCACGGCCTACGTGGCCGAGCAGTGGGGCCGGCGCTGGATCACGCTCGACACCAGTCACGTGGCCATTGCCCTGGCCCGCACGCGCCTGATGTCCGCGCGCTACCCCTACTACGTCCTGGCGGGGGAGGGGGGAGATCCGCAGATTGCGCAGATTACGCAGATGACGAAAGAGAAGAACAATCTGCGAAAATCTGCGAAATCTGTGGATGTGAGAAAAGGCTTTGTGTACAAGAAGGTGCCGCACGTGACGCTCAAGTCGATCGCCAACAACGCGGAGATCGACGCCATCCACGCGCACTGGCAGGCGCAGCTCGAGCCCCTGCGCGCGCGGCTCAACACGCTGCTCACGCAGTCCTGGGAGGAGTGGCAGGTGCCGCGCGCGCCGGGCAAGGACTGGCCGCCCGAGGCGCGGGCACTGTTGGACGAGTGGTGGAAGCTGCGCCGCACGCGGCAAAAAGAGATGGACGACTCGATCGCGCGCCACGCCGACACCGAACTGCTCTACGATCAGCCCCAAGAGGACCCCAAGCGCGTGCGCGTGGCCGGGCCGCTCACCGTGGAGAGCCTCTCGCCACACCGCGTCTTGGCCGCACACGAGGCGCGCCCCGCCTCAGAGGCCGAAGGCCAGCGCGAGACCGCCGGACACTTCGAGGCCATGATCCTCGACAACCTGCGCAAGGCCGGCGTACAGAACACGGTCAAGAATGAGCGCCTGCGCTTCGACCGGCTGGAGCCCTACGCTGGCACGTGGCTGCACGCGGCGGGCGAGTACACCGAGAAGAACGGTCGCGGCCAACCCGTCGTGCGGCGCGTGGCCGTTTCAATCGGTCCCGAGCACGGCACCGTCGGCCCGCAGCAGGTCAAGGAGGCCGCCAAGGAGGCCGTGCAGGGCCTGGGCTTTGACCTGCTGGTGGTGTGCGGCTTTGCCTTTGACCCGCACGTGTCGGAGGAGGCACGGCCCTACGGCAAGCTGCAGGTGCTCGTGGCGCACATGAACCCCGACCTGGCCATGGGCGACGAGCTGCTCAAGAAGACCGGCGCAGGCAACCTCTTCATGGTCTTCGGCGAGCCGGATATCGTGGTCAGGAGGGTAGGAGAGCATCCACAGATTACGCAGATGAACACAGATGGGGAAAAGAAAAAAACACATCTGCGTTCATCTGCGACATCTGTGGATAACATGATAGAGGTGGAGATACGAGGGGTGGACGTGTATGACCCAACGACGGGGCAAGTGCGCAGCTCGTCGACGGACGACATCGCATGCTGGTTCATCGACACCGACTATAACGGCGAGAGCTTTTTCGTGCGCCACGCCTACTTCACGGGGGCCGACCAGCCCTACGACAAGCTCAAACGCGCCCTGCGCGCTGACATCGACGAAGCGGCCTGGAGCGCGCTCTACTCGACGGTCAGCCGGCCGTTCCCCAGGCCGGCCGGGGGCAAGCTTGCGGTCAAGGTGATCAACCATTACGGGGATGAGGTGCTGAAGGTAGTGGAGGTATAGGCGATGGGCCAAGATGCAATGGGGCCCGCTGGACCGGCCTGGCTGCGGGGGCACGTGTCCGATCAGTTGTTTCACACGTGGGCTGACTGCGAAGATCACCGATGGCGACGAGCGCGTTGGTCGCCACGGTAGCGCTGAACGTGCGGTGTCAGGGGGGCGCGGAGAGGTCCCTGCTCAACAGGCGCATCTAGATGATTGCGCCTTGGCAAGCCAACGGCACGAAGACTGTGCTTGCCCCTTCCCGCCTGGATGTGGCGGAGGAGGGCACCCGGATGGTAGGTAGTCGGCCCGTGATCGGGATGCGACGCAATTGGGGAGGTCGGGAATGCCTGAGCAGAAGTGCCAGATCTGCGGCGAGAAGCTTTGGGTTGGGCTCATCGGCGGGAATGTAGGCGGCAGGTGTCGCATTTGCGACAAGCTCTGCTGTTCCAAGCATTTCAGGGATGGCCTGTGCCCGATCTGTTGGGAGAAATCCACGAGGAAGAAGTGGAGATAGCCGTACTCTAGCCACCCCTCTTGCCGGAGCCGGAAGACTCTCGCCCTGGCTAAGCCTGCAACGAGGCCCTACATAGGACGCTATCTCCGACTCTGCACGCGCAGCGCGCGGGCCCTTGCTTTCTAGCGGCGGCTTCCTGGCGGCCACGGAGGGATTACGGCCAGTCAGCGCGTTTCTGAGGGCTATCCCACCACGAGGACCCGGAGGAGGCTTTCGTGAGAGCGATCAGACGGGCTTTGGTCATCGTTGTTGTCTTTTTCCTTGTCACTTGGGGCAGCCACCGTTTGTGGACCTTCATAGAGGCTGCCGTCATCAATAGCCCGTCCCAAGAGGTCGTCATCCACGATCCCGCTGATATCGTAGTGGCCCTCTTGCACCTTGTGCTGATAGTGATCGCCACCATCATCGGTATCGTGGCCGGTGTCGTCGGCCTCCCGTACGCCGTCATTGAAGGTCACTTCACCGACGTTCCCCCGTCCGAGAGCTATATCGGTCCAGTCTCTTTCATAGCAGTCTGCGCACTCCTGTTCTTGCTGTCAGTGCTGGTTGAGAGAGCTGGCGGATGGATACGACGGCTCCGCGAAGGGGCGCAACAAACACGATTCGAAACCGCCAAAGCGGAGAGGATAAAACAGGAGACTGTCCGATGGCAAAGAGAGCAGCAAGAAAGGAACGAGATAGACGGACTTGTTCGGGAAACACTGAGGGCGATTCAGGAAGCTAGTGAAGAAGCAGATGAGGGAACCCTGCAGGCATTGGCCCTGCTGAACTCAGAGGTGTCCAACTTGGCAAACGACTTCAGCCAAGGAAACCTGCCCTATGACGAGGCAAAAAGCAGAATCACGCAGGTCCTGGCAGACGCCAGAACCCTTTCTCAAACAAGGCGCAAGCCACGACCCGTTCGCGCCGATGCTGGGGACTATTATGCGATCCTGGGTGTTGACGTGCACGCAACGACAGACGAAATCCGGAGGGCATGGAGACAGAAGGTGCTTCAGTTTCACCCAGATAGGACCTACGAAGCCTGGAAGGCGAAGGGCGTTGAGATTCCCAATTGGGTAAGGGCCGAGGCAGACCGAATGACCAAGAAGTTGAATGAGATCAAAGACACCCTGACGGACCCGACAAAACGAAAGGAATACGACCGGAAGGCAGGAATCAGATAGCCGCACCCACAAGACCTGACTGGTGCAAACCCAACGCGCGGGCAATGCACGCGAGTGGTTCCTGGGTGGGAAGTCAAATTCAGCCCCACGCACTTACTCCGGCGCATCATTCATCCCACGAGCAGCCTGAGCGTGGAACCAACGGAAGGCGGCCGTGCCTTCACTGCCTGCAACTACTTCCGACTGAGCCTGATGCCTTCCCTCTCGAAGGGATACGTGCAGCAACTCCGACCTGAACGAGGAGCCAACCGGCGAGGAGCAAGAGGTCAGCGCCTGTGCCTGGGGCAGTTGTTGCCGTTGGACGCCCGGCCGTCCTGGAAGGCCGCGACCGGCAAGCGTTTCTCCCGTTCGCACAGCGTGGTGGACGACACCCCGGCATCGTGCTGGGCCGGCTGCAGCGTGAAGGATGGGTCGAGCAGTCACAAGCCAGACCCCAAGGGTCGCAAGCAGCATCCGTTCGACCTTTGGCGAAGCCCCGCATCCAGTTGCGGGGGATTGCTTTTAGACCCCGAAGGTCCGCCCCGCTAGTTGCAGGCGATCGCCAGTTGCCCGCCGCTGCCCTTGGAGACGGTCACGTGACCGACCAGTTCGTTGCCCAGCGAGCCGCTGCAGGCGGTGCCCGAGCCCTTGACGGCGTCGAACTTGTCGATCTGGTCCTGGATGTTCTTGATGCGCTGCACCACGTCGCGGATCTGCTCCGGCGTCATCTTGTCCGGCTGGGTCAGCAGCTCGGCCAGCACCTTGCGCGTGCCTTTGGCCGTTTCCAGCCACTGCTGGTCGTGGATGACCACCACGGTCCAGTGGTCCGACTGACCCAGCTCCACCCCTGCCCGCTCGCCGGGGGCGATGGTCACAAACTGGCTGCCGCCCTTGTTCAGGGACGCCTGCACGCGCACGCTCACATCGCTCGAGTTCTGAATGGAGAGCAGCGGCTCGAACGAAAAGAGAAACGCCTCACACCCGGCCAAGAGCAGGCACATGCCCAACAAAAGTGCCGCGAGGAGCGCTTTGCGTGTCATGGTGTGTCTCCTTTTTCCGCTCAACGGCAGAACGAGCACGTGCTCAGCACGTAGTCGGCGCCCACCTGCGAGGGCTGGCTGGCGCGGTTGACGACGATCTTGTCCGGCAAGGCGATGAACTGATAGCGCTCACCCGCCGCCGCACTCAGGTTGCAGGCGCCCAGGTCCGCCCCTCCGCTCTGCGTGCCGAAATCGATGCGGTAGCGCCCGGCTTTTTGCAGGTAGGTAACGCGCACGTCAAACGCCGCGAGGTCGCGGTCGTAGCTGAAGGGGGGATCGTCCTCGCTGTCCAGGAATGTGACGGTGACGTAGAGCGTGTCGTCGCGCAGGTTGTCGAGATTGATGGTGAGGGGCTTTGGTTGGCTCAGTTTGTACACCTGCCACGGGCTGATGGCGCCGCTGGTGTACGCCCAATATCCGCCTCCCACCACGAGGGCCAGCAGCAGGATCAGCAGCAGGCAACCGCAACCGAGGGTTCGTCCGCAGCCGCCGCGCTTCTTGGTCTGCGGTGGCGGCTGTCCAGCGTTCGTGACCGTCATGGCTCCCTCCTTGTACAAGCGTGCGTTCTGGCCCTCTGACGTGCGCGGGCAACGGCATTGTTGTGGCGTAGGAGGCGCCTACCGGCAGACTCGCCGAGTCAAATCCCCTGAGCTGTGTCCCACTCGCACGCGGATTCACACGGATGGGCAAACACAAAGGCACAAAGACACCAAGTCACAAAGGGCCACTTTGTCTTTTCTGTCTCGATGGCTCTGTGTCCTAATGCGGTAGTGTCTTTGTGCCTTTGTGACTTGGTGTTGGCGGGTAGCGACACTAGGGGCGTCGCAGCAAGAGTGCCAGGGTCGCAGCCGCCGCAGAGGCCAGGCCCACCCAGCCGAGCGCGGGCGAGTACAGCCACCCCACCACGGCGACTCCTCCCAGGAACGCAAAGAGGCCGATGCGCCAGGCCGGCACGATCAGGCCCGAAAGCACGCTCTTGACTGCTCGCAGGGCCTCGGCGGAGGGCGCCTGGGTCCCGGACAGCGTCCACATCCTGAGTGTGATCGTCTCCGCAGTGGCCTTGAACATCGCCACCAGCATGAGCATGGCTGCCACCAGGAAGAGGGCTGCGGCCAGCGACCGGATTCTGGTCTTCCTGCCTTCCGTCAGCGTCAACTGCACCGCGATGCTCAGCGCAAAGCCGGCCATGATGCTGTTGACGAACATGAGCTGCTGCAGAATGTCCTGAGCTGCCGCTACCTGGTCCATGGCAAAGCACTCCTTCCGTTATAGTTGTCAGCCCCGGCAGGATGATTGTACACGACAAATGCGGCCGGGGCAAAGCAGGCCCGGCGCCGCCGTTTGCGCCGCGAGCGCAGCGTGGGGTATACTGGGCCACCAGTGCACTACCCACAGGGTGACCTTCCCGAAAGGCCACGCCGCACTGCCGATCACTGCGGCGCCGGAGCCGTCCGGGAAGGTGAGACAAAGGAAGGTCCTATGCGCCACTACCTTTTTCAGCGAAGCTCATCCTTCGGGCACCACCGGGCCGACGTCCTGGTCGGCCTGGCCCTGCTCATACTCCTCGTCGCTTTGCC
>Ga0315294_10008187_pt1 | contig 11492 bp, 12 predicted proteins | sample YL17G13_40_MG_FD_203626 | JGI IMG/M metagenome (GOLD analysis project Ga0315294, IMG submission 203626) | Sediment microbial communities from Yellowstone Lake, YNP, Wyoming, USA - YL17G13_40 | ecosystem: Environmental > Aquatic > Freshwater > Lake > Sediment | place: USA: Wyoming | collected... | reverse complement strand
AGAAATTCAAAAGGGAAGTGGTGGCAAACATCATCGCTCTCGGGGCCCTTACCCAATTAAGCCCTATCATTTCCTCCAAAGCCGTCGAATCTGCGGTTTTGGTCCGGGTGCCTAAAGGCACAGAAAAATTGAACCGAGATGCCTTAAAAGCAGGGATAGCTGCTGCCAAACGGGCCAAGAAAGAGTGGATGGAAGCGGAAATGCCACCAGAGATTCCTAAAGAAGACCTATTGGATTCGTATTAACCTAAATAACGCTAAGCGCTTAGCGCTATGCGCATAGCGAAAAGAGTGATGAAAAGAAGCTCGTTTGTCTATGCCGTGACTAAAAGGGTTGCCCAATTGATTTTTTCCATTTTTTATCGCATCGAAACGGAGAGGAAGGAAATCCTTCCCGATGAGGGACCTGTGATCATTCTCCCCAAGCACCAATACTGGACCGATATCCCCATCATCAGCATTGCCTTTACACCACTCCTTTACTTTGTGGCCAAAAAAGAGCTGTTCGAATATCCCTTGATCCGAAATTACCTCTTCCTCTTGGGAGGCATCCCTGTGGATCGTCAACAATCCATCCGGTCTTTAAACTCTTTCAGATCTCTCCTTTCTTTATTGAGAGCCGGCGAGAAGATTGTTATCTTTCCAGAAGGGACCTATTTTCGAGATGGAGTGGGTGCAGGTAAAAGCCGGCTGCTTCAGATGATCTTAAGTTTCCAGGATGAATTGAAATACAGAATTCCTTTTGTCCCTGTAGGCATTCGATATGGGGAGAGAAAGGGATGGAGAAGGCGAGTCGAGATACGAATCGGTCCTCCCCTCTTTGCTGAGAAGGAATCCGGTGCGACCTCCCTCACCCATCGGGTGATGGAAGAGATCGGTCGCTTGTGTCGATTACCCCAGTGTCCACAGTGAATTGCGAATTGCATTCTAAGTTCTGAGTTCGGAGTTTAGAGTTCGGAGCTTCAATATAAAACACTCCGAACTACGAACTCATCACTCCGAACGATATTTCAGGAAAGGAGGAAACGATGCCGAGACGTGAAAGGGATCAGGAAATAGCGAGGAGGAGAAAAAGGAAAAAGGAGAGCAGGAAACTTCGTGCCAAAGCTCTTCTGGACCAGCCCGCGGGGAGCGTGAAAGAAAGCGAGAAGAAAAAACCGGAGAAGGCACCAGCAAAGGAAACGACACCAATGGGATCTGAAGAGACGGGCAAACCATCAACTCCCAGGGGCTAATCTTCGATTTCCTGATTGCGGATTGCAGATTGCGGATTGCGGAATCGAAGGATAAAAAGGTTCTATTTTCTGGAGATTAAATTCCGAAATCCACACTCCGAAATCCGAAATCATTTGGATCTCATCGGTATAAAATACGAAGTTCCCCTCTTCATCTGTTTGATCTCTCGGACCAATTGGACGAAATCTTCTTCTCGGTTAACAAAATCGATCTCGCTTGTATTGACGACCAGAAGAGGAGTATGGTCATAGTGGAAGAAATAATAATTGTAGGCCTCCGTCAACATCTTAAGGTATTCTAAATCAATCTCCCTCTCATAAGGAATATTTTTCGATTTGATCCGATGGAGTAATACGTCTGGTTTTGCCTGCAAGAAGATGACTAAGTCCGGAGACGGGATCTGTCCGGTGAGGAGGTGGAAAATCTGCTCATACAAGGCGAGCTCATGGTTATCTAAATTCAAGGAAGCGAAGATCCGGTCTTTAGCAAAGAGATAATCACAAAGGGTGACCTGGTTGAACAGATCGAGTTGGGCAATCTCCTTCTGTTGTTGGAAACGGTTCAGTAAAAAGAAGATCTGGGTTTGAAAAGCATATTTTTTACGATCTTGGTAGAATTGAGGAAGAAAAGGGTTCTCCTCAGGTTTTTCTAAGATACATCGGGCATTGAACTCCTTTGCCAGAAGCTTTGTCAGACTTGTTTTGCCAACGCCAATTGGACCCTCTATCACGATATACCGAAACATAATCCGTAATATTTCCTTATGGGCTTACCAATTAAAATTTGAAGATTCAAAATTTCAAATTCATGTCAGTAAATATGTATCACAACTCCTTATCAATTTTCTATAAAAATCTTCTGGTCGTCAAGGGTTTATTCATTGACATCTCATGCGATGTTAGGGTAATAATTCTTTATGAAACATTCTCGTGTAGTGTTTCATAAATGACTTTGCGCATTTTGTCATTTTGGACTTGATAAGCCTGCCCCGTACTTGATACGGGGCGGGAATGACATCTTTCAGATTATTGTAAAGAGGTGTTAGATTCACTACACCATTGATTTATAAGATCTCTAATGACAAATAACGTCCCAACTTTTTCCCATTGAGGAAAGGGAAGAGTTGTGGAGGAGGAGGAGAGACGATGTTAAGGAATAGGCAGGTTGGTTTGGTTGGAACTGGAAATATGGGAGAAGCACTCATCAAAGGGCTTATTCACGGCCATGTTTGTAAGCCAGAACAAATCTTTTGTTCTGATACACGTCTTGAAAGACTGAAGGCCATACGAGAAACTTATGGGGTGAAAGGAACTTCTCACAATATAGAGGTCGTCAAACATTCCGACATCCTCATCCTGGCCGTGAAGCCTCAGATCATGAAGGAAGTGGTTCATGAGGTTGCAAAATATCTCGATCTTTCAAAACTGATCATCTCGATTGCTGCCGGGGTTCCATTGGATGCGATCGAATCCTGCGCCAAGAGGGAACTGAAACTGATCCGGGTCATGCCCAATATCTGTGTTTCGGTTCGAGAGGGTGCCTCAGCCATTGCTGGAGGGAAGCATATTATTAAAGAAGATTTGATGATTGCGAAAACCATCTTCGATTCGGTTGGAAAATCATTGTTTGTCGAAGAGAACCTTCTCGATGCAGTGACAGGGTTGAGTGGAAGTGGACCGGCCTATATCTTCCTCATCATAGATGCCTTAGCCGATGCAGGGGTCAAAGTAGGATTATCAAGGGACGATGCCCTCCTGCTTGCTTCACAGACCGTACTGGGTGCATCCAAAATGTTAATCGAGACAGGGGAACATCCAGGAAAGCTGAAAGACTTGGTGACCTCGCCTGGAGGGACAGCCATTGCAGGGCTTCATACTTTAGAAGAGGGTGGATTGAGAACGACACTGATGAATGCTGTTGAGGTGGCAACCCAAAGGTCCAAGGGTTTAGGCGAGATGATGAAGAACAATCTGACCAATAAATAATTATTCAAACCTCCAAATCGATCCATTAGTTTTTCAGAGCTCTCCAGATTTTTCCAGATTTTTACTTGACAGACTGAAGTCCCATCCAATATAGATTATAAATATGAAAAAGTTCTTTTGCTTTTTCATTCCTATTGTCCTGATTCTTCTTCTTGCCATTGTTGCCTACCATCGATTTCAGGTTCAGACCAAAACTATTTTCTTTTCAATCTTCCCAATCTTTTCTTGGAAATCGGTCGATCAACCCATCCTTTTCAATCATATCCACCACAAAGAAGCAGCCCATTTGAACTGTTTTTTCTGTCACCGCTATGTCGAAAGGTATCGTGCCGCAGGGATTCCAAACATTGAACTCTGTCGAGCCTGTCATTCGAGCGATGCAATCAGCAAAAGGCCTGAGGCACTTAAAGTCGTTGAATATGTAAAGGCAGGTAAAAAGATCCCGTGGCAGCGGATGTATGAACTTCCGAGCTTTGTTGTCTTTCCTCACTGGATTCATATTCAGAGCGGCGTGGATTGCTCCATCTGCCATGGGTTAACGGGTTTGAAAGAAAGACCAGTAAAAATGGTGGACCGAAACTATATGGAGTGGTGTGTGGACTGCCACCAAAAAAGAAGAGCGGATATCGACTGCTACACGTGCCACTCCAGTTAACCTAATTGCGGAATGCAGAATGCGGAATTCGGAATGGAGGTCTTAAATCTATTATTCCGCAATCCGCACTCCGAAATCCGAATTTGGAAATATGAAGATTAATCGTAGAACCTTACTGAAGATGATCGGAGCGGCTACCTTTGGAATGGCTCTCCCTGATGAACTCCTTCAAGCCCTTCCAAAAGAAGGGGAGTGGATCCCTTATGAAGAGTACTGGTCAACTGGGATCTGCCTCCAATGTCCGAGTGGATGTGGCCTCCGAATTCGATCGGTCATGCATTGGCCGGTCAAATTGGAAGGAATAAAAGATTATCCGATCAATCGAGGCCGACTCTGTCCAAAAGGGCAGTCTGGGCTTCAAGTCCTCTATGATCCGGATCGAATTCGTCATCCCTTAAAAAGAAAAGGGAAGCGTGGGGAAGAGAATTGGGAGAAGATCTCATGGAACGAGGCGATTCGCCTCGTTACTCAAAGACTAAAAACACTTCGGCAAGAGGGGAAACCACATCATTTGATGGTTTTAGGCGGGCGATATCGCGGTCATATGGCTGATCTGATGGCTCGATTCATGGAGGTCTATGGCTCGCCCAATCATCTTAGGAATTCGGCAAGAGATTCTGAAGGAATTCGAAGGGGCCATTTCTTCACCATGGGAATCAAAGATTTTCTTGCGATCCACTGGGAAGAGGTAAATTATGTCCTCTCCTTCGAAGAGAGCCTTTTGGAGGCATCGAGACCCTTACTCCGAAACCTTTGGGGTTATGGATTTCTTAGAAGGGGAAGGCCTGGGATCAGGGGAAAGTTAGTACAGATTGAACCTCGATTCTCTGTGACGGCATCGAAGGCCGATCAATGGATCCCTATCCATCCGGGAACCCATGGAGCTTTGGCTCTGGGGATCGCCCACTGGATCATAAAGGAAAATAGATATGATCACGACTTTATCCATCACCATACATTTGGATTCGACGATTGGAAAGATGGTGATGGTAAGACCCGTATGGGTTTTAAGACTCTCGTGCTCAAAGAATATTCACCCAAACAAGTCTCTCTCATCACAGGCATTCCCGAAGAGAGCATCGTTCAGATGGCTCAAGAGTTTTCATCCCACCGACCTTCAATCGCCATCTCCGGAAGAGGGGTTGGCATGCAGACCAATGGAACCTATAGCCAGATGGCCATCGATGCCCTGAATGCACTGGTTGGTTCGATCGATGGACCAGGAGGTCTCCTCATTCAAGAAAAACCCCCTTTTAGGAAATGGCCTCCTGTTCAAAGGGATGCCATTGCAGAAAAAGGTCTTTCTCAACCTCGAGCCGATGGAGCTGGAAGCATGCCTTTCCCATTTGCAGAGGAACTTCCATACACCCTTTCAGAGAGAATTCAAAAGGGTGAGCCCTATCCTATCGACACCCTTTTTGTCTACTATACCAACCCTCTCTTTAATCTTCCAGAATCCGAAAAACTCCGCACCGCTTTAGAAAAGGTTCCCTTCATCGTCAGTTTCTCGCCTTTTATGGATGAGACGACCATCTTTTCTGACCTTGTATTGCCCGACGCTACCTATTTCGAGCGCTGGCAGGATGACTATGTGGAACCGGGCTTGGGATTCCCAATGTTTGGATTAAGAAGCCCTGTCATTCAACCACCCCTTTATGATGTCCGTAATACAGGTGATGTTCTCATCGAAATTGCAAAAGGTTTGGGCGGAGACATAGCCAAATCTTTTCCCTGGAAGGATTTCCAAGAAGCCCTAAAAGATGCGATGAGAGGGATTTTTGTATCAAAACGCGGCTCTATTCAGGCCAAAGATTTTGACGAATTCTGGAATGCCTTGATCGAAAGAGGGGGTTGGTGGAATCCTCCTTATCGCTTTGGAGAATGGAAGAAAAGGTTCAATACCCTTTCTGGAAAATTTGAATTCTTCTCCTTAGAAATGGAAAAGGGCTTCAAAGAGATTTCGAAGAGAAGCTCAAAGGGAATGGATCAAATCCTCAAGGAGTTGAAGATTGAAGTGAAAGGAGATAAGGTCTTTCTTCCCCATTTTGAAAAACCTCGAATGATCGGAGACGAGAAAGAGTTTCCCTTTCACCTCATCCCTTATGTACCCATGACTGCAGCAGAGGGTCGAGGAGCCAATCAACCCTTCCTTCAAGAAATTTATGGCCCCCACTTGAAAGAGAGATGGGACTCCTGGATTGAGATCAATCCAGAAACCGCTAAGGCCATGGGGATCAAAGACGGAGACCTCATATGGGTAGAATCTCCAGTCAGAAAGCTGAAGGGAAAGGCGAGGCTCTTCCCTGGAACAAATCCAAAATGTATCCACATCCCATATGGCCAAGGTCACAAGGCTTATGGTCGTTGGGCAAAGGGAAGGGGGATCAACCCGAACGAACTTCTTGTGAGAGAATATGACTACCTGGGCGGATTTATCTCCTACTTTTCAACGAGAGTAAAGATTTATAAAGCATGATGGCGCAAAGAGCAAAGAGTTTTTGTAACTTAGGGCTTTAGCCCTGAGGATCAGCCCTGAAGGGCTGAGTTACACGCTATGCTCCATGCCCTATGCGCTATGCCTTGAGGTAAACGATGTACCGCTGGGCAATGGTGATTGATCTTGATAAATGCACGGGCTGTCAGGCCTGTGTGGTGGCCTGTCGCCAAGAGAATAATATTTCCTTTGCGGGAGAGAAGGAGGCCAAACTTGGAAGGGCTAAATTCTGGATGAATCTTGTCTCGGAAGTGAAGGGGACCTATCCCAATGTGGAAATGCACTTTATTCCCATGCCCTGCATGCACTGTGATAAACCACCATGCACCATTGTCTGTCCTGTCGAAGCCACCTACCTTAATCCCGAGGGGATTGTGGTGCAGGTCTATCCGCGATGCATTGGCGTTCGCATGTGCGTCTCCAACTGTCCCTATACTGTCCGGTATTTCAATTGGTATGAACCCTCTTGGCCAAAGGAATATAAAAAAGGATTGAACCCGGATGTCTACCGCCGGAGAAAGGGTATTACGGAGAAGTGTAACTTCTGCATTCAGAGGATTCGAAGGGCAAAGGAGATGGCCAAAAAGGAGAAGCGGAAGATTCTGGAGGGTGAAGTGGTCCCTGCTTGTGTAGAGACCTGTCCGAGTGAAGCCCTCACCTTTGGAAATCTCAATGATCCCCAGAGCAAGGTTTCAAGGCTTTCCAAGAGCCGTAGAGCCTTCAGGCTTTTGGAGGATTTGGGGACGGAGCCAAAAGTCTTTTATTTAAAGGAAGGGGAATGGAATGATGGATAGTGAAGCCATTGCCCAAAAATATAGTCGAATTCTAAATCCAATGACCCGGGCGGGCTGGCCTTTCATCATTTCGGTTGGGCTTCTTTCGGTTATCTTTCTCTGGTCTTTTTTTGCTTTTGGCTGGCAATATGTCTGGGGCCTTGGAGTGACAGGAATGGGCCATCCCATGTCCTGGACACTCTACCTTGTCAATTTTGTCTTTTTCATCGGAATCAGCCATGCAGGGACGCTCATCTCTGCCATCTTGAGGATCACTCATGCAGGGTGGAGAACGCCTATTACGCGTGCCGCAGAGGTCGTGACGGTCTTTGCTCTGTTAGCCGGCCCCACGAACATCCTTTTTGACTTGGGCCGGTCCATTCGATTCTATTGGGTAGCCACCCATGCCCAGTTCAAATCTCCACTCCTTTGGGATTTTACATGCATCATGACCTATTTCGTCACCTGCGTTCTGTTCCTCTACGTGCTCATGATTCCTGATATCGCCCTTCTCAGAGATCATTTTCCCCGTCATCGATGGTTTTATAAATTCCTCTCCTTAGGATGGGCTGGAACAGAAAGGCAAGAGCGAATTCTGAAAAAAGTCTCTACCTTTCTGTGTATCGCCGTCATTCCTATTGCTGTGAGTGTCCATACAGTGGTCTCCTGGGTCTTTGGGATGCAGACACAGCCCATGTGGCACTCTACTATCTTTGGACCCTATTTCGTGGCAGGTGCAATCTATTCTGGAATTGCCGCCATCATTCTTGTGGCCGCCATCCTGCGAAAAGTCTACCATCTGGAGCATTATCTCCAACCTATTCACTTCAACAATATGGGGCTCCTACTGCTCACGATGACACTCCTATGGTTCTACTTCACTTTTGCAGAGTATCTCACCACTCTTTATGGTGGGGGCACAAATGAACTGGCAGTTTTTTGGGCCAAGCTGACAGGAAGATATTCACCCATGTTTTGGCTGATGGTCCTATTCTGTTTCTTCATTCCCTTTCCCATTCTCGCCCTTAAACGAACTCGTAACATCTTAGGGACATCGATCGCCTCAATCTCTATCCTGATCGGGATGTGGTTAGAGCGCTACCTCATCATCGTTCCTTCTCTTAGTCAGCCCAGACTTCCTTATGAGCGAGGTTCCTACACGCCTTCATGGGTAGAGTGGTCCATGATGGCAGGGCTGTGTGCTGGGTTCGTCTTAGCCATCGTCCTTTTTTCAAAGTTCTTTCCTGTGATCTCCATCTGGGAGATGGAAAAGGAGGAAGCTAAGAAAAGAAATGAGCAATAATCAATGACCAATGGTCAATTATCAATGATCAATAACCAACGACAAATGACCACGGACTGAGGACTAATACAAACGATTTGGGTAAAATGTCATTGCGAGGACTATAACGACGAAGCAATCCCCTGAGATTGCTTCGCGGAGTTTACCCTGAGCGAATAATGAGATTCTTCCCCTTCACCTCATTCAGGGTCAGAATGACAAAAAGCGAAGGGCTCGCAATGACGATGCGTCGTATGCCAATATATTTAGGTCGTTTACTATAGAAGTAACAAGGAGGACGATATGAAAAGGTTAGCCTGGATCATTTTTGGATGTCTCTTTCTTCTTTCTTCATTCAATACTGTCCTGGGGCAGGCTCAGAAGCCTCCTAAAAAGACTCCTGAACTGTTGACCCTGGGCAAAAAAATTTATGATCAGAACTGTGTGACCTGCCATGGCCCCAAGGGAGATGGGAAGGGCCAACTTGGAGCTTCTCTCAAACCTGCTCCTGCAGACTTTACCCAACCCTTAAAAGAATGGTCTGATACAAAGGGAGAGCCTAAAAAGGTCTTCGATGTGATTACAAAGGGAATTCCAAATTCGTCCATGGTCAAATGGGATCAACTCTCTGAACAAGAACGATGGGCATTGGTCTATGTGGTGGTAGGGTTTGCTCCTGCAAAAGCAGTCTCCACGAAGAAGAAGTGAAGATCGCATATTTCCATATGTCATTCCTGCGAAAGCAGGAATCCATGCGTTTTCGTAATACCTAAACCTGGATTCCCGTTTGCACGGGAATGACATTGACTGAGCGTAGCCAATGAAAGAGTTTGCCTCTGAGGAACTGTTAAGCTTTAATGGAAAGGATGGCGATCCCGTTTATATTGCCTTTGAAGGAAAGGTCTACGATGTCTCCAAAAGTCTTCTCTGGTCTTCAGGCCTTCACATGAAAAGACACCCCTCTGGAAAGGATCTCAGCGGAGAGATATCTGCAGCCCCCCATGGGCCGGAGGTACTTGAGCGTTATCCCCAAGTGGGTATTTTAAAGAAAGGGCCGTCAGAGGAATTAAAACACCTCCCACCTATTCTTCAGAATCTCATTCAACAATTCCCGATGGCGAGGCGCCATCCCCACCCCATGATCGTCCACTTTCCCATCGCCTTTTTAATGGCCGCCTCTCTCTTCATTCTTCTCCATCTCCTCTTTCAAAGCCCTTCTTTCGAGATTGCCAGTTTTTACCTCCTCGTCTTGGGAGCCATCTCCTCTCCCTTTGCAATGGCCACCGGCCTTCTGACCTGGTGGGTTAATTATCGATTCAAACTCACTCAATTCGTGAGGAGGAAGATTCAACTCTCCATCCTTCTCCTCATCTCCGAGATCATCCTCATCGTCTGGCGGAGTCCGAGCCCAAAAATTTCAAATCCCATTTATTTCATCATGATGTTCCTCCTCACACCCATCGTCGTTCTCCTGGGTTACTACGGAGGCCAGATGACTTTCCCCGCTGAAGATATGAGGAGTTAGGGTGATGGGGTGATAGGGTAATGGGGTTGAGTTGAGAAGGTGCAAAAAAGGAGACAAAATGATAATGGATTTTAAAGGAATATATTCCAAGGTGGACCCGACAGCTTTTATCGCTGAAAATGCGATGGTCATTGGCGATGACGATATTGATCTAATCTGCAAAGGTTTCTTTTTTGGTGGTCTGCTGGGTGCCAAGCTTGCGACGAAATTGTCCAATATCGTTTTAGAAAGGATTTTCGGGGTAGCACTGCATCTGATTTTATTGAAGATGATTTTTACCAGATAAGGTAATCTTTAATCAGCAGGTGTTATATTGGAGATTGGTACATTTATAAACCATTTCCCTTATTTTGGGCTTTTTATCCTCCTAATCCTTGGAGGGATTGGATTCCCCTTTCCGGAAGACGCAACCCTCTTATTGAGCGGAATTTTAACGGCCAATGCGGTCATCCAACCACTCCCTGCATTTTGGGTTGTCTACTCAGGTCTATTAATAACTGATTTTTTTCTCTATTCGGCAGGTAGAAAATATGGCAGGAGGTTAGTTGAACACAGAAGGTTTCAAAGAATTTTATCTCCAGATCAATTTTCGAAACTGGAAGAAAAATTTGAGAAATGGGGTACCTACGTCATATTTTTTGGAAGACATGTTTTAGGGTTCAGAGCACAGATATTCCTTGTCGCTGGGGTGATGAGAATGTCTGTGATAAAGTTTCTTATGGTTGATGCTATCTCTGCATTATTTACAATTGGTTTATGGGGTGGGGTAGGTTATCTGGGTGGCAATAGCATCCAGATATTAAAAAATGATATAATGAGAATTGAACATATTGCCATTGTGGTATTTTTGATATCGCTTGTAAGTGGAATATTTTTTTGGTATTTCAAAAACAGGAGGAAATTTAAAGACAAATGAAGTTAAAAGGGACAAGCATGGGGTGGAAATTAAACCGAACAATAAGATCAACGGTAAGTGGAATTTTGTTTTTCCTCTTCGTCTGTTTCCTTTTCATACCCCTTTCAGAGGCAGGGCTCAAAGAACAGGTTTTCGAAACGGTCTTGCCCAATGGCCTGAAGGTAATCTTACTTGAAAATCATAAGGCGCCACTGGTCACCTTCCAGGTCTGGTACCGCGTAGGATCCCGGAATGAGGAATGGGGAAAGACGGGCCTCTCGCATATACTCGAACACATGATGTTTAAAGGAACAGAGAAGGTTGGTCCTGAGGACTTCTCCCGGATCATCCAGGAGAATGGAGGCAATGACAACGCCTTCACTTCTCGTGACTATACCGCCTATTTTGAGAATCTTAGTGCGGATCGGATCCAGATAGCACTCAACTTAGAATCAGATAGGATGCAAAATCTCATGCTTCGGGAAGAGGACTTTCATACTGAACGAATGGTGGTAATGGAGTAGCGAAGGCTCCGCACAGAGGATAACCCGCAAGCCTATCTCCAGGAACAGTTGGAGGCCACTGCATTTCAGATTCATCCCTACCACTGGCCTATTGTCGGCTGGATGGAAGACCTTGCCCGTCTTA
>Ga0315294_10008185_pt1 | contig 11492 bp, 8 predicted proteins | sample YL17G13_40_MG_FD_203626 | JGI IMG/M metagenome (GOLD analysis project Ga0315294, IMG submission 203626) | Sediment microbial communities from Yellowstone Lake, YNP, Wyoming, USA - YL17G13_40 | ecosystem: Environmental > Aquatic > Freshwater > Lake > Sediment | place: USA: Wyoming | collected... | reverse complement strand
CTTGTCGGATCGGATCTACAGGTTTTTCTCGATGATTTTCTTCACGTAGCCAGGAATCTCCTGCTGCAGTTCCGCGGTCTTCTTCTTCAGGCGTTCATAGACTTCGACTCCTGGGTAGTAATGGATCCGTACTACTATCCCTCATCTCCTTGTTTTTTCAGCAAGAAATTCAGGTGGGTGTTGCCACAAGTGATTCAATTTCAAGTTCTTATACGCTTGCCAATACACCCTGAATTTCTCTTGTTTTCTCACGCAGAGGCGCAGAGACGCAGAGAAATCAACCAGTATACCTCAGAATCAATCCGTGTCCTTTCTCTGCGTCTCCGCGCCTCCGCGTGAGTTCTCTTTTCTGTTTGGTTGCGGCTCCGCTGCTCCAAGCTTAAGGATGTGTTCAATCACCGTGCGCGGCCGCTTGGCCGTTACTTTCTTGCACAGGGCGATGAAATCCTTTGGGAGTTTCGGTTTGGTCATGCCTAAGTCTCGAAGAGGCTCAGCTGCTCTGTATGCGTAAAACGGGAGATCATCTTCGGTTTCCTGAGTTCGTCCGCCAGCGCGGGAGAAAGGTAAAGTGATTCATAGGTCGCATCCTTCCTGCCAAGGAGTGTGGCCTGAGTTGATCGCCCGGCGTCCAGCTCCACGTGGGTTAGATTCAAGTTTTCCGGCAAGACGCGTCCGTGAACCTTCGTCCCTGTTCGGCCATCATAGCTGACGATGTATCTAATCCCCCTGGAATTGAGATGTTCAAGAACCTCAACGAATTCGCAGAATTGGACACTGGCGAGATATCGCGTGTCTCTGTTGCCGCAAACCCCTTGATAGGGGGGGTCCATGTAAACAAGATCATTCTCCTTCGCGAGGGATGCGACATCGCGGTAGTTTTTTGATGAGAATGTCGTTTTGCCTTTGAGCAGGAACGATGCGCCGAGAATCTGCTGACGCATTGTGGCGGGCGCCGCGCCCTTGCGCCTGTTATCAGGGCTTTGGTTAAACTCGCCGTTTGCATTGTATCGCACAGAAGCCTTGACGCATCTTGCGAGCAGATATAGGAAGCAATCGGGGCTTCCCGTGAGGTTGAAATCATCCCGTATCTTGTTGTAGTACTTCCTGGGATCATCCAGTTGCGCCTGCCAAAGCGCCTCGTATTCACTGGCAAGTTTCTCCGGTGTGTTCACTATGGCCCGCCAGAGGTCAATGAGGGGCTTGTTCAAATCATTGATGTGAAAACGCTTGGCTTTCCCGCGGGCCGCGGCAGCCAACGAGATAGCCGCGGACCCGGCAAATGGTTCGTGCAGAGCTTCCACCTTGGCGGGGAAACACCGCAAGATGTCTCTCGCCAGGTTTCTTTTGCTCCCCTGATACGGTATTGGATGCGGAACACTCATGATCTAAACATATTGGTTGCCGCATGTTGAGTCAATATCTTTTCGCGCCTTTCTGTTGACTTTCCCGCCCAAATCATTAGGATAATCTGCTGCCCCCTCGAGGAGGGCGATCGAATGGACATCACCATCACGCTTCCCAATGGCGCCCAAAAGCAGTATCCCCGGAACACCACCCTCTTCGAGATCGCCCGCGGAATCGGGGAGGGACTGGCCCGCGCCGCCATCGCCGGCCGGGTCAACGGCGCCATCTGCGACCTGACCACCCCCGTGGCGCAGGACGCCGAGGTCGCGATTATCACCTACCGGGACAAAGAAGGCGCGCTCATCTTCCGCCACACCGCCGCGCACGTCCTGGCCATGGCGGTCAAGCGCCTGTATCCGGGGGCCACGCTCGAGGACGGCCCCGCCACCGATACCGGATTCTTCTACGACATCGAGATGCCGGGAAAGCAGGCTGAAGGCTGTACTCTAACCAGCAAGGACGGGCTGAAGCCCGCACTACGAACTGTCGGTCCCGACGTTTTTCCCGCAATTGAGGAGGAAATGTCCCGGATTGTGAAAGCGGACCTGCCGATCACGCGCCGCGTTCTGCCGCGCGAGGAAGCCATCGCCTTCTTCCGCCAGCGCGGCGAGCGTTTCAAGGTAGAGACCCTCGAGGCCCTGCCCGAGGGGGAGGCCATTTCGATCTATGAGATGGGGGACTTCGCCGACCTGTGCCGCGGGCCGCACCTGCCCTCGACCGGAGCGGTGAAGGCCTTCCAGATCCAGAGCGTGGCGGGCGCCTACCGCAAGGGCGACGCTTCCCGCGAGCAACTCGTGCGCTTCCACGGCATCGCCTTCCCCGAAAAGAAGATGCTGAAGGAGTACCTGCAACTCCTGGAGGAGGCCAGGAAACGCGACCACCGCCGCATCGGCCAGGACCTCGATCTTTTCAGCTTCCAGGATGAGGGGCCGGGCTTTCCCTTCTTCCACCCCAAGGGAACCATCATCTACAACGCCCTTCTGGCGTTCATGCGGGAGGAACTCGCCGCCCGCCAATACACGGAAATCCGCACCCCCGTCATTCTCAACGAGCAACTCTGGCACCGCAGCGGCCACTGGGACAACTACCGCGAGAACATGTACTTTACCCGCCTGGATGAGCGCGGCTATGCCGTCAAGCCCATGAACTGCCCCGGCGGGCTCCTGGTCTACAAGAACTCCCTGCACTCCTACCGCGAGCTGCCGATGCGGGTGGCGGAGTTCGGCCTGGTGCACCGCCACGAGCTTTCCGGCGTTCTGCACGGTCTTTTCCGGGTGCGCTGCTTCACCCAGGATGACGCGCACGTCTTCTGCAAACCGGAGCAGCTGCGCTCCGAGGTCGAGGAGATCATCAACCTGGCGCTCCACGTGTACCGCACGGCGGGTTTTGAAGACGTTCACATCGAGCTGAGCACCCGGCCCCCCAAGAGCATCGGCTCCGACGAGATGTGGGATCTCGCCACGAGCGTTCTCAAGGAGGCGTTGGCCGAACTCGGGATCAAGTATCAGCTCAACCCGGGTGAAGGAGCATTCTATGGACCCAAGATAGACTTCCACATCAAGGACTGCCTGGGGCGTTCCTGGCAATGCGGCACCATCCAGGCCGATTTCTCCATGCCCGAGCGGTTCGATCTGACCTACGTGGGAGAAGACGGCGAGCGGCACCGACCCGTGATGGTCCATCGCGCGATTTTCGGGTCCATCGAGCGGTTCCTGGGGATCCTGCTCGAGCATTATGCCGGGAATCTGCCCCTGTGGCTGGCGCCGGTGCAGGTCAGGGTCCTTTCCTTGTCCGGCGAGCAGCACGCCTATGCCGCGGGGGTCGCATCCCGCCTGCGCGGTGCCGGCTTGCGCGCGGAGGCCGATGCGCGGGACGAGAAGATCGGGCACAAGATCCGCGAGGCGGAGCTGCAGAAGGTGCCCGTTATGCTCGTGGTCGGCAAGAAGGAAGCCGCGGCCGCGCAGGTGAGCGTGCGCCGTCATGGTTTGGGCGACCAGGGGGCAATGCCTCTCGAGCAGTGCGTCGCCGCGCTCGAACAGGAAGTCCTCGAACGGCGCAAGCCGCCGGTCCCCGCTTTGCCGCTGTAAATCGCGCCAATCTCCCTTACTGGCTCACCGCCGGTCAAATGACAATCGGTCTCAAATGTTTGAAGGTGTTTTGGAGAAGCACGGCAAGCGAAGCGGCCTCCGCCCAGCGCTTGTTCTTCTCAAGCGCATAATAGCTCTGGGGAGGCCGCAGTTCCACCTGGAGGTAATGTTCAAGTTGCGAGATAGGCACGATCTCCCTATATGGTCTGATCTCGCTAAGAACAATCGCAGAGACTTCCTTCTGGGAAGCCGTATATTCGTCATACACCTTTTTGCTACACCCGATATCCGGGCCGAATTTTTCCCAGATATCCGAGGGCGTGCCCGCAATAACAGCACCAATCGTCGCCTCTCCCACCAAGGACTGCTCGGGGCTTGTGGAGTATATCTTGACCGTCGTGCCGATCCATTTCTTGGAGAATTTCCCGCGGATCTCCACCCTTTTCTCCCCCTTCATAATCTTTGTCGCGAATTTTGGGTGTACACTCATCAGAATCCCTTCTCCAAAGGAATAGCCGTCGAGAGTAAAGGAGTGGCCAAATGCAGAGAATTGTTCAATCAGCTTGTGCCGCTTCTCGGCAACAGCCTTGAGAACTTCAGAGGCTCTGGCCGACGATCTCAGTTCCTCGTCACCCTTTCTATATTGGGCGCTTGCCTTCGCCACTTCGGTGAAGCGAAAAGACCTAAAGAAATCGCCTTTTTGAGCCCATAGACTTTCGGGAAGGGTGAAATGTATCTCGCTTGCCAGCCCCTTCACTGATGACGCCATTAGAGAAAAGAACACATCGCCTATACTGTTATCCTGCAGATCCTCCCTTATTCTCAAATGGCAAAACTTTGCGTCTTTGCCCCTTTTAACAACAGCCGAAACAGCGGGTTGTTCATTCAGATACCCGACATAAGCGACTCTCTCGTCCGCTCTCAGTCCTGGGAGAACCTTAGATCTCAGCCACTTATTTATACCGGGATACATCGGCTCGTTGGCGGCGATCAGATCCTGGAGAGCTCGGAGATGGTCGGAAAGCCCTTTGGTGTCTTCCTGCGTCACTCGGGCTATCCGAAAGTCGTGTTTCATTGAAGCAATCATGTCGTCTTTCATGATTTCATCCCCTTTTTGCCATTCGATCCTACTTGTCCCGCCCCGGCCACTTCTTGAAGAACTTTGACAATTCGAGAGTTTGATCGTTATACGTCTTATCCTCTGGTTCATGGGAATCTTCCGACATACGGTAGAAAATAAGACGGGCCATCTTCTCGCCGTCGCCAAGATTCACATGAACGTCGTGACCGCGGACCTCGAATATAAGTGGCGTACCCTTTTTCCTGTCCTTCCTGTTCTTCCCAAACCATGGATGAACAAAGCCGGCATAATGGATTCGCATTTCACCGATGGTCTCGTCTGATGCACGGCAATATACGGCAATCCCTCCCGGTAGAGCTATCCTCTCTTTTGATCGGAGTATGTAGAAGGCATTCTTCTCAATTTGAAGCCTATTGTTAGGGCCGCACTCTTTGAGTTTCCAGTATTTCGTGGGATCCGGCTTCTCTGTCTCATTCGTTATCGAGAGATCGATTGGTTCATGGTTCTCTTTGGAGAGCGCGAAAAAGGCGCAGCATTCTACTCCAACGATAGGCTCCGCGTCAGACAGCTCGAGGGAAAGAGTGCCATCAACTTTCTCTTTATCTTCTCGGAATAGGAGCGACTGAAAAAGCTCCTGACCTCTCATCTCCGCGTCGTGCGGATTACCATAGAACAGGCGAAGCTGCGAAAGAGAGATTCCCTCTTTCACTATTATGGGGAAAGTTATGGGTGTCACCTCGAGATATAGGTCTCCTTCTCCATTGCTGAGACCGGGCGGATCAAAGAATTCGTAGCAATCCATGCCATCTACGATTAGTCTTGCGAGAACATCCAATCGTCCGATGGAACTTTTTGCCGTCGCTTGACCGTAGATACTCGCATCCTTGAAACCACGAAGCCGTTCTTTTAACCTGAACAAGTATGTCTTCTTCGCCTCAAGCCGATATATGCCGTTCCCTTCTTTGGGCATCTGGCTTGCCAGGAGCTGATCCTTGATTTTATGTAGATAGCGACCTTGTCCAAAGGGCTTCACGGAGCCATTTGTTAAGTAGTAAGCTTCGTCGCTCAAGTGCAAGTCTATCGAGAAGGGGTCAAGTTTCAGAGGACCACTCACGTCTGAGATGTGTCCACCGTTGCAGAGTTCCCGTAACTGCCCGTCAGACAAGACCCCAGGAATCCAGTCTTCCCATGGTTTTTCCACCATGATCTTTCTCCTCCCGAAAAGAGAAGACAAGATAGTATCGGATCTGTCCTACCCTAAACCGGGCGATACCTTTGCATGAACCGGGATGCCCGCAGATGTGAACCCTTTCCGAGGACATGTTCCCTCAATCCCACCCAGTCACCAGCACGGGTATTAGGTCCACATACCCAGGGAGACAATACCCGCAAGAATTCCGGAAAGAAACCATCCAGAGGCGCGCCCGTCAGGCCCCTCCTCACACAAGTCCAATCTACCATTCGCGATTGACCGCCGCAATCAGAATCTTCTCCAGAGAAAAGTCCCCCACATTCAGGAGATAGGTCCTTCTGTCTCTTTTTCGGCAATAATGTCTTGACACACCGCGCGAGCGCGCTAAAATCAAGTCGGGTTGTCGGAAGAAGCAGGGTGGATTCTGTTCTCCGTTGTTAGAGGGCATTCGTGATGAGACTGTGAGGCTGAAATGCCTATCAGGCGAGGCGCTCCGGGGGAACTCCCCGGATTACCATTGCGATGCAGGTCCCAGCGGCTCTGTGCGATCTGGCTTGCCGCGGCTGCTCTTCTTCTGCTCGCGTCCTGCTCCTATCTGCCTTCGCTGAGCCGCGAAGACCCCCCTCCTCCTTTCGTGCTTCTGCTGTCCCTGGACAAGCCGGTGTATCTTCCCGGCGAACCCGTTCTGGCGCGACTGGAACTCAAGCGTCCCTTCGGGGGCAAAGTGGACCTCGCCATGCGGCCGGATCATGAGACGGTCCGCTTCATGGTCCGGCCCGACCGCGATGGCGGCGAAAGGGAAATCACCTTTGCGGAGCCTGTCTACTCCCCCCAGGAGCCCACGAAGCAGTGGATGGAGTTGGCTGCCGGGGCCGGCATCCCGCGCAGGTTTCTTTTCACCGTTCTCACGTTTGACCGCGGCTCTTTTGCCCTCGCGGCCGAATACCTCACCCCGGACCCGAAAGACGCCTCGCTGCCGCTGAAAACCTATTCCCCCCCGGCGGCGTTCAAGGTTCAGGGCAACAGAGTGTTCGCGCGCCGTTACTCCAACGGCCTGCTCCACCGCGAGGACGCTTTGGATCTCGCCAGGAAGCAAGTTCGGGCGGAAGTGCTGGACGCAAAAGGCATCTGGGCGGTGGACGAGAAAGGGTTCCTGAAGTGGTGGGTCAACGTCCAATGCCGCGAAGCGGATAATAAAGAGATGGTCCGGTCGTTTCTGATCGATCCATACCTGGTGCGCGTGGAGGACGCGCCAAAGCCTTTCGAGAAAAAGGAGGAAGATCTGGCGCCACCCTTCCCCCGCGATTCCAAGCGCATACAGGACTTGCGGGAGAAGCGGCGAATCGGAACGGAAGGAAAGTAGGCCAAGTAGTCGGAGCAGTACATTTTACTAGTCGAAAGGAGGAGCTACCATGCTGAAGAAAATCGCAGGATTCATGCTGGTAGTCGGTCTGCTCGCGCTCACGCTCGCGCAGACAACGGAGGCGGCGCCGCCTTTGGGCGGGCCGGGGAATGAGAATGAGAGGACGGTGAAGGTGTTGCGCACCACCAACAAAGCCCAGACCAATCACTACGTGTGCGAGGCGTTGGAGTTCAAGAACGTGAACCCGTACAACGTGGTCAACTTCTTCTGGGCGGTGGTGAGCCGCGAGGAAGGAGGCATCTATTCCTTCTGCGACAGCGACGAGAAGGGAGAATACAAGGACAACGGGTTCCTCGTCGTGATCTGCCCGGAGTATCAGCTGGAATCTCTACGGCAGCTCGCCAGGGACCTGGACAAGAAGGGGCTGGACAGCGGACCGGGATCCACCTACACCTATTACCGGATGAAACACCGCAACAGCTCGGATCCCAATCTCGGACAGGTGGCGTTGTGGACAATTGGGGCTTCGGGGGTGCTGGTGCCGGACATCGAGACGAACTCGCTGCTGATCTATGACGCGGCCGGCGGCGCCAAGTCTTGCGAGGATTCCCTGATGCAGCTGGTCGACAAGCCTTTGCGCCAGGTGGAAATGGGCGTGAAGGTCTATGAGGTGGACGTGAACCGGGACGGCACGCTGGGCCTGGACTTCCAGGCTTGGAAGAACGGCCCGGGCAAGGGTTTGTTCAGCTTTCGTTACGACGGCGCGACGATCAGCTTCAGGGACCGGAACGGGAACGTGGTGAGCGCAAAAGGCAGCTACGAGAACCGCTCCAGCGGGTTCTACGGCGACTACCCCTCGGCTTTCTTCGACTTCCTGGCCGCCAAGGGCAAAGCGCAGACCCTGACCGACACCAAGGTCCTGGCCTTTAGCGGTCAGACAGCCACAATGAGCGCGAAGGACGAGATCCTTTACCACCGAGTCACCGACAATCCGGCCGCTCTGGACCGGAACGTTAAGGGAGAAATCCTCCTGAAAGAGCCGCAGGAGCTGCGGCAGTCGGTGAAAGTAGGAGTGGATCTTGCCATCACCCCGACGATCGGGGACGAGAGCGTCAAGATGGTCACGAAGCTTCAGGCCAGCAGCATCCAGGGCTATGACGGCAAAGGCGTGCCGGTCATCAGCGGCCCCTTTACCCTCGAGAACACGACGTCGGTGCCCAACGGCGTGGAGGCCTACCTGGGCGGCATCACGCGGGAGAAGCAGGTGAAGACCACAAGAAAGGTGCCGGTTCTTGGATCCATCCCGGTGCTGGGGTACCTCTTTGGCGGCGAAATCTCCACGAACCAGAAGACGATGGTCGTGGCGTCGGTGCGCCCCGTGCTGGTCGAGGGCACGTCCAACGTGACCGCTGCCGACCAGGAGATCGCCACGGAGGTGGGCCCGCAGTGCGTGAAAATGCTGCCCTAAGGGACGGCTCGGACGGCTTTGCCGTCCCTGTCCGGGACAGCGGCGCGTTCCGAGTTTTCCAAAGGGAACACGCGATCCAAGGACAATCCAACAATGGCAAACTAAGGAGAGAACATCATGATACGAAAAACGACGATCCTAGTGGGCATGGCTTTCCTGGTCTTGCTGGCGGCGTCACCGAGGGTTTTGGCCCAGCGGGGCAATACGTCGGGCTACAAAACCGACTACGCCGAAGACGTTCTCAACGTCTCGAACCCCAGCCCGACCGTGCAGCAAAGCAACGTCAATGACTACAAATTCCAGGACGAGCAGATCAATCTGACTCAAGACAGCGGCGTCGTGCGGGTCCTGCGCACGAGCCAGAAGGCCCTGGTGAATGACTTCGTCACGGCCGTCATTACCCTCAAGAACGCCAGCCCCCGCGAGCTCCGCGGCCTGGCCCGAACCATCTGCCGCAAGGAAGGCGGAGACGCCGACACCCTGTGGGACTGGTACAACCGCCAGACCGGGCAGAAAATCGAGAAGAAGGATTGGGCGCTGGCCGGCAAGGGCCTCGTGGTGGTATGCCCCAGGTACCTCCTGCCCAAAATCCAGGCCACTCTCACCGCCATAGACAAATCCTGGGTCAAGGAAGTGTATGACGGCAGCTGGGTGTGGTACTACAAGGGCAAGAACCGCGACGTGCGCGACATCATCCGGATCCTGCGGTTCTACGCCACCCCCGATGGCGACTATGACATTGACGTCGCCAACAACGCGATCCTGCGTTCCGACCAGCCCTGCATCAGACCCCTGTTCGAGGGCAAAGGCATGAAGGAAGTGGATATCCCCCTCAGCAAGATCACGCTCGACACCCAGATCTATGAGGTGGACACCAACGACGAGATGAGCGTTGGCGTGGACTTTCAGGCCTGGAAGAACGGTCCCGGCGCGCGACTGTTCCGCTTCGCCTTCATGAACCATGAAGAGCGCATCCGGGATATCGAGAGATCCGACTGGGCACGCCTGAGCGCCTATGACTTCCTGGTCACCTCGGCCTATGTGGACTTCATGCAGACCAAGGGCAAGGCCAAGCTCCTGACCGACACGGCTTTGTCGGCCGTCAGCGGCACCTTTGCGGCGATCTCCACCAGCAACGGCGTGGTCAGCTTCGTCAGCGACACATCCGCCCTGCCCGCCCAGCCCGCCACGCCGGTGATCACCGTCAACACTCCTGGTTCCGGCGACCTCGAGTTTGACGTTGACACTGCGGGCACACCTAAAAAGGTGTACGTGAACAACCTGACGGATTGGAGCAGGCGAACCTTGTCCTACCAGAGCACGGGCAGCGCCGGCGTGACGCTGGCGATCGCCCCGGTTGTCGGCCTGGAATCCGCCGAGATGGACGCGGTGCTGGCTGTTACCGACTTCTCCGGCTACACGCCGACGGGCCAACCGATTCTCGCCACGCGGTCCGTCAGCTCCCGGTTCGAGGTCAAGAACAACCAGCCCATCGTCATGGGCGGCTTGTCCAGGACCGTGACAGCCAAGACCGTGACCGGCATCCCGTACCTCTGCGACATTCCCTATGTCGGACAGTACGTGTTTGGCAAGACGGTTGACACAAAGACCCAGAAGCGTCTGACGGTCCTGATGAAACCGCACTTCCAGGTGTTTGACATGGACACCGACAGCGCGCCGAAGCCCGTCGCGATCAACCGCGCCGCGGCCAAAACCATGGCCCAAGGCGACGATCTGGAGGCGGTCGCGATCCCCGGCAACTCCTTCGGCTATGACCAGTGGTTGCTGGACTCTGAAAAAGAGCGAGGAATCTAGGGAAAGCTCCCAAAATCCAGCGGTCCTCGGACCGCTGGACACAAACAAGGGGACGTCCTTTTTCGGACGTCCCCTCTTTTTGCTGAGTGCTGAGTGCTGAGTGCTGAGTGCTGAGTGCTGAGTGCTGAGTGCTGAGTGCTGAGTGCTGAGTGCTGAGTGCTGAGTGCTGAGTGCTGAGAGGTACTACATCATTGCGTTCCGCTTTTCCTGCTCTGATCTACAGAAGCCCTTAGGCCGCCTATGATGCGGGCAACCTCTTCAGCCATCCGCATAAACCCTTGGAATGTTTGGTCATCCAGGTACTTTGCGTCCAATGCAACATAAAGATGCGATCGGACTTCCGCGCAAGACGCCTTGGCTATTGAAAGAAACAGAAACAGACGAGATGAAACTCGGTTCGTCTGTTTCGCTCAAAACCCTCGGCAATGTTGGACATAATGGAAACAGCGGCCCGCTGAATCTGTCCCCTCAAACCATGATCTTTGGCAAAGGCTCCTTGTCGTGTGCCTTTGTATATGGCGCGACACTCTTGTCCAAAATAAAATCTGCAATCATGAGATTACCCTTGATGGGAAAGGGTGAAATCATCATAGATCAAAGCGCCAACCGGATTTCCCGGACTCCGACAGGAGTCCAATGTGAATAGCCGTGGGCGAAACCCACGGGACAGGCTAAAAAAAAGCCCCCCAACCCCGCAAGGGGTTGAACCATCGGGATTTGGGAGTTCGACCCCTTGCAGGGTCGGGCAGAAAAGAGACGGCCTTCTTCCGTGGGTTTCACCCACGGCTATTCACATTTTTCCCCTTCGGGGAAACGTTTTGGACAATAGTGATGGCGCGAGTCAATTCTCTCGCCTTCTGCCACGCAATCAAATCCTCGAATTTCTCCACTTTCCCCATACTCAACCCTCAACCCTCAGCACTCAGCACTCAGTCCTCAGTCCTATCTTCTCGGTCCTCAGCACTCAGCACTCAGTCCTCAGTCCTATCTTCTCGGTCCTCAGCACTCAGCACTCAGTCCTCAGTCCTATCTTCTCGGTCCTCAGCACTCAGCACTCAGTCCTCAGTCCTATCTTCTCGGTC
>Ga0315294_10008183_pt1 | contig 11494 bp, 9 predicted proteins | sample YL17G13_40_MG_FD_203626 | JGI IMG/M metagenome (GOLD analysis project Ga0315294, IMG submission 203626) | Sediment microbial communities from Yellowstone Lake, YNP, Wyoming, USA - YL17G13_40 | ecosystem: Environmental > Aquatic > Freshwater > Lake > Sediment | place: USA: Wyoming | collected... | reverse complement strand
CGGCGCCGCCTGTTGCGCAAACGGAACCTGGCGTTGCGAAACCAGCAGTCGCAGCGCCGGTTACGATGGATGCCAACGGTTCGGTTGTATCGGCGCAGATTGCTCAGGCGATGGAGCTGCTGAATCAGCCGACGCCTAAAGTTATCGAGGCGAGGGACCGGCTTAATGAGCTATTGCCGATGGCGCAGGGACAGGAGCTTGTGTTTATCAAGGGGCAGCTTGCGTCCCTTGCGGACAAATGGCTGTTCAGCAAGCTTGTGTACCCTGAGGACAAACTGTGCGCAGGTTACAAGGTCAACCCGGGCGATATGCTTTCGACAATCGGCGAGAAGCACAACGTGCCTTATGAGATTTTGATGCAGATAAATAATATCGCCAAGGCGGAGTCGCTTCAGTCGGGCGTAGCGATAAAGGTAATCAACGGGCCATTCCACGCGAGGGTCTATCGGTCAACGTTTACGATGGATTTGTATCTGCAGAACACTTACGTGAAGAGTTTTTCCGTCGGATTGGGCAAGCAGGGAATGGAGACGCCGATAGGGCGATGGCGTGCGAAAAAGGGAGGCAAGCTGATACAGCCGATATGGACGGACCCGGTGAGCGGCAAGACGTATCATCCTGAAGACCCGGATTATCCGCTGGGTTCGCGGTGGATAGCGCTCGAAGGGATTGAGGGCGGCGCAGTTGGCAAGACGGGATTTGCGATTCACGGAACGAAGAATCCGGAACAGATCGGGACGTCCGGTTCTCAGGGTTGTATTCGGCTGCACAACGGCGACGCGATACTGGTATATAACCTGATGATGCCGGGGCAGTCGCTTGTGGACGTGGTTGATTGAGTGGTTGTTATATGTTCGTCGTAAAGCACGTTGAGGCCACAGAAATTGATAATTGATAATTGATGATTCGTAAAATCTGCGGTCGCGTTTGTAGTTTGTAACAATCAATAATCAATCATCGATAATCAATAAAATGGTCTTTTCGGTGAGAAGGAAGCCGGCGTTGTGAGCCAGGGAACGGTAAAAAAGCATCGGAGGATGGTTCGACAAGCTCACCATCCTGAGCATAGTGGTAGAGGGATAAAATTATATGCGTTGGGGGTGTCTGTTTTTGCGCATATCGTGGGTTTGTCGGTTTTCGCGGCGGTAAAAATAACGCAGTCGCCTCCTGTGCGGCTGCAGACGACGACGGTTGTGAGTATCAGTCAGGCGGCCAAACTCGCTGACAGGCAGGCGGTTACGCCCAAGCCAAAGGTCAGTCCCGTCGATAGCAAGTCATTTCAGGGCAGGCCGATAGTTAAAGCAGACGTAAAAGGAACGCAGGTGAATGCTCGGCCTGTATTTGATTTGCCGAAAGAAGATTATCATCGGCAGACGGAAGAAGTAAAACAGCTTATTGAGTCACAGGCATCTGCGGCGACCAGCGGCGGGGAGTTGGCGGGGAATATAGAATTTTTCGACAGCCCTGCGCAGGGCAGGAGGATTTGTTACGTTGTTGATTGTTCGGGGAGTATGCGGGGATTGTGGAAACGCGTGCAGGAAGAGCTTGTTGATTCGATTGGGAAGCTGCAGCAGGATTATTATTTTTGCGTGATTGTTTTCGGCGGAGGAAGCATACTGGAATCGGGCGGGGGGAAAATGGTCCGGGCGACGGAGCAGGCGAAGAAAGAGGCGTATAGTTTTATCGGTTCCATCCAGCCGAGAGGGATGACAAACGCGACGGCTGCTCTGGAACGAGCGATTATGATTAAGGACAGGGCCGGCGTGGGGGCATCGGCGATATATTTTCTGACGGATGGCTTTGAATTGAGCGAGCAGGATGGTTCGCGTTTTGCGCACAAGGTCGCTACAATGCACAGGAGTTTTGCGCCGAAGACGCAGATAAACACGATTGGTTTTTGGTGCGGCGAGCAGGACGGCAGAGTGCTTGAAACGATAGCAAAAGAAAGCGGCGGGAAATTTGTGATGGTTGGCAATGTGGCAGGGGTTTCAAGCCCATGAAAAACACGGCCCTCTGCCAAAGACGTGCAGGGGCAGGCAAGATGGCCGTGCCACAAAGAACAATGATAATTGACGCGGCGGTATTAAGGCGGGGATGCGGTAATGAATAAGGGAATTATACTCAAGCTGGTTTTTCTGGTGTTGCTGCTGGGAGCGGTAGTAACGGTGATATTTGTTACGATGCGCGGGCTTGCGGCGACTGAGCCGGCGCCGGGCAATGCGCCGACGCTGTTCGAGCAGTTCGTTACCAGCGGCGGATGGATTGTGTGGTTTATCCTGCTGCCGATGTCTTTTGCGACGGTATATCTGACGGTGCTGTATGGGATGACAATTCGGCGAAGGAATCTCGCCCCGGCGGGTATCGGCGACGAAATCGGAAAAATGGCGATTGCCCTGGGCTTGAAGGGGCTTGGTGATGTGCTTGCGGGAAAGGATGACCTCGTGAGTGTTGCGGTTGCCAGCGCGATAAAAAAGGGCAGGGACGACTGGTTCCGGCTGAGAGAGGCGTTTTTCGAATCGATGCAGGAGCAGGCGATGCGGTTGTCCAGGAAAGTCGAGTGGATAAATCTCATCGGCAACGTCGCGCCGATGGTGGGGCTTTTCGGGACGGTCGTCGGGATGATAGAGTTGTTTGGCGCAATCGTTACGGCGGGGGGCCAGCCGCAGCCGGTGCAGTTGGCGGGCGGGATTTCCGTTGCCCTTGTAACGACGTTCTGGGGGCTGCTGATTGCGATACCCGCGTTGTCTGTTTATGGGATTTTCCGCAACCATATCGAGGCGATTGTCAACGAGGCGGCAAGCGAAGGCGAGGACGCCCTGGCAAAAATACGAAGCGGACTGGAGAACAGGCGCCGGTTTGATGAAGCAAAACGAAAACAGGATATAGTTAGTGTTGAGCAAAAAACAGCAGGCGGGTTTCGGCAGTCAACGCCCGCTTAGTAGGAGCCATTTCGTAACCCTGTTTTTTATGGCGGCAAACGATTAAATTGAAGATATTACAACAAAAACAGGATTCTGGATTCCCGCTTTCGGGCTTGTTGCCAAAGTCGAGATTGCTTTGTCGTCCCGACAAGTCGGGACTCCTCGCAATGACAATAAGTGCGTTTTTCTGTCATTGCGAGCGAAGCGAAGCAATCTCAAACGCTGATTACAGGGTTTGGCAACAGGCCTTTTCGCGGGAATGACAGTTACGAAATGGGTTGTAGCGCTATGGCTATAAAATGGTTCAGCTTTGAGGAAAAGTCGGCGGTGTCATTCAATATGACGCCGGTGATAGATATTGTGTTTTTGCTGATTATATTTTTCGCCCTTGTTTTCAAGTTTATCGAGGCGGAAAACTTTCCCGTTGCCGTGCCGGAAGGTTGCCGATTTGCACAAAATGAGATTGATTCGCAGGCGGCTTTAGCGACGGTTACTGTAATGAAAAACGAGGCCGGCAGGAGCGATTTCGCGGTCGGAGCAGAAAAGGTAACGGGGGCCGATTATGAGGAGATTACCGGCAGATTAGCCGGGCTGATAGATTTGCGTTTGAAGGACCTGCCCGCGGACAAGAGGATTGTAACGCTGCGGATTGATAAGGATATTCCATACGCCGAGGCACAATATGCGTTGGCCGCAGTCGCCAAAAGCACCGCAACCGATATACGCTTAGCGGCGATAAAAGATTCCCCTGTTGCCAGGTAGTTGGCATTAGAACCCAAACTTACGCGGATTCTTTTTTTGCGGGGAGTTGTCTTGCCGCGGAGAGGGGGACTGTGCCTTCGACGATGTCTTTGGTGATTAAGTATTTGGCGGGCTTGGGTTCTTCGGGCAGTTGATACATCAAATCAATCATCAGCTTTTCGGCAAGCGAGCGAAGCGCACGTGCTCCGGTGGCGTGCTTGAGCGCCTTTTTGGCGAGGGTGCGCAGGGAATCGTCGGTGAACTGCAGCTCGGCATTTTCCATTTCGAAGAATTTCTGATACTGCTTGATGAGGGCGTTTTTGGGCTTGGTGAGGATATCAATAAGGGCGACCTCATCGAGAGGCGCCAGGACCGTGATAACGGGCATTCGGCCGACAAATTCGGGAATCATACCGAATTCGATAACGTCTTCGGGGATGACTTGTTCGAGGACGTGGGTCAGCTCGGCCTGTTCATTGGGCAGTTGCGACATTTCGGAGTCGAAGCCAATCATCTTTTTGCCGAGACGTTTTTTGATGATGTTGTCGAGGCCGACGAAAGTGCCGCCGCAAATGAACAGGATGTGCGAGGTGTCCATCTGGATGTAGGATTGTTCCGGGTGTTTTCTGCCTCCCTGCGGGGGGATATTGGCGATGGTTCCTTCGAGCATTTTCAGGAGCGCCTGCTGGACGCCTTCGCCTGATACATCGCGGGTGATGGAGACGTTCTGGGAGGTCTTGCCTATCTTGTCGATTTCATCGACGTAAACGATACCTCGCTGGGCGGCTTCGAGGTCGAAGTCGGCGTTTTGCAGAAGGCGGAGGAGGAAATTTTCGACGTCTTCGCCGACGTAGCCGGCCTCGGTGACGGTGGTCGCGTCGCAGATTGCGAAGGGGACATCGAGGAAGCGAGCGAGCGTCTTGGCGAGCAGGGTTTTGCCTGAGCCGGTGGGGCCTATGAGCAGGACGTTGGATTTGTCCACCTCGATGTCGTCGTTTTTGCTGTCAACGTGGAGCAGCCGTTTGTAGTGATTGTGCACGGCGACGGCTAAGTATTTCTTGGCGTGCTCCTGGCCTATGACGTACTGGTCGAGGTATTCTTTTATTTGTTTCGGGGTCGGCATTTTTTTGCTGCCGAAGGAGGACCGGCTGGCCTGCTTTTTGTTTTGCCTGATGATGTCGCCGCAAAGGCCGACGCAGTCGGGGCAGATATAGACCTTGTTCGGGCCTTCGATGAAGGTGTCCTGCTGGGTGCTTGCCCTGCCGCAGAAGCTGCATACGGCCCTGGGTTTGTTGATATCACTTTGCTTTGCCATTGGTCATTCCTGAGTTAAGCAACCCGCCTGCGGCGGGTAAACCCCCCAATAAATTGGGGGGCTAAATCCGCCAAACAGTACGGCGGATAAACATTGGCGGGGTTAACCCCGCCCTACAACTGCTTCATTTATATATTGTAAATCGGCTGGAGGTTCGTTGCAACTTAATTGGCTGCACAGTGCCGTTTCAGAATATCGAGTTTTTCGGCCCAGGGGGCGGGAATTTGGGGGTTACTGCCGCTAAGCACGTCGATAACATGTGCGATATTTTGCTTGTCTGCTGAAGGTGATTTGGCAAGACAGTCGAGTTCGTAAAATTTGGCCTGCCACCAGTTATAGCTTTTGCGGTTTTGTTTAGGTATGTCATTTCGTCTCAGTTCAGCGATTTTGGCCCAGAGTTTGGCGGCCTGTTCGAATTTATTTTGTGCCATCAAAATTCGCGCCTGCACACGCAGCCAGGTTGTGTCGTTTTCGTCAGGAGAAAAAGGTGTCAGGAACCTTTTTTCCTGTAGGGTTGATACCTCGGCTAAAAGGAGGGCGGTTTGGCGGGAATCGGCGGATTTGTGGGCAAACTCGGCAAGGGTGTCGCAATTTCGCAGCAATTCGTTGAAGTCGCTGGCATCCTTTTGCCAGAGTTCGATTTTATCGACGATTTCGGAGGCGATTTGAGCGGCTAATGCTGCCGACGAGTTACTGTCTTCGATGACAGCTTTCGACATATACCGAGCCGATTCTTCGAGTTGCCCTAACTGCTGAAACGCTTGTGCTTTGAACAGGTCATATCGCAGGCCCGGCGTTTGTTCGGCGGTGTCGAGAAGATTGAGAACTTGTGCCGCAAAGTTGTTGTTGTCGCGGGCAATGGCCGTCCGGCAATATAGATCCATTGCTTGGAGTCGAAGCGAGCGTTTTTGTTCATCCTGACCAGTGCAGTCGAGAATAAATAGGTGCAGTTGTGAAAGAGGTTTTTCGGAGTCGGTATCTGTTTTTATTTTTAGAAGCTCCAGAGATGCCTTGTCGCGCCAGATGATTTTCGAGTCATTGGCCAGACGAGCGAACATTTCGGAGGCCTCCTGAGTTTTGCCGCAATCGGATAAAAGTTCGCCGTAAAGATACTGCATTTCTTCGGTTATTTTATCCGCGGCAATCCTCGTGTAATTATCGAAGGCGGCGATTGCGAGTGAGCAATCGATATTTTTCTGGGTGAAACGGTCATAAGCAAGTCGGGCCGCCTGCTCGGCGATTCGGCAGGGTTCAATATCGAGAAGCATGCTTTTTTGTTTTTGCTGTAATGTGCTTGCGTCTATGAGCAGCTTGATGGCTTTTTCGGGTGCGGAGTCGGCGACTGAGATGCCCGCGGCGTAAAGGACCATCGGCGATTTGAATTGGTCGATATCGGCAAGGGCCAGAAGAAGTTCTTTATACGCGGACGGGTTGGTTGTCCGGGCCGAGAACGCGGCGAGATTGGCGGTGACTGGATTCAGCGAATTGAAGTTTGCATCCGAGGCAAGGTCCGCGAGGATGATTTTGCCGAGAAGGTTTGTTGTTTGCGGAGAGCGGGACAAGGTGGTTTGAATCGCGGCCGGGGCGTATTTGCTCTGGAGAATGGCCAGCGAGAGCAGCATTTCGGGGTTGTCATAACAATCGCTTTTGGCCAGTGAGCGGGCAATATCGTCAAGTTCATTTGGTTCGGAAGGGCCGGGGCATTTTATTTTTTCAAGTGAGGCCTTCAGGGATTCACACTGGCTCAAGTTGGATTTGGCTCTTAGTTTATAAAATTGTTGTTCGGCCTGGTTTTGAAATTTGCCATTTATCCGTGCGAGGTAGTAGTCGATTTCGAGTTTGCTGGTTTGTGTATGAGTGAGGTCTGCGGCGAGTTTTCGCCACAGGCCGGTTTGGCCAAAAAGCGTTTCCCAGTCGTCTTTCTGATATGCTTCGATTGCCTGTTTCATCGCGAGCTGAGTGTTCGCGATTTGCTCAAGGTCGGCTGACGCCTGCCGGGCGGTTTTGCAAAGCGTGTCTTTATCCTGCTGGTTCAGGAATCGGTCTGAGTATTCATACTGCATCCGTATTTCGAGGGTCTGCGTGAAAAACGAGTCGTAGATTTTTTTTGCTTTATCGACAGTGTCGTTTATATCCTGAGCGGTTGGCAGAGATTCAGCGGCAAAAGCAGGCAGCGAGATTGTCAGCAGCACAAGCGGCAGTAAATATCTTTTGCTAATCGGACGTGTCATTTTTCGGCGACTCGGTCCGGCTACGGCTCGGCGTCGCTATTACTCCTGTAACCTCATCGGCGCCTTCGCCGAGACGAGTCATCTGGAACGTGATATCGGTCAGGCCCATACCGTAGAGGACGTTGTAAATTTTAGCGAGGTTCTCCCATTTGACTTTGCCCGCGCAGATGATTTCGACGGGGTCGGAGGCGTATCGTTTTTGTTCGAGCAGGCACTGTTTGATTTGTTCCATCAGCGAGGCAAGTCCCTGTTCGGGGTTTTGGGAGGGTATATTGACGGCATAAGATGTGCCGATTTGAACGCGGCAGCCGGCGTTTGTCGGTGTGATTTGGATTGACAGCGGTTCCGGTTTGACGGCGGTTTGGGCGACTGTGCCGGCGTTTGCGGTTGGCAGTTGGAGCGGGAGGAAATTTTCCTGCGGTTTCCACCTTACGGCGACGATGAAAAAAATCAGCAGAATGAAAATCATATCAATCATCGGCGCGATTCGCAGGCCGATGGCCGGCCGGCGTAGACCGATTTTGCTATTGAGTATGCTTTTGCCTTTATTGGAGCTTCCGAGTATTTGCACGCCTAACCTCCGTGTCAGCGTCGCCGGTATCAGCCGACGGATTCTTTTACGAACTGAGCGCCTTTTTGTATCGCCTTTTTATTTAACGGTATTATGACGTGGTATCGTTCCGCCAGAACGTCGGGCAGTGATTCGGCGGCTTCGTCGGGGCTGAAGGTCCCGCGCTTTTGTAAGTACGCGCCAAGCGCGACCATATTCGCGACTTTGGCGTTGCCAAGTCCGACGGCGATTTCGTCGATGGGGATTTTTACGACCTCAACGGAATCATCGACTTTGGGCTGCACGTCTATCTGCGAGCTGTTTATTATCAGTGTTCCGCCTTTTTTTACGGATTTTTCGAATTTGGCGAGTGCTGCCTTACTCATAGCGATTACGCATTGGGGATTGCTTACTACCGGCGAAGGAATCGGCTGGTCAGAAATGACGACCATACAGTTGGACGCTCCGCCTCGGACCTCTGCGCCATACGATGGCATAAAGGTAACTTCTTTGCCCGCCTTCATCGCGGCCTGAGCAAGGAGCTTGCCGACGAGGATAATCCCCTGTCCGCCAAAGCCAGCGATGGTAACTTCTTCGTATAGTCCGTTCTTTGCCATTTATCAGCCCTTTAATTTACCCAGGGGGAAGACCTTTGTCATTTCGTTTTGAATGTAGAGCATAGAATCGGGCGACGACAATCGCCAGTAGGTCGGGCAGGGCGAAAGCAATTCTACAAGGGAAAGTCCTTTGGCGTTATTTATTTGTAGTTCAAAGGCGTGTTTGAGGGCGGCCTTGGCCTTGCGAATATGGGCGGGGCTGCAAAGTCCGCATCGCTCGACGTAGATAGTGCCGGGCAATACCGCCAAAAGTTCGGAGACGTTCAATGGGTAGCCCTGGCCGTCGGCTTTACGGCCGTCCTGGGTTGTGGCGGTGATTTGGCCGAGCATTGTGGTGGGGGCCATTTGACCGCCGGTCATACCGAAGACGGCGTTATTGATGAAGACGACTGTGAGTTGTTCGGCGCGATGGGCGGCGTGGATAATTTCCGCTGTTCCGATTGCCGCCAAGTCGCCATCGCCCTGATAGGAGAAGACGATTTTATCCGGGTTGGTTCTTTTCATACCCGTAGCAACCGCGGGCGCCCTGCCGTGAGCGACTTCAATCATATCGACGTCGAAATAATCGTACGCCAGCACCGCACAGCCGACGGGTGCGATGCCGATGGTCCTGCCGTGGATGCCTAATTCGTCGATTACTTCGGAGACGAGCCGATGCGCGATGCCGTGGCCGCAGCCCGGGCAATAATGCGTCGGGCAATCTTTAAGCGTCGGCGTTCTTTTGAATACGGTCTGCATCATTTTTTCGTGGCACGGCCATCCGCCGTAAGGTGTCCTGTGGATTGGCCGTGCAGGCACGGGCTGGAAGCCCGTGTTACCAACTGTTCGATTTTTTCGAGGACTTTTTCAACGGTTGGTATTCCGCCGCCGGGCCTGCCCCAGAATACGACGGGCGTCTTGCCCGCGACAGCTAAGCGGACGTCCTCGACCATTTGGCCGCAACTCATTTCGACGACGAGGAAAATCGGCGACTTGTCCGCGGTTCGACTTCGCTCACCACAGGCTGCTTTACTAATCGGCTCAGAGGGGAAGGGCCAAAGCGTAATCGGCCTGATACAGCCGACTTTGATTCCCTGTTCTCTGGCCTGCTGTGCGGCGCGTCGGGCGATTCTGGCGCAGATACCGTAAGCGACGATGATGATATCAGCGTCATCAACATCTGACTGCTCGCAGCGTGTTTCGTTTTTTTCGATTTGACGATACTTGGCCTGGAGGTCGTAGTTATGCTGCTCGACCGCGCCTTCGGCCAGCCACAGCGAGCGGACGATATTTTGCTTTCTGCCATCGGCTCCGGTTAAGGCCCAGTCCTTCTTCGGGAGTTTTAAGTTTTGAGTCGTGAGTTTTGAGTTTGTTGGTATCACGACGGGTTCCATCATTTGGCCGATTATGCCGTCAGCGAGAATAATCGCCGGTATTCGGTACTTATCTGCCAGATCGAATGCGAGCGGCATAATATCGGCGAATTCCTGGACGCCCGATGGGCCGAAGACGATGCAGTGGTAATCACCGTGGCCGCCGCCTTTGACGGACTGGAAGTAGTCGCCTTGTGATGGGGCGATATTGCCGAGGCCGGGGCCTCCGCGCATAACGTTGACAATGACGCAGGGCAGTTCCGCGGCGGCGAGATAGCTTATACCTTCCTGCATCAAGCTGATGCCGGGGCTGGAAGAGCTGGTCATAGTGCGTTTGCCCGTCGCCGCTGCGCCGAAGACCATATTTATCGCGGCGAGCTCGCTTTCCGACTGGATGAATACCTTTTTTTCTTCGGGCATTCTTTTGGACATATAGGCGGTAACTTCATTTTGCGGCGTGATGGGGTAGCCGAAATAGGCATCGAGGCCGGCCTGTATCGCCGATTCCGCCATCGCTTCATTACCGCACATTAAAACTCTATCACTCACTTTGATTCTCTGACTAAGTTATTTATTTCGTTTTTTTTAGCGGGGTTAATGGATTTTATGTTGCTTTTGGCCTCATCTCGGTAAACCTCGATAGCGCAATCCGGACAAACAATCGCGCAGTTGGTGCAGCCGGTGCAATCTGGCCCCGTGGATTGGGCGGGGAAGTATCCTTTGCTGTTGGACTTCTCTGAAATGGTGATTACGTTGTTGGGGCATACGGTAACACAAAGGGTGCAGCCCTTGCAACGTTCGATATCGATTTTAATTTTTCCGGCCATTTGCGTATATTTTACCGCAGAGAACGCTGAGACCGCAGAGAAAAAACAGAAAAAATAATCTCTGCCCCCTCTGCCCCTAAGGGGCAAACTGAAGGGGTGGTCTCCGCGGTAATTGTCGGGACATTATACCGGAGTAACCGGCGGTTGTAAAGAATAATGAGGCGTATTAACCGTTCAATAACCGGGTTTGAGGAAGAGGTAATAGAGTCGGCCTTCCTGGTATGTTTGTCCCGCGAGTTTGCCTGCCTCGTCGCCCACGCCGAGATAAATATCGCATCTGCCCGCCGCTCGGATTGCGCCGCCCGTGTCCTGGTCGAGTGCGAAGCCGGCGAACGGGTCGGTATAGGTCGTATTGCCTATCTGGCGGGGGAGTTTGGTGGCGAAAAACGTCAGGGAGGCGCGGGGGAAAATGGTTTTGTCGGTGGCGATGCTTCTGTAGGCGATGACCGGCTCATTCAAGCTGCCGCGTGGGCCGCCTTGTTCTGCCTGCCTGAAGAATACGAAGCGGGGGTTGAGCTGGGTGTATTGGCGGACAAGCGTCGAGTTGGCTTTGAAGTAATCCATAAGGGATGCCAAGCTGACGCGGTCGGGCGGGATTTTTCCTTCGTCGATAAGTTGTTTGATGATGCTTTTGTATTCGTGGCCGTTGTTGGCGGCGTAGCCGTAGGTTACGAGTCGGCCATCTGCCATACGAATGATTGCTGAACCCTGGACATGTGCGATATAGACCTTGAATGGGTCATCGAGCCAGACGATTTCAGAGCCGGCGAGCATATTAGAATTTTCGATTTCAGCGCGTGCCGGGTATGGGGTGATTTGGCCATCAGCGGCTTTTCTGCCGAGAATTTGTCCCTGGTCGCCTTTGGCTAAGTCATCGGGCTGGCGGTAGAGGGGGTATTGGAATTGCGCAGTTTTGGCGGTTGAGCCGTAGAAGATGGGG
>Ga0315294_10008182_pt1 | contig 11495 bp, 8 predicted proteins | sample YL17G13_40_MG_FD_203626 | JGI IMG/M metagenome (GOLD analysis project Ga0315294, IMG submission 203626) | Sediment microbial communities from Yellowstone Lake, YNP, Wyoming, USA - YL17G13_40 | ecosystem: Environmental > Aquatic > Freshwater > Lake > Sediment | place: USA: Wyoming | collected... | reverse complement strand
AACTTATGAGTTTTAGCTACAGCTTGCCTTTTATACTTGGGGTGGCTTTGTTGGCCAATTTGCCGGGTTTTGCGATTTGCCTTTTGGTAAGCTGCTTTGGTGCAGCGTGTCGTCCGCTGCGGTTTCGTTCACGTTTTGTTGCGATTGCATTATGCATGGCGCCGCAGTTTTTGTACTGGGGATACTTTGGCGGTGCGAGAGGAGTGGAGCCTATTAAGTGGGGATTTTCTTTTGCGCCGTGGATTTGTGCGTGGTTTGATGCACTATGTATAGGGGGAATAGTTCTCGGCATAGGACATTTCATGCGTTATCGGCCGGGCCCGGTCTGGATTGTTACCGGAGCGGCGGTTTTGACGGCTGTTGTCATCTTTGAAATAAAGATTGGCTTTGATGAGCTGGACTACCAGCTCTATGTCGCCAAGAATAATCCGGAGAACATTAGTGAATTTCACGACCACAGCATAACAGAAGCACTGGACAAAACTATCACTGACCCTGCTATCAAGAAATACTACCTGGCGGGTTTCTATTCTGCCGAGCCGATAACGCTGAGAGCCGAGCTGAAAAGGGAGCTGCAGTTTGCGCTAAGTCGTGACCAGTGGCCAATCTGGTTTATCGGGCCGCCGGAGTTAAAGTATCAGGATAAAAGACAAAAGCTGCTGGAGCAGTATGATTTGTTTATAAGCAAACGGCCCCAAAGTCATCGGATGCCGATAGCGCTTTATTACAAAGCCCTTTTGAGCGAATACGGCCCGGAGCTTTCGCTGCTCGGAGAAAAGGAGACGCTGCATTTTTATAACGATTATCCGCATCGTGACTCTTTGCTTGTTTGGTCTCGTCTTTATGAGGATTTTCGCGAAAGCAGCGAGTCGCTCGAATCGCGATGGCGAATTGCCAGAGATTGGGCCGGTGCCGGTAAGTTTGAGCAGGCCGAAAAAATCGCTGCTGAGGCGCAGGATATGATAGCCAAGCGGTTGAAGTCTCTCGAGGGACAACAATCACAAAGTGACTCATTATTTGTTTTGTTCCGTCCGCCTGCTGATTCTGCAATGACAGCGTTTAAGCTGGGCGAACTGCAAAGAAGATTGAATCAGCTGCGACTTCTCATAGGGCCTGAGAACCGAATCGGCGAGAAAGGTGCGGATGAGCGTCTGGCAAGATTTGTTATGCTAAATCCATACAGTTTGGATTATGGGTATCGTCTTGACGAATTGTTGCGACAGACGGGCGCCAAAGATGGGCTTCGTGACAATATTCTGCTGGCGCAGGCAAAACTTACAGCCGATGAGCATCTTCAGGCCCAGAATCTAAGCCAGCTGCACCAGGGATTCCAGGAGACCGATGGCGGGATGCAGGCATTATACGAGCTGGGGATTTTGAAGAATAGTCTGTGGCGTCAGCAGCAGGGAACGAATCCTGAGCTAAAGAAAAAATATTTGGCGGAGACGCGAGCAACCCTTGCGAGCTTCATCAGCCTGTATCCCAACAGCTTCTATGCCGAGCAGGTCAAAAAGAACCTCGAAGGCCTGTCGACGGTCGAATAGCCTGCGGTGCTAAGGTTGGCCTTTCCCTCGCTGTGCCGGCAGGCTGAACCAATTATGCAGTTTCGGCGAGGGTTTCAGGGGTTTTCACAGCAGATTTCCCCATCGCAGCGCAAGTGATAGTCTGCACACAAGGGCTTGAGTTGACTTTTCCGTAAATTTTGCTATTATAAAGAGTAACAAGCCCGCCGATGGCGGGATGGTTTGATGGTGAAACGGTGGGACGGTTGGACGGTGGGAATGAATATCGAATTCAGAATAACGAATGTAGAATGAAGGATTGAGATTGCTTCGTCCGCCAAACGGCGGCGGACTCGCAATGATGGGGTAAACGGTTGGATGGTGAGGTGGGTTGACGGACTTGGGGTTTAGATAGATGAAGGCTGCTGATAAGTCAATTTCCTCAGATGGTAAGACGCGGAAGATTCTGCTGATAGGCGATGTCGGCAAAGCCCTTTTAGATGCAGGTGACATCACAGAATTGTGTGAGGTTCACGCCGATATGCCTGATGGAGTTGCTGCTGCGGCGAAGAATAATTTTGTGGGGGTCGGCGTGGTGATGTCGGGGACATCGGGCAAATTAGGGTCGGCACTGAAAACCCTAAGAGAGGCCAATTGCGATGTGAAAATTGTTCTTCTGGCCCGGATGTGTGAAGAGCCGACAGCAATGGAACTGGTTGGCAGAGTCGGTAATGGGAGGAGTGCGGCGGATGATTATCTGATTTGTCCAATCGACTTTTCGTATCTGGAATCTCATATTTCGTATCTTGAGCGAGGGACATCTGCTGTTTTGCAGCAGCCGATAACTGAGACGGCACCGGCAGGTGCTGTCGATGCAGCGACAAATAGGAAAATAGAATTGCTGGAGAAACTGGCAGCAGAGGATGATTTGACGGGGCTAAAGAACAGAAGATATATCTGGGAATTTTCCAGACAGATTATGAAACGTGCCAGGCGTGAAAATGGGCAGGTGACACTGCTTGTTTTCGATATTGATGACTTCAAGCGCTACAATGATGCTTATGGTCACCGTGCGGGGGACGAGATTTTGAAACAAGCGGCTATTTTGATGAGGCGATGCTGCCGTCAGCACGATGTTGTCGGCAGAATCGGCGGCGATGAGTTTGCGGTCGTGTTCTGGGATGACCCATCGCGACAACCGCCCGGCACGGAAACCGAGAGACGCTCAGCGATGGCCGACCATCCCAGAGAAGCCATCTTCATAGCAAAGCGGTTTGTAGGAGAATTGGAGAAGGCGGAATTGTCCGCCTTTAGCGGATTAGGTCCCGCAGGTAAGGGGGTTCTAACGATAAGCGGAGGGCTGGCGAGCTTTCCGCGTGATGGTTCGACAATACAGGAGCTTTTTCAGCAGGCCGACCAGGCACTGCTGGAGGCAAAACGCAGCGGCAAAAACAGGATATATCTGGTCGGCAAGCCGCAAAGCGACATCGCTGATATTACGTGATTTGTGACTCGTGATTCGTGAATCGCCGTGCGTGATGCGTCCTGCGTCCTATTCTCAATTTTAACTTCTGACTTCTAACTTCCTACGGGCCTTCCAGCCAATGTGATGCCAAAATTGCCAGGTCAGCAAGGTCAACTTTTTTGTCGTGGTTCAAATCCCCAGCCGGCTCAGTTAGCAGGAATGGATATGTCTGGTTTTCACCGATACCCCAGATTTCAACAAAATCCCAACCAGCACTGGTAAAAGTGCTCATTGTCTTCATTTCTGCTGTCTTTTTACCTGTCCCGCCAGCACTTGTTGATTGGCTACTCATTTCAATATCCCAGAAGGAATCGAATGTTCCTCCCGCTATATTTTCACCGACCAATCCTCCGACCGCACGGTTTCCCACAACAGTGCCAGCCGAATAGCAGTTGTATATCCAGCCAGGACAGAGTGGTTGGCAGCCTCCACCATTTTTGCCTATTATCCCACCGACACAACTAACTCCTGTAATGCTGCCTGAGGAATAGCAGTTTCTTATCGTGCCTACATCATTCCATCCCACCAGCCCACCAACACAATCGTTCCCATCAACGCTGCCTGTCGAATAGCAGGCATTTATCGCACCACCATTGTTTCCCACCAGCCCGCCAACCCACCGACTTCCCGTAACATTACCTGCAGAATAGCAGTTGGTTATCGTGTCAAAATTGACTCCTATCAATCCGCCGACAGAATCCCTCCCTCCTGAAACTTCCCCAGTTGAATAGCAGTTGGTTACCGTACCTTCTTCGTTTTCTCCCACGAGTCCACCGACGGAACCGCGCGCAGAAACGCTGCCTGTGAAATGACAGTTGGTTATGGTGCTTTCGTCGTAATTGTATCCAACCAGTCCGCCGACTTCACCATCACCTGAGACGGTGCCTGAAGAATAACTATTGGTTATCGTGCCTTTGTAATTCTCTCCCACCAGACCCCCGACATACCAGTAGGTTCCCGAGACGGTGCCTGAAGAATAACTATTGGTTATCGTGCCCCGATTGTGTCCCACTAACCCACCGGCATCCCACCTTCCTGAAACGGTGCCTGTGGAATAACAGTTGGTTATAGTGCCTGTGGAATTGAAGCCCACCAGGCCGCCGACCTCCCAGTTTCCCGTGATGCTGCCTGTCGAATAGCAATTGGTTATCGCGCCTGCATTGTATCTCACCAGACCGGCGACACAATCTCCGTTTGAGGCATTGACGTTGACATTTTCCAGCCCCAAGTTTTTCATCTCGCCGGAGTTACCTACATATCGGAATAGGCCAACATAGTTCATACCGTTAGACTCCCATGTGAAGTTCCAAATTTTGTGGTCGTTACCATCAAAAACACCCGTAAACATTGTCGTGCTGTTTCCAATGATTTTGAATTGTGTGCCGGTGTATTGGGCGAGGTTGACATCGTTGACAAGGATAAAGTGTTTGTCCCAGTCCTCTTCATACCTGCCGATGTCGTTCAGGTCTTGTGGCGTTGCGATTCTGTAAGGGTCGTTTGGGTCGCCGGTTCCGCCGCTGTATCTGGCGTAGGCAGGGAGACAAAAGAATAATATTATGAATAACCCAGCAAAGACCAGCCCACGCGAGACATTCATTGGAACGGCTTTTGAAAGATTCATATATTCCTCCAGCTTAAAAACACCCAGGCAATACCACTACAGCGCTGCTTAAATTTACTCGTTACTGATACTGTCTTATGGTATATAAGTTATGTAAATTCGAAATCCGAATCTCGAAATACGAAACAAATTCAAAATCGAAATTACCAAAATCCAAAACAGTTTTTAAGCTAAAGCCATCGCTTTTGCTATTAAGTGGCGCTGTAATAATACTTGCATTTACTAATTGTGATTATAACGTTTGTGGTGGCGGGAATCAAGGACAATTTTGGTTGCCGAGGATGATTATATCGGTTGGGCTGCGGAGTTTATAGCATATCCCCCGCCAGCATATAGTTCTGCCAAAGGCCGAAGAAACAATAAGAAACAGCAGAAGCAGCGACCATATCCAGAAGCCGAGGATGTCGGCGGCGCAGGCGGGTTTCAATTGAGGCCAATCTTTTTGGAGCAGCTTGCTTATCATTTTCTGACGGAGTATTGCCTGGAGGAGCTGGCTTACAAAAAAGACGACAGGGACAGCGGCGAAAAGCGGAAGGTTTTTGTCTTCAATCGTTGCGGCATAGACCGCAATGGCGGCTGTCGCCCACAGGCCTAATACTGAATATAAACTGCTGAATAATCCGAACCACCAGGTTCTGGGGGCACAAATGCGGGTGATTAAAAGTTGCCTGCGGCCGAATTCAAAAAGTTCCCGCCAGGTGGCGGATTCATACGAAGCGACGAGACAGGCAGGGACAAAAGCCACTTTCATACCGGCTTTTTTGACGGCGCAGCCGAGGGCCAGGTCATCGCTTAAGGTTTTTGGCCAGATTTTGTCGAGGCCGAGCCGGCGAAAGACCTCTACGCGGACGGCCATCGAACCGCCCCAGGCTTGATTGAAAAGGGTGTTGCCGAGCAATTGGGCAACCCTGGCATTGATGGCGGATAGAGCCAAACTGGCCAGGTTGTTCTTCTTTGGTACGAACCAGCGATAACCTGTAGCTACGCCGGTTTTAGGCTGGTGAAGAGGCCAGACCAGGTGACTTAGCCAATCGCTGCGGACAGAGATATCGGAGTCGGCAAAGGCGAGGATGTCAATATCATCAGTGATTTTCTGGTAGCAGTAGAGCAGATTGTGGATTTTTTGACTGCAAGATTTGGCCTGACCTGCGACCAGTATTTGCACTTCGCGGGCTTTGCAGGTACGGCCAAGTTGGTCTTTCAATTTGCATAGCTCACCATAGGCCGGGTCTGATTGCTCGGCGACCACGAACCACAGGCGGTAATTTTCATAATCCTGATTAAAAAATGAGGCGACATTTTTTTGAAAATCCGAATCCAGACCCTTACATGGTACAATCAACGCAACCCGCAGTTTGTGCCATGCACGCTTTTTTTTGTATTTTGCCAGTGCGTAGCGGAAATTATTATATGTCTGGAGCAAAAAGACCAATTGCGCGATGATTGCGGCCAGGGCTATATAGTAATACCATTCCATCTGGCGAAAAATCCTTTTTGATATCTATATCCGGTATTCGTTCGGCGCTCTACCAGAGTAATCAAGCGGGGATAGAAGTCAACGGTACAATTGAGTCGATTAGCTGCTCAACCGTATAAGATTTTGCCGGGTCCAGCGAGAGCAGGCAACCGTGATTATGGTCGGAGGCGATAATTATCAGGTTCCTGCCGGCTCGCAACCATCCCTGCTGCTGGGGCTGGTGGCCGAGAATGAAGGCATCAACATCAAGGAGCGCAGCCATTTTATCAAGCAGGGATTGAGTGTGTCTTCTGCCCCAGGTCAAAAGATACGCTGAGCCTGGTCTGTTGAGGTCGCTGGTTTGCAGGGGCCTATTTAGAATTTGTGGGTCGAATTTATCGGCAGAGCGGTCGTCAGGCAGTGAATGCGAGACCCATATTCTGTTGTCGCATCTGACTGCCAAAGGCTGGGAAAACAGAAATTGTTTTATGGCCTGTATGATGTCGGAGCCGGCTTGCCGGAATTCTCGCTTCAAAGCCAGATACATCGGGCGATTCATTTCTTTGCCGTCTTTCATCACCTCGCTATCACTGATGAAGGCGGTATCGTGATTTCCCATAATGATGTGGACGCGATGGGGAAAGTCTAATTTGTAGCGGGCGACGTCGAACAACAACTTGTATGATAGACAGCCTCCCTGGGTGTCTTCCGGACCTCCGTGAATGATTTCCTGCAGGATGGTGTGTCTGTCGGGGTTTTTCTCCAGGTTGGCGAAAGCGACTATTCTTTCGAAATTTCGCCGGTGTCCGTGAATGTCACCGGTGACGATTAAGCTGCCCCGGGCAGGTAAACAAATCAGATTGCCGTGCCGGAAAGTATCTGCGATGTTGGCTGCTGCGGCCTCGTTTAATAAGTTAATTATTGTCTGAGGCATTTTTGTTTGTTCTTATTCTGCCGCCGAATATGCTGTGTATTATCAGGTCCAGCCGTGATATGAGCGTCATCATATTGGATGGACGTTCTGCGGGGTCCTCTTTTATGCAGTCCATTACAAGTTTTGAGACCCCCGCCGGTATTCGTCTTTTTATTTCGCGAGGTGCGCGAAGAGGCTCAATTACGGGCAGGCCGTATTCGTTCTTTTTAGGTATTAAAGTCGGGGTGTTCTTTCCGGTAAGGGCCCAGTACATTGTTGCTCCTAAGTTGAATATGTCGGTTTTCGGGCCGAGCGGTTTTCGCCTGACCTGTTCGGGGGCAATGTAGTCCGGGGTGCCCTGAATTCTCGGTTTTATGGTTCCGATTTTGCAGCTCTGGCCGAGGTCTATGATTTTAATTGAGCCGGCCTTGCTTAGAAGGATATTGTTGGGCTTTATGTCGCAGTGGACAAATCCCTTCTGGTGCATCGCATTAAGACCGGTCGCAACTAACCTGAACACCAGCAGAACATCGCCCAGACTGAGGGTGGGGCTGTCTTCAAGATTTGCGCCGTCAAATAGCTCCATAGAAAGCAGCATCTCTTTTACCTTAAACATACTGCGTATTTTCTTTAGCTTGTAGCATTTGCGGACGTAGGGATGGTCGATGCGCCTGGCTACTTTGTATTCGGTTTCCATCTGCTCGAAGACCCTTGAATCCTCGGGTCTTTCGAATATAACGCGTTTGAGAGCGATGTTGGTGTTGTCATCCTCGTCGATCGCCGAATAGATTGTGCTGCGGGCGCCGGTTCCGATGCGTTCGAGTATGTTGAAGCCGCCAACGTTAAGTATATCTTTAGCCATATTGTCAATAGCAACCCAAAATTTCACCAGCTATGATATCTCGGCACACGCCATAACAGGATGCGCCGAGCGGGCTTTTTGTTCTGTCAGTTTGCGATTCAGCAGTGGAATAGTCATTGGTATAAGACGTAAGACGGCCCAAAATCTTACAAGGTTTCCCCAAAATCCCTGAAAATATAAAGGTTATCAAGAACATTTTTATATCGAATTATTGACGGAGTTACTTAATTTTTTAAGAAAGTATAAAATATACAGTATAATCGGCTGCTTATCCAGCCCGGGGATAATTTTTCGTGCCATCAGTTTGGAAAGTGAACCTTGACAAAAGTGCTAAAATATGGATAATATCCTGAAATGATTTAGACGAAAAACACCCTCTGGGCAGGTGTATATATTGATTTACGGTTTGCTATTTCGCGACCGTTCAATCGGTAGAACGAGTCCAGCCCGGCTTTAGACTATGCTATTCTTTTGGTGTTTTCACGGGCTTTGGTGCCGGGATGTCTCCCAAAATTTCCTTCATTTTCTCTGTTCGCAGCTTCTTTAGTTCTCCCGTTAAATCGCTCTCCCGCAGCATAAATTCAAGAAAGTATTTGCCGCCATCCATTGGAATACTAATCTTGCCGACATAACCTCCATCATCGGGTTTGCTGGGTGCTGCTTTTGGCGCAGGCTTGTTTTTGGGTCCGGGACCGCTAATTTGTATATTGCCCCTAATGTCGTATTGAGCACCAACCATATCAGCTATATTTCTAAGGGCTTGCTCTATTGTTATATTTTGCATATTTGCCGAGAGTGTGTACTCGTGCAGACAGGACCCTGGCATCACAACCAACTCCACACCAGCCCGACTGGCTAAATCCTGAAATATTTTATTCAACTGTTTGTCTTTGTAAGAAATGTCAACCTTTTGCTTAAGCTTTAATCCTCTAAAAATCGAATAGTCCACCACACAGACCTCCGGGCTCTGGCCAGGAAAATCCATCCCTGAAATATACCAGTATCCTAATTCTCGTCGATCTTCGGTCATTACCTGGCTCAATAGTTGGACGAGAGTAACAGGTGTAGGCAACTTAAATTCTGTGGGTTCTGGCTCATTCGGCTCAGGTGGTTTAACGACCGGCTTTTGGCGGGGGGGGGTCGGCGTCGACGGGAATCGACCACTTGGTTCCTTTCCAGCAAGTTGACGCAATAAATTGTTCAATTGTGCATGCACGTGGATGGGCGAAATCAAAACCTCTTGTCCCAGCGCTTCATTTATAGTCTTTTGGAGTTGGTCAAGAAAGTAGACCTTTACAGGTCTTGTATATATCACTTTCAATAGTTCCAATTGTTTTGTTGTCGGTCTGCCGAGGATGTGCTCCATTTCCGGCCGGGGATATATTGTAATTTCCTCATCGCCCACTACGTAGCGCATAAAAAGGGCGTTCAGCATCTCTGTCATACTATCAGCCAAAGGCCCATCCAGGGCCACCGAAAGCCGTGTTGCTTCACCGTACGGCAGCTTCCACGCTGCTTCATCGGATAAGACAAACTTCACTCCTGCTTTTTGCCCAATTTTTTCCAGCGATTCAGCGATAGTAACGTCCTTTAATTGTATCTTGACATCTTTACTGAGCTTTTCCTGCAACTGCATCTTATCGGCTCGAACATAGAGAGCCGAAACGCCGACCAGAGCAATTGCAACTATCATTTTTCTTAAACTTATCGCCTTCATTTTTGTCTCCTTTATTTCAAAAACATTTTTCACATTAAACAAATCAAATCAATCTCATCCCTATTTATACCGTTATCTGCAAACACCGGCTCAGGTCTGCTGATTATAATCCAGGCTGGTCTGCTATCATTCTCTTTTCGCTGCCCATTTCTATCAATTATCTCAACATCAACTTTTGCCAGCTTTCTCTGGTCTGTCTCAATATCAACCATCACCCGTGCCTTACTCTCTGCAAGTTTAATCTCAATCGCATCTACGCCTTTCTTATCAATAAGCTTAACTACTACGTTGCCGCGATTTTCAAATTGCACAACTGGTGGCACACCTGTATTAACTATTACTGCGATAAACACGACTGCCGCAGCCGCAATAATTCCCGCTGCCACCTTAAACACAGCTTTATATCTCCTGGCACAAGCCCTGCTCCTCTCTGCCTCATCAAGCGTTTTCAATATCGCTGCGTTCAATTCATCCCAGCCGACTCCTGCCATTTGCTCAGTAGCATTTCGTTGCAGCAAAATGTCTATGTTTTCCTTTTTTTCTTTCATTCGAGGTACTCTTTCAATAACACCTTTAATTTTTGCCTTGCTCGAAACACATACCACCTGACCACCTCGATTGAACAGCCCATAATTTCGGCGACCTCTTTGTGCGATAAATCGTCCAGCCCAAAAAGTGAGATTGCTTGGGCCTGTTTTTTAGGCAGCTTCAACATCGCTTGTTGTATCGCTTCTTTCAACTCTTTCGCGGGTTCTCTTTCTACTGGAGAGACCATCTTTTTATCCTTATGGGAACCAGCAATTTTTATTTTTTCTGCCCGGCGTTTAACTGCTCTTAGCTGACTGGTTGCTGCGTTGGCAACAATCCGCAGCAGCCAAATCTCAAAGCGTTTGGGTTCTTTTAATTTGCCAATGCCCAGATAAGCCTTAACGAAACCTGTCTGAACCGCTTCGCTTGCCTCGTCTGCATCACCTAATATTCTGACAGCCAGATGCATTACCCGGCGTTGATACAATCGCACAAGCTCATCAAATGCACTTCTATCCTTCGCCTGGCTTGCCTTGACCAATCGTTCAATATCGCAGATCTCTGCTTTCTGGTCGTTGTTCACAGATATATCCTTCTTTATAGACGCCCTAATTTAACCGAACGTTAGTAAATTTTTATAAAAATTTTTCCAGTAATTCTGCTTTCTCACTCTAATAATCGTAACTGCCTCAGAGTATGTGGTTGGGATGTATAAAAGGTTTCCTCGCTGTCGGCACAAGCATAAGACTTGAGCGGCGTTGTCGGCATTACTAAAAAATGACATGGGTCTTGACAAAGTTGTAAAGATTTAGATAATGTCATAAAATAAGTCAGACGAAAATAACTTTTGTGCAGTTTTGAACTATGTTTTCGCTATTCCCCGATAGCTCAATTGGTAGAGCGAGCGGCTGTTAACCGCTAGGTCGTAGGTTCGAGCCCTACTCGGGGAGTTACTTTGGTTCGCTTCGCTCGCTTGGTACAAGTTTGAGAAGGGTGAATACTCTCAGTTCTGTGGACTGAGATTATTCTTTGCTAAAGCCATATCTTTCGGCTTCGCCTTAAGATGACAGCAATTTACCTCAAGATGACAGCAAAAATCTCTCACTTTGAGTGTTTAATATTTGACATTTTGCAGCATCTTTTGTAGTTTAGGAGGTTAGTGAAATGTGCGTCAGGAATTGAAGCCATATAAACCCTTGCAGAGAAAGGGCGAGATTTGAGAAAGAAAAAAGAGATATTGCGATTGACAGCAGCGGCGTGTGCTGTGGTGCTCTGCGTGTTATACTTTGCGGCGAATGTCGTGTTTGGTGAGGAGGCCCGTGAGGAAGCGACTCAGGGTGAACTAAAGCTGGAAGGCAAATATATCAAGCA